>ERZ1673747.3587-NODE-3587-length-9696-cov-4.520900_pt1 | contig 9696 bp, 8 predicted proteins | sample MGYA00580220_ERZ1673747 | MGnify/ENA primary metagenome ERZ1673747 (study PRJEB41218, sample SAMN15661769) | gut metagenome | host: Homo sapiens | place: Canada: London | collected 2015-08-20/2019-03-30 | study: EMG produced TPA metagenomics assembly of PRJNA649273... | reverse complement strand
AAATGGGTAAAGTAGCCTTTGTTTTCTCCGGTCAGGGCGCACAGTACAGCGGCATGGGCAAGTCCCTTTATGAGCACAGCGCGGCGGCGAAGAACGTGTTTGACACGGCGGAGAGCATCCGCCCCGGCACGAAGAACCAGTGCTTCTCCGGCACCTTGGAGAAGATCAGCATCACGAAAAACACGCAGCCGTGCCTGTTCTGCGTTGACCTTGCGGCGGCAGAAGCGTTGCGTGAAGCGGGCATCACGCCCGACATGACGGCGGGTTTCTCGCTCGGCGAAGTGGCGGCGGTGACGTTTGCGGGCATCTTTACAACGGAAGAGGGCTTCTCGCTCGTCACAAAGCGCGGCGAAGCGATGCAGGCGGCAGCCGAGCAGGCAGACAGCGCCATGGCGGCGGTTTTGAAGCTGCCGAACGAAAAGGTTGAGGAGCTGTGCCGCATGCATCAGAGCGTGTTCCCGGTAAACTACAACTGCCCGGGTCAGCTCGTCGTGGCGGGTCTGAAAACGACTTTGCCGGATTTCCTTTCCGACGTTGCCGCAAACGGCGGCAGAGCCGTACCGCTGAATGTGAGCGGCGGCTTCCATTCTCCGTTTATGGAGAGCGCTTCTGCGCGTCTGCACGATGTTTTGGAGACGATGGACGTGGAGGAGCCGACCGTGCCGGTCTACGCGAACTACACGGCGGAGCCGTACACGAAAGAAACGGCAAAAGAACTGCTGACACAGCAGGTGGCACACCCGGTGCGCTGGCAGCAGACCGTTGAAAAAATGATTGAGGCGGGCGTGGATACGTTTGTTGAAGTAGGCGCAGGCAAAACGCTGTGCGGCCTCATCAAAAAGACGAGCCGCGCGGTGAAGGTATATAACGTGGAAGACGCGGAGACGCTTTCGGCAGCGGTGCAGGCGATCCGTGCAGAAGGAGAAAACGCATGAGCTTAAACGGCAAAACGGCGCTCGTTACGGGCGCATCCAGAGGCATCGGCCGCGCCATTGCGCTGCGCCTTGCCGAAGACGGCGCGAATGTGGCGGTCATCTACGCAGGCAGCGCCGATAAGGCCGAAGCTGTTGTGAACGAAATCACGGCGCTTGGCGTAAACGCAAAAGCATACCGGTGCAACGTGGCAGATTCCGCCGCGGTGAACGAAACCGTGAAAGCGGTGACGAACGACCTCGGCAAGATCGATATTCTCGTCAACAACGCGGGCATCACACGCGACGGCCTGATGCTGCGCATGAAGGACGAGGATTTTGATGCGGTGCTCGACACGAATTTGAAGGGCGCGTTCAACATGATTCGCGCGTGCTATTCCGGCTTTATCCGCAAGAAAAGCGGCAGAATCATCAACATTTCCTCTGTTTCCGGCATTATGGGCAACGCAGGGCAGGCGAATTATTCCGCTTCAAAGGCGGGTGTCATCGGTTTGACGAAATCCGTGGCGCGCGAACTTGCTTCCCGCGGCATCACCTGCAACGCAGTGGCGCCGGGCTTTATCCAGACGGACATGACAGAAAATCTCGGCGACAACAATCCGCTTTTAAACAGCATCCCGCTAGGCAGAATGGGCAAGCCGGAGGATATTGCGGCGGCAGTGGCGTTTTTGGCTTCCGACAGCGCGGCATACATTACGGGCGAAGTGCTGAAGGTAGACGGCGGTTTGGCTATTTAAAACCTGTGAACTTTGAGATTTTACGGGCTTGAAAAGTTCTTATTGATTAAGTTTTCAACGTAAAAAGATAAATCGGTTCAAAACTTTCAAGAGAAAGGAGTGCTTCCGTTTCGGAAGCCTGAAAAATATGGAAAGAAGAGTAGTTATCACGGGTCTCGGCGCAGTTACCCCGATCGGCAACGATGTGGATACGTTCTGGGAAAACCTGAAAGCCGGCAAGTGCGGCATCACGAAAATCACGAAGTTTGACTCCACGGACTTTAAAGCGCATGTGGCGGCGGAGGTCAAGGATTTTGACCCGCTGCTGTACATGGATAAGGGCGAAGTGCGCAAGAACGACCCGTTCTCTCAGTTTGCCATCGCGGCGGCAACGCAGGCGGTGAACGACAGCGAGATCATGGGCAAGATCGACCCGGAGCGCTTCGGCGTGTATTTCGGTTCCGGTATCGGCGGCATCCAGACGTTCTCCAATCAGATGACGGCGCTGAACGAAAAGGGCCCGCGCCGCGTTTCCGCGTACTTTATCCCGATGCTCATTGCGAATATCGCGGGCGGCAACATCGCCATTAAGTTCAACGCGCAGGGCTCCTGCCTGCCGATCACCACGGCGTGCGCGACGAGCAACAACGAGATCGGTGAAGCGTACCGCGCCATTAAGCACGGCTATCTCGATGCCATCATCGCCGGCGGCGCGGAAGCAGCCATCGTCCCTGTGGGCGTGGCGGGCTTCGGCAATATGACGGCGCTGACCACCTGCCCCGACCCGGAAGATGCTTGCTGCCCGTTTGATAAGCGCAGAAGCGGCTTTGTCATGGGCGAGGGCGGCGCGGCGCTCATTCTCGAAGAATATGAGCACGCAAAGGCGCGCGGCGCGAGAATGTACGCGGAGATCGTGGGTTACGGCGCTACGGACGACGCGCACCACATGACTGCCCCGGATCCGGAGGGCAACGGCGGCGCAAGAGCCATCCGCATGGCATACGAGGAAGCGGGCGCGGACCTTGCAAACGAGAAAATTTACATCAACGCGCACGGTACCAGCACGCCGCTCAACGAGCGCAGTGAGACGCTGGCCATTAAAAAGGCGTTCGGCGAGCACGCATATGACGTTGTCATCAGTTCTACAAAGTCCATGACGGGCCACATGTTGGGCGCGGCCGGCGCGGTGGAGGCCATTGCTTCCGCGCTGGCGGTGAAAGAGGGCATCGTTCCGCCGACCATCAACTACAAAGAGCCGGACCCGGACTGCGACCTTGACGTCTGCCCGAACGAAGCGAGAAAGGTTGACCTTGACCTCGCCCTGTCCGTTTCCCTCGGCTTTGGCGGCCACAACGCTTGTATTGCAATTCGCAAGGTTTTGTAGTAAAATATAGGGTACGACACCGCAGGGTATCTGCGGGAATACCCGGATAAATACCGCTTGATTCAACGGAGGGACGTTTGTGAATATTAAAGACATTGCGGCTTTGGCGGAGATCGTCAAGCAGAACGAGCTGACGAAGCTGGAAATAAACGGCGAAAATATCGTCATCGAGCGCGCCGCGCAGGTCGTGCAGGCGGCGCCAATCCTGAACGCCGTGCCGGAGCAGATGCACACGACGGAGCCCATTGCGGAAGTGAAGGAGAAAGAGGGCGTTTATGTAAAAAGCCCTGCCGTAGGCGTGTTTTACGCCGCGCCGTCTCCGGACAGCAAGCCGTTCGTCGCCGTGGGCGACACGGTGCACAAGGGTGACACGCTCTGCATCATTGAGGCCATGAAGCTGATGAACGAGATCAACAGCGAAATGGACGGCGAGATTGCCGAGATTTGCGTCGGCAACGGGCAGGTCGTCGAATACGACCAGCCGTTGTTCCGCATTATTTAAGATGAAAAGCTCCCGGAGCGCCGCCAAAAAAATGCGCGTCCCCGGGATTTTTCCGTGGAAAGGAATACGTTAGATGAACAAGGAAGAGATCAAAAAGATCCTGCCGCACCGCGAGCCGATGCTCCTCGTAGACGAAGTGGAGCTCATTGACGGCAAAGCGTTCGGCAAGTGCCACATCCGCGGTGACGAATACTTTTTGCAGGGCCATTTTCCGGGCAACCCCATCGTGCCGGGCGTGATTCAGTGCGAAATGCTGGCGCAGAGCGCCTGCGTGCTGCTCGCAGACGGTGCATCGGAGGGCATGACCCCGGTGTTTACGAGCCTCGATAAGGTGAAGTTCCGCGGCATGGTGAAGCCCGGTGATACGCTGGAGACCGAGTGCGAGCTCGTGCGTCAGCGCGGCATGTTCTATTTTGCAAAGGGTACGGGCCGCGTAAACGGCAAGGTCTGCGTTTCGGCAGAGTTCTCGTTTGCGCTCGTCAAGGCGTAAGCCCGGCGGAAAGGAACAGGCTATGTTTACGAAACTGCTTATCGCGAACCGCGGCGAAATCGCGGTGCGCATTATTCGTGCCTGCAAGGAAATGGGCATCCGCACCGTGGCGGTGTATTCCAAGGCGGACGCGGAATCTATCCACGTGGCGCTGGCCGATGAAGCCATCTGCATCGGCGAGGCGGCGGCGAAGGACAGCTATTTGAATCAGGAGCGCATCATCAGCGCGGCCATTGCATCGAAAGCGCAGGCCATTCACCCCGGCTACGGCTTTTTGGCGGAAAATGCTTCGTTTGCGAAGCTGTGCAAAAAGTACGGCATTGCGTTTGTGGGCCCGTCCGGCGAACTCATCGACCGCATGGGCGATAAGGACGCCGCACGCAGACTGATGAAAGCGTCCGGCGTGCCGATTATTCCGGGCAGCGGCATTTTGGAAAATGCCGACGAAGCAAAAAAGGCGGCAAAGGAGATCGGCTACCCCGTCATGTTAAAAGCATCGGCAGGCGGCGGCGGCAAGGGCATTCGCCTTGTAAAGACCGAGGACGAGCTGGAACAGGCGTTTAAAACGGCATCAAGCGAAGCGCAGCAGGCGTTCGGTGACGGTCGCATGTACATGGAAAAATACATTTACCCGGCAAAACACATAGAAGTGCAGCTGCTCTGTGACGAGCAGGGGCACGTGGTGTGCCTTGGCGAGCGCGAATGCTCCATTCAGCGCAATAACCAGAAGCTGATTGAAGAATCCCCCTCGCCCGGTGTGACAAAGGAAAAGCGCGCCGAGCTGTTTGAGGCGGCGACAAAAGCGGCGAAAGCCGTGGGCTATGTGAACGCCGGTACGGTGGAATTTTTGATGGACCGCGACAAGAATTTCTATTTTATGGAAATGAACACGCGCCTTCAGGTAGAGCATCCGGTTTCGGAGCTCGTCACCGGCAAAGACATTGTAAAGTGGCAGATCCGCATTGCAGCGGGTGTAGAGCTTGACTGCACGCAGGCGGACATTAAAGTGCGCGGCGCGGCGATCGAGTGCCGCATCAACGCGGGCGGCGTGGGCAAAGTGAATTTCCTGCACATTCCGTCCGGCCCGTGGGTGCGCTTTGATACGTTCTTATATCAGGGCTACGAGGTGCCGCCGTTTTACGATTCCATGCTCGGCAAGATGATCGTGTTTTCTTCGACAAGAGAAGAAGCGATACGCAAGATGCAGTCCGCCTTGTGCGAGCTTGTCATCGGCGGTTTGCCGAACAACATTGAAGATCAGATCGATATTATCCGCGACCCCGTTTTCCACAGCGGAGATTATTATACGGACTTCATCAAAAACCGTGAGGGCTGAGGAAGTTCATTTACCGAAGGGAGTAGACCGTTATGAATTTGATGGGTCTGTTCCGCTCGCCCCAGAATGAGCTGGAAAAGGGCGGAAAACAACTGAAAAACCCGCAGGAGGAGCAGCACGAGATCACAATGACATGCCCGAAGTGCGGCACGCAGACCCCGGTCTCCGAGCTTTGGGACGACCTGAACGTCTGCCGCTGCGGCCACCATTTCCGCATGACGGCACGCCAGCGCATCAGCTTTTTGGCGGACGACGATACGTTTACGGAGCTCGATGCCGACATGACGAGTCATGACATTCTGGAGTTTCCGAACTACGAAAATAAACTGAAAAGCGCGCGCCTTGCGACCCGAGAAAAGGAAGCCGTTGTCTGCGGCACCGCAAAGGTAATGGGCGAAGACTGCGCCGTGTTCTGCATGGACCCGCATTTTATGATGGGCAGCATGGGCACGGTTGTCGGCGAGAAGATCACGCGTTTGTTTGAGTATGCCACAGAGCACCGTCTGTCTGTTATCGGCTTTACGGCGGCAGGCGGCGCCAGAATGCAGGAGGGCATTTTGTCTTTGATGCAGATGGCGAAAACGAGCGGCGCGGTACGCCTGCACAGCGATGCAGGGCTCTTTTATCTCACTGTGCTGACCGACCCCACAACGGGCGGCGTGACGGCGAGCTTTGCCATGGACGGCGACGTCATCATGGCGGAACCTGACGCAATGGTCGGTTTTGCCGGTGCGCGTGTCATTGAACAGACCATCCGCAAAAAGCTGCCGGAGGGCTTCCAGCGTGCGGAGTTCCTTTTGGAGCACGGCTTTATTGATCTCATCACGCCGAGAAGTCGGCAGCGTGAAGTGATCGCGCGGCTCCTGCGTCTGCACAACGAGGGCAAGCAGGATGCCTGCGTACAGCAGGCGGATGCAGGTGAGACAAAGGAGGCTGAAGCATAATGGCAACGGCATACGAAAAGGTTCAACTTGCTCGCGGCAAGGGACGCCCGAGCGGCCTCAGCTTCATTCAGAATATTTTCCCGGATTTCATTGAGCTGCACGGCGACCGCCGTTTTGCGGATGACCCCGCGGTCATCGGCGGCATCGCGACGCTCGGCGGCCGTGCGGTGACGGTCATCGCCATCGAAAAAGGCGCAGACACAAAGGATAAGGTTTACCGCAACTTCGGTTCGCCGAACCCGGAGGGCTACCGAAAGGCGCTGCGCCTGATGAAGCAGGCAGAGAAATTCCATCGCCCGGTCATTTGCTTTGTGGATACCTCCGGCGCGTTCTGCGGCATCGGCGCAGAGGAGCGCGGGCAGGGACAGGCCATTGCCGAAAACCTTGTGGAAATGATCGGGCTGAAAACGCCGGTCATCTCGATTTTGGTCGGTGAAGGCGGCAGCGGCGGCGCACTTGCGCTGGCGGTTGCGGACCGCGTGTGGATTTTGGAGAACGCCGTGTATTCCGTCGTTTCCCCGGAGGGCTGCGCGAGCATTCTCTGGAAAGATGCAAAGAAAGCGAAGGAAGCCGCAGAGTGCCTGCATCTTACCGCGCAGGACATGGAAAAGCTTGGCGTTGTGGAACGCGTCATCAGTGAATCCGGCAAAACGAAGGCGGAGCTTTTCAGCCGAGTGAAAGAGATGCTTGCCGTGCAGACGGACGAGCTGTGCAAAAAAGACACCGAGACGCTTTTAAAAGAGCGGTATGAGCGGTTTAGAAAGTATTAAAACGCAAAAAAATTAAGACCGACGAAAACGCTGTGGTTTTCGCCGGTCTTTTCATGTTCCGAAAAATCGGTGGTTTTAGGAACACACCGTATTATTCCCCAAACACATGCTTCACGTTTTCCTGCTCGAACTGTTTGTTGTAGAGATCGGCGTAGTAGCCTTTGTTTTGAAGCAGTTCTTCGTGCGTGCCCTGCTCGATGATCTTGCCTGCGCGGACAACCAAAATAAGGTCGGCGTGGCGGATGGTCGAGAGGCGGTGCGCAATGAGGAACGAGGTTCGGTTTTCAAGCAGCGTCGAAATGGCGTGCTGAATGAGCTCCTCGGTTTTGGTATCGATGGACGCGGTGGCTTCGTCTAAGACGAAGATGCGCGGGTCGGCCAGCACGGCTCTTGCAAACGAGATGAGCTGCTTTTCGCCGGTGGACAGCTGGTCTCCGCCCTCGCCGACGTCGCTGTCGTAGCCGTTTTCCATGTGCATGATGGCGTCATGTGCACTGACGAGCTTTGCAGCGGCCTCAATCTCCTCGTCCGTCGCGTCTAAGCGGCCGTAGCGGATATTATCGCGCACGCTGCCGGAAAAGAGGTGCGGCGTTTGCAGCACGTAGCCGATGCTGGAGTGCAGCCACAGCATGGAGCGCTCGCGATAATCCTTGCCGTCAATGAGGATGCGGCCCTCAGTGGGCTCAAAGAAGCGGCAGGCAAGGTTGACGAGCGTGCTTTTGCCCGCGCCCGTTTCGCCGACAATGGCGACCGTGGTGCCGGCGGGAATATCGAGCGAAAAATGTTCTAAGACGTTTTCTACGCCGTCCGGGTAGCGGAACGTCACGTCGTCAAACGTGATGTGACCCTGAATCGGCTCCCAGTTTTCTCTTTTCGGGTCGAATGCGGTGCCGTATTTTTCAATGACTTCAGGCGTATCTTTGATGAGCGGCTCGCGCTCCAAAAGGGCGGAGACACGCTCAATGTTGACCTGCGTGGAAATAAAATTCGAGATGGTGCGCGCAAGCTGCTGTACCGGGTCGGCAATAATCAAAGCATAGTTGATGAACACGGTCATTTCGCCGACGGTGATGTCGCCGAACAGCACCATGTTGCCGCCCTGATTCAGGACCATCGCAACGCCGATGGCGGTCAGAAAGCTGATGATCGGAATATACACGGCATTTAACCGCACGGCGCGGATCGTTGTGGAGCGCATGTCCTCCGCGACTTTTTCGAACGCTTTGTCGTTCTTTTCTTCGATGACGAGCGTTTTGGATGTTTTTGCGCCGGAGATGCCTTCGTTATAATGACGGGTGACCTCGGCATTGATGGCGCGCACGCGGCGGTTCACTGCCAAAATTTTCTTCTGGAACACGACCGTGATGACGGCGATGATCGGGATAATCGCGATGAGGATGAGTGCGAGCTTCCAGTTGACGAACAGCATGATGACAACGCAGCCAAGCACGTACATGGAGCTCCAGAAAATATCCACAAGGCTCCACGCCAAAACCGTGCCGATCTTGCCGGTATCGCTCATTAAACGCGCCATAATGGTGCCGACGGGCGTTGTGTTGTAGTAGGAAAAGTCGAGCGTCTGCAAATGGTCGAAAAGCTTGCGCTTTAAGTCGCGGCCTAAGTACATTTCAACCTTTAAGGCGTAGATTGCCATTAAAATGGTTGTAATGGTCTGCACGACGACCATGGAAAGGTAAACGGCCGTGAAGGGAATGAGGCCTTCCGTTGTGCGCGGCTCGATGAAATTATCCACGGCGTAGCCGGAAAAAAGCGGCTGCACCATGTCAAAACAGGCGCCGAGGATCATCAGTGCGATGATTAAAATCATCTGCCACTTATACGGGGCAAGGAACGGAAGCAGCTTTGCCCACGTTTGTAAGGATTTGTTTTTGATTTTCATATTGGTAAATACCCCGTGCGCGGCTTAAGTAGCCGAGCGCTGTGTGTCGTAAATGCGTTTATAGATGCCGTCTTCCTTCGAGAGCGTTTCGTGCGTGCCGCGCTGCACGATGCGACCCTTATCCATGACAATGATCTGGTCGGCATTCATGATGGTCGTGATGCGGTGGGCGATCAAAATCGTTGTGCCGCGCACGTTTTTGTTGATGGATTCGCGAATCTTCGCGTCGGTTTCCATATCCACGGCGGAAAGAGAGTCATCGAAAATTTTGATCGGCGTGTTCTGCATGAGCATACGGGCGATGGCGACGCGCTGTTTCTGACCGCCGGAGATCGTCACGCCGCGCTCGCCGATCTGCGTATCGTAGCCTTCGGCAAAGCGGTCGATGGTGTCGTCGATGACGGCAAGGCGGGCATACTTGCGCACGCTTTCAATATCGTGGCGATTGGAACCGTCCGAAATGGTGTCCTTAAAGCTCTTTGAGAACAGGAACGGTTCCTGCAAAACAATGCCGATATTGCCACGCAGGTGCGAAAGCGCGATGTTGCGGATATTCACGCCGCCGATGGTGATCTCGCCGGAGCCTTCCGGCAGCTCGTATAGGCGGTCTAAAAGGTAGGTCAGCGTGCTTTTGCCGCTGCCCGTGGAGCCCAAAATGCCGAGCGTGGTGCCTGCGGGAATTTTGAGGTCAATGTCGTGCAGCACTTCGCCGGAAGTGCCGT
>ERZ1673747.3580-NODE-3580-length-9715-cov-3.977640_pt1 | contig 9715 bp, 7 predicted proteins | sample MGYA00580220_ERZ1673747 | MGnify/ENA primary metagenome ERZ1673747 (study PRJEB41218, sample SAMN15661769) | gut metagenome | host: Homo sapiens | place: Canada: London | collected 2015-08-20/2019-03-30 | study: EMG produced TPA metagenomics assembly of PRJNA649273... | reverse complement strand
TACTTCTTTACCGAAGGCCTCTGCCATGCCCTCACTGCTTTCACCGCTCGTTTCCGGCTCGCCGAGCAGAAGGAAGAATACGTAATCGCCGTCGGCGTAAATTTCGGCGGCCTCTATTTTGTCTTTGCTTGCGGTGAAATCTTCATCTGCAAGCAGGCGCTGCTTATAAGCCGCGAGCTTCTCTTTGACTTCGTCCGTTTTGCCTTCTTTGACTTTTACGGCGATGAACGTATCCGGGTGGGCCTTCTGCGCGGTGTTTTCAGCGTATACCTCTTCGTAAAGCGAGTCGTCCATGCCGAGCTCTGAGCGAATTTCATCTTCGGTCAGTTTCGTATCGGGGTAATATTTGTCGCCATAGGCTTCACGTAGAGCATCGCGGAAGGCGGAAAGGCCGAGCGCGGTCTCCGGCATAACGGAGGTGTCGTTCGGGGATTCACTCACATCCGGAGAAGGCGACGCAGACTGCGCGGGCTTTTCACTTGCGGCAGATGAGGAGGACGAGCTTTCGGTCGTTCGGCTTGCGCAGCCCGTGAATGAAAGCACCAAGAGCAAAGCAAGCAGAGCGGGAAAAATTCTTTTCATATCGGATCGATCCTTTCTACAAAAATAGCGTGCGCGGCGGTATGCCGCGTTACCCATAGAATGCCCGTCTTTTTGCGGAATAAACGCCGAAAACGATGCGTTTTCTTCGGTTTGCCGGAAATGATTGAAAAGTTCAAGTTTTTATAGTATACTGTGAACAAAGCGGCTGAAAACAGCACGTTTCGCATTTGGAGGTGGGAAGTATGGCGCGGCATCAGGCTGCGGAACGGGAGAAAAGCGTCTCGGTTTTGGCATCGCTGCTTCCGTTTTTATCGGTTTTATACAGTGAATTTATTTTTGCATATTTTGCGCATATGCCCATAACGCCCGTGAAGGTATGGATGGCGCTGGGACTTGGCGGCATCGCGCTGGCGCTTTCGCGCACGACGCCGTTAAAAGGGCTGAACTTTCTGCTTTTAACCGTGTGGACGGTGGGCCTTTGGGGCTTTACGTTCGTGCAGTTTTTATACCGGCAGATGTTCGGCGTCTGCATGGGACTGAAGGCCGGTATAAAAGGGCTGGAATTTTTAGCCGGGCTTGTGCAGATCATCAGGCAGAATTGGCTTTTTTCGCTTTTGATGATTGTGGTGCCGGTGCTGCATTTTACACTGACGCGCAGCCTTTTAAAGAGACGCGTGAGTGTACTGGGCAAGCTTACGGGTGCAAACTGGATGGCCCCGCTCGGCGCGTGGCTGCTTTCTGCAATCCTGATTTTCGCGGGCGTTGTACTCGGTCTGCGCGGCACGGCGGGCGAGCCCTCCGACCGGCAGCTTCTAATGACGCGCTTTGACGCGGAGGCGTCATTACAATCCTTCGGCGCGGCACCGGAATTTTTGCTGGATGTAAAGTACAACATGCTGCACATAGCGGGTGAAGAGACGATGGAATATTACCTTGTGCAGGACGGAAAAGATCCCGTGCAGGTAACGCCGACCCCGGCGCCGGAGAATTCCTGAAAAAACTCTGAAATTCACCCGGAAGTTCTTGACCCGGGTTTCAGAAAAACGTACAATAATAGAGTAAAGTCGAATAAGTGGGTGTGTCCCGGCATTGCCGGGACACACCACAGCAAAAATGGAGATTTATGAAGCATTACCGTTAGAAAGGCGGTGCCAAAAACGAACACACAAAATCCGAACGAACAAAACAGAAACACGAATACGCCGAACGGCGCGAATTACACGAACCCGCTCCAAAATGAGTTTGAAAACTCCGCGACGTACCGCGTTATCCACAGGGTGGGCGACAAGGTGACGGAGAGCGTGAATAACCTCGACGGGGAGAAGATTTCCCGCGAGGTGCAGGGTGCGGTGAACGGCGTTGTAAACGAAGTGAACCGTGTGGCGGAGACCGTAAACCGCAAGTTTAACACGAACGCGCGGACAAATTATCAGTCGCCGCAGGGGCAGAATCCGGACGGTACGTACCACTATTCCTACACGCAGACGGCGTACTCGAATTACAAGCGCCCGAATACAAATCCGAATCAGGCTCCGAGCAGCGCGCCCGGCGGACCGTATAATCCGCCGCGCGGCACAGCGCCGCGAAATACCGTTTCGCAGAACGGTGCGCCCGTGCAGCAGCCGAAAAAAGCGCCGCGCAAGCAGGACATGATCGAAAAGTACAAGCCCTCAAACGGCCGCTATTGGCTGACGGGCATCGTGTGTATGCTGTATGCGCTGAACGGCCCGCTTTACCGCTGGCAGGACCTCATCACGTTCGTTGTGGTGGGTGCGGCGGCGTTTTTCATCGGCGGCAAAATTTTCAAGGGCAAAAAGTATTATGTGCCGGCGGAATCCGTGCAGCCGGAGAAAAAGCCCGAGCCCGAAAAGAAGCCGGAGCCGAAAGCGGAGCCGCAGAAAAAGGTCTCCACCGGCGATCCCGAGGTGGACAAGATCATTGAGGAAGGCTACAAATATCTGCATGAGCTGCGCGACGTGAACATCCGCATCCCGGACGAGGTGATGACAAAGCGCATCGACCGCATGGAAGTGGCTTCTGCCGATATTTTTGCGTATATCGCGGAGCACCCCGAAAAAGCAGCGGAGATCCGCCGGTTTATGAACTACTATCTGCCGACAACGCTGAAGCTTCTGAACAGCTATGATAAGCTGAGCCGCCAGAGAGTGAAGGGCGAGAACATTCAAAAGACGATGTTTGAGATTGAAGGCATGATGGAGACGATCGCGGGCGCGTTTGAAAAGCAGCTGGATAGCCTGTTTGATGACGATGCGCTGGACATTGCGGCGGACATCAGCGTGATGGAATCCATTTTGAAGCAGGAGGGCCTTTCCGGCGAAGACATGAAAATGCCGGGCCTTGACCCGAACGACACAAGCAAAACACAGACAAAGTGATTTTTGACCGTGTGACGCACACGGTGAATATAAGGAGGACGAACAACATGAGCGACGTGAAATTGACCTTAGAGCCCGAGCTGGAGACCCCCGCACCCGGCATTCCCACCCTGACGCTGGACGGCGTGGAGGAAGAAAAACCCGTAGCCCCTGAGAAAAAAGAAGAGGAACAGCCCGAAGTGCAGCTTACGCCCGAAGAACAGAAGGTCGTAGACGACTTTGCGGAAAAAATTGACATTACAAGCTCTGCGCTCGTGATGCAGTATGGCTCCGGCGCACAGAAGAAAATTGCAAACTTCTCCGACACGGCGCTTGCAAATGTGCGCACGAAGGACCTCGGCGAAGTAGGCGATGAGATCGCGAACCTTGTTGTAGAGCTGAAAAGCTTTGATGCGGGCGAAGAAGAAAAGGGCTTCCTCGGCTTCTTTAAAAAGCAGGCAAACCGCCTCGATGGCATGAAGGCACGTTACGACAAGGCCGAAGTGAACGTGAATAAGATCGCGTCTTCCCTTGAGGGCCACCAGGTGCAGCTGATGAAGGACATCGTGATGCTCGATAAGCTGTACGAAACGAACCTTGCGTACCACAAAGAGCTTTCCATGTACATTCTGGCGGGCAAAAAGCGCCTGAAAAGAGAGCGCGAAACGACGCTGGAAGAGCTGAAAGCAAAGGCACAGCGCTCCGGCCTGCCGGAGGACGCGCAGGCGGCAAACGACTTTGCACAGCAGTGCGACAGCTTTGAAAAGAAGCTGCATGACCTCGAGCTGACCCGCATGGTTTCCGTGCAGATGTCGCCGCAAATTCGTCTTGTGCAGAACAACGACCGTTTGATGGCGGAGAAAATTCAGTCCACCATTGTGAACACCATTCCGCTTTGGAAGAGCCAGATGGTATTGGCGCTTGGTGTGGCGCACTCTGCAGATGCGGTGCGCGCACAGCGTGAAGTGACCGATATGACGAACGAGCTGCTGCGCAAGAACGCAGAGAAGCTGAAGATGAGTACCATTGAGACGGCGCGCGAATCCGAGCGCGGCATTGTTGACATGGAGACGCTGCGCCAGACAAACCAGTCGCTCATCTCGACACTCGATGAAGTTGTGAAAATTCAGGAAGAGGGCAAGACCCGCCGCCGCGAAGCGGAGCAGGAGCTCGGCCGTTTGGAAAACGAGCTGAAGCAGAAGCTTTTAGACATTCGCGCGTAAATAAAGAGAACACCGGCCGGGTTGTGCTTGCAGTGCTGCCCGGCTGTGCGTTTATAGACTTTAAATTTGCGTGCCATGAATTTGCATGTAGACAGAAAAAGCAGAAAGGAAATTTTTATGAAAAAGAAAAACGATGGCGTAAAAGCCGTGGGCCGTGTTTCGGCGGTCATTGCAATGGTGGTGTTAATTTTGGCGGCGATCCCAGTCGGCGCGTGTATATCTTTGTCGCGCGAGCGCAACAATGTGACGGCGGAATACTACGGCTCCGACGACGTGTACGGCGTTTTGGATCAGGTCTCGATGATGGTTTCCGAAGCATCGAATCTGGTGACGATCGCGGAAAAATACAGCGAGACGGACTTGACGCTTGTAGATGCCGTGCGCACGGCGCAGAACGCGGTGAAAAAGGCCGAGCGCCCGGCGGACAAGTACGCGGCTTTAAACGACCTGACGACGGCGGTGAAGGCGATGTATCGCCAGATCAAGAATATCGATATGAACGAGGAGGACGCAACGTACCGCGAATCGCTGATGTCGAACTACAATTCCGACTTGGATTATCTGATGCGCGACGATTACAACGATAAAGCCGCCGCATTCAACGATGCGCTGCACAACTCGCCTGCGTATGCACTGGCGAAGCTGGTGGGCATCGGCGATGTGGAGCTGTTCGCGTAAAAGTTTGAAACGGACAGGGAAAGGAAATGCTTATGACAAAGACCGTACATCCTGTTTTGAAAAAGACGGGCGCTGTGCTGCTTACGGTGCTGGTGCTCGTACTTATGGCGGTGCCGGCGCTTGCTGTGGCGTTGCCGGATGCCCCGACGGGCTATGTGTATGACGGCGCGAATGTGCTTTCGTCCTCGACGGAAAGCTATATTGAGCGCACGGGCAGCGCGCTTGCCGAAGCCTGCGGCGCGGAGGTCGTGGTGGCGACCGTGGATTTCACCGACGGCGAGGACATTGCCGATTATGCGTATGACCTCTTTAACAAGTGGGGCATCGGTGACAAGAGAGCGAATAACGGTCTCTTGATTCTGCTTTCCGTCGGTGCGGAGGATTATTACGCCGAGCCGGGCGTGGGGCTGACCGATGTTTTTACCGGCGGCGTGCTGGACGCGATGCTGTATGACTACCTTGAGGACGATTTTGCCGCGAAAGAGTACGACAGCGGCGTGAAAAAGGTCTACGCCCGCGCGGTGGAGATTTTGGAAGACCACTACAATGTCTCGTATTCCACGGGTACGACAAACAACGCGAATGCGAACAGCAATTATAATTATGCGAATAATAATACATCCGGCGGAATTTTATACGGATTCCAGCGCTTCTTCTCGCGGGTCTGGCGGTTCTTCTTTGTGGTTCTGTTCGTCATTTTGATTATTGCGCTGAGCGTGCTGCGTCCGCGCAGACGGTATTACCGCAGAGGTTGGGGCGTGCCGCCCCCGCCGCCTCCGATGGGCGGCTTCTGGCGCGGACCCCGTCCGCCGCGCGGCCCGGGCGGTCCCGGATTCGGCGGCCCGAGACCGGGTGGATTTAGCGGCTCGCGTCCCTCGGGCGGTCCCCGTCCCGGTGGCGGACGCTCCGGCGGTTTTGGCAGCGGCCGTTCGGGCGGCGGTGCGCCGCGCGCAGGCGGAGGCTCCACGCATGGCGGAGGTGCAGGCAGAAGAAGATGAGTATTTGGGTTTTGTTTGATTTAGACGGCACCCTTGTCGATAACAGCGAGGGCATCACGAAAAGCACGCAGTTTGCGCTCGACAGCTACGGCTATCCGAACCAGCCGATGGAGACACTGAAAAAGTTCATCGGCCCGCCGCTGCATGAATCGTTTATGGAATTCTACGGCTTTTCCAAAGAGCAGGCGTTTGAGGCGGTAGACCGCTACCGCGTGCGCTACAAAGAAAAAGGCGTGTACGAAAACCGCTTGTACCCCGGCATGAAAGAACTGTTGGAGGCGCTGAAAAGCGCAGGTGTGAAATTGAGTGTTTCCACCTCAAAGCCGACGGTGTTCACGGAGAAGATCTTGAAGCAAAACGGGATCTTTGAGCTGTTCGACCAGATTGTCGGCGCGAATCTCGATGGCTCCATGACGGATAAGACCGAAGTGATGCAGGAGGCCATGCGCCGCGCGGGCGGAAAAGAAAACAATACGTTTTTCATGGTCGGCGACCGAAGCTTTGATATGATCGGCGCGAAAAATTGCGGCGTGCCGGGCATTGGCGTGTACTTCGGCTTTGCGGAACCCGGCGAGCTGGAAGAAGCGGGCGCGGATTACACCGTGGAGACCACAGAAGAACTGAAAATATTGCTGATGAAGCTTGTAACGGAAGCTGAGAATTGAAATCTGTTGACACTCCGTTCGCTTTTTGATAGAGTGTAGTTAAGAAGAATAAAATGACTTTGCGGGGAAGAAAATTACCGCACGGTGCTCGTTTTGCAGCTGAATAATGTGTCCGTTACGAAAGACGATGAGATCACCGTGGCCGTGAACGACTATCTCCATCCTTTCAGCCCGCAGGATGGCGTGGAGTACACGCGGAAAAAGAAAGTGAGATGCCGGAATATGTCGTCACGGTGACGAGCTCGCCGCAGACGGTGACGGTTCCCGTTTGGGTGGTTATACCGGCGGGTCTGGTGATTGCTTTAATCGTAGTTTTTGTAAGAAAAAAGCGCGCAGCTTGAGGGCTGTGCGCTTTAATACTATGTTCCATTTCTAAGAACTCGCGTGGCGAGTTCTTCAAGAAACCCCTTGATAGGGTTTCTTACGGCGGAAACGTTCACTGGAAGTTTCCGCCTATCTTCCTGATTTATGGTAGGCAAAAGGGTTTCGCTTTCTGCGGAAAGCGACCAAAGGCTTTGCCTTTGGAAACCACCACCTTTGAAAAGGTGGACGAAATTTTATTCGTCGCTTCGCTAAGGTTGCCGGAAGCTTTAGGTTTCGCCTTCCATACCCGGAAACGCGCGCTCGGGGTGGATGGCTTTATACGCCGGGCGGATGATTTTACCGGCATTGATGAGCTCTTCGATGCGGTGGGCGCTCCAGCCGGCAATTCTGGCGCAGGCGAAAATGGGTGTATAGAGCTCCATCGGCAAATCGAGCATGCTGTAAATGAAGCCGCTGTAAAAGTCTACGTTTGCGGAGACGCCTTTGTAGATGCGGCGCTTTTCGGCGATGACCTGCGGCGCGAGCCGTGCGACGCGCATGTATAGTCCGTACTCGTCCTCACGGCCTTTTTCTTTGGAAAGGCCCTCTGCAAAGCGCTCCATGATGCGTGCTCTGGGGTCGGAGACGGAATACACGGCGTGGCCCATGCCGTAGATGAGCCCGGCGTTATCGAACGCTTTTTTATCAAGCAGGCGGGTGAGGTAATCGCAGATTTCATTCTCGTTCGTCCAGTCTTTGACCTGCTCCTTCATGTCACGAAACATGCGTACGACCTTGATGTTCGCGCCGCCGTGCTTTGGGCCTTTTAAAGAGCCGAGTGCCGCGGCAATGGCGGAATACGTATCCGTGCCGGAGGACGACACGACATGTGTTGTGAACGTGGAGTTGTTGCCGCCGCCGTGCTCTGCGTGCAGCATAAGCGCGATGTCGAGCACCTTGGCTTCCAGCGGGGTGAACTGTTTATCGGAACGCAGAATACGCAGAATATTTTCGGCGGTGGTAAGCTCCGGCTTCGGCTGGTGAATGTAAAGACTTTTGCCGTCGTGATAGTGGCGATACGCCTGATAGCCGTAGACGGAAAGAAGCGGAAAAATGGCGATGAGCTGAATGCACTGGCGCAGCACGTTCGGGATGGAGATGTCATCCGGGGTGTCGTCATAGGAATACATCGTCAGCACGCTGCGGGCGAGGGTGTTCATCATGTCGCCGCTCGGCGCTTTCATGATGATGTCGCGCACGAAATTTGTGGGTAATGTGCGGTAGAACGAAAGCTGTTTGATGAACCCGTCAAGCTGTTCTTTATTCGGCAGTTCGCCGAAAAGAAGCAGGTAGGCGGTCACTTCAAAGCCGAAGCTGTGGTCGCTCGGCATGCTGCGGACAAGATCTTCAATGCTGTAACCGCGGTAGAAAAGCTGCCCTTCGCAGGGGATTTTCACGCCGTTTTCCATGCGGCTGGAGCGGATCTCCGAAATATCGGTAAGGCCGGTCAGAACGCCGTTGCCGTTAATGTCGCGCAGGCCGCGCTTTACGTCGTATTTTGCATAGAGCTCCGGGTCAATCTTACCGTTTTTCACGCAAAGATTGGCGAGGGCTTCCATTTCGGGGGTGATTTCTGAGTATACGGATCTTGCCATGCAGTCCATCCTTTCTTCGTTTCCCGTTTGGGGTTCTGCGAGTTTTTTAAAATCGTTCAAAACTAAGAATGATATATTTTATTATAGCATATTGGTGCTGTGTGAAAATGTCGAATTTGTGAATTTTCCGCGTCCGAACCGTGTACATGTGCATAATTTTGTATGCCGTATCATAAGCATGATAAGACGGATATGCCACACAAATGGAGGCAGTGCGATGCGAAAGAAACGGATCGGAAAAATCGGATACAGAATTTGCGCGGTGCTGGCGGCGGCCGTGTCACTTTGGTGCATGGGGGATAATTTATGGCCGGTCGTAAAGGAAAACGGCGCGGCGTGGGCGCTTAGGGCGGCGGGCTTACAGGCGGCAACAAGCCAAGAAGTGCCGCAAGCGGAAGCATCGCCTGCGCCCCAAAAGGAGGCCGTAAAAGAAACGGAGCCGGAAGCAACATCGCTCCCCACGGCGACACCTGTGCCCGTACAGAAGGAAACAGACACGGAGCTGCCCGTACTGCCGGCGCCGACACCTGACCCCGAGCGTGAAACGGCAGCGGTCGCCGCGACCTTTATGGGCGGAGGAGAAGAGATAAACGGCTTTTTTGTGAAGGATACTTCGGACTCGGGGCTTGATTTATCGGAAGAAATTTTAATTGACCCCGACGTGCACGTGAAGCGCGACGGCTCGCCGGTGGTGCTGTTTTACTCCACGCATACGTCAGAAGCGTACTTGCAGTATGAATCGGACTGGTATTACCGCGACGAGAGCTTTCGCACGGAGGAAGAAGAAAAAAGCGTTGTGGCGGTGGCAAAAAGGGCGAAAGACGTGATAGAAGCGGGCGGGTTCGGCGTGATCCACGACACGACAAGGTTTGACGAGACGTATTCCGGCAGCTACCAGCGCTCAATGGATGCGATGCAGGAAAACTTGCTGAAATACCCCACGATACAGATCACCGTGGATGTGCACAGAGACGCGTTCGGTGAGGAGGACGACGGCACACGGTATAAGCCCGTGGCGGAGGTAAACGGGGAGAATGCCGCGCAGATCATGATCATGGCGGGGTGTGACCTTTCGGAAGACCCGCTGTTCCCGGATTGGCGGGAAAACTTGCATTTGGCCTTGCGCTTGCAGCAAAAAGGCGATTTATTATATCCGGGGCTGTTTCGACCGCTGTTTTTCGCGCAGAGAAACTACAATATGCACGCCACGCACGGCTCGCTTTTGGTGGAGGTCGGCACGGAGGTGAATACGCAAAGGGAGGCGGACTACGCCGG
>ERZ1673747.3577-NODE-3577-length-9721-cov-7.616594_pt1 | contig 9721 bp, 9 predicted proteins | sample MGYA00580220_ERZ1673747 | MGnify/ENA primary metagenome ERZ1673747 (study PRJEB41218, sample SAMN15661769) | gut metagenome | host: Homo sapiens | place: Canada: London | collected 2015-08-20/2019-03-30 | study: EMG produced TPA metagenomics assembly of PRJNA649273... | reverse complement strand
CCGGTGAGAACCTGCTCCAGATCATGGAGTGCCGTCTGGACAACGTCGTGTTCCGCCTGGGCTTTGCTCAGACCCGCCGCGACGCTCGTCAGCTGGTGAGCCACGCTCACTTCACCGTCAATGGCAAGAAGGTCAACATTCCTTCCTACCAGGTCAAGGCCGGTGATGTGATCGAGGTCCGTGAGTCCAGCCGCTCTTCTGCTAAGTTCGCAAAGCTCGTTGGCCCCGAGGCTCCCGTTGTGGCTCTGCCTTCCTGGCTGAACCGTGAGGCCGGCACCCTGAAGGGTGTTGTGACCAAGCTCCCCGAGCGCAGCGACATCGACTACGAAGTTGCAGAGCACCTCATCGTCGAGCTGTACTCCAAGTAATCCATTAAGAAGGCCTGGCCTTTCATGTGGATGGCCGGTTTTCGCATTCTTTTCTTTGAAAGAATTTAATAATGGGCCGATGGCAACATCGGTTTGACAAGGAGGGCATAGATATGATGGAGATTGAACGTCCCAAAATCGAAACGGCAAGCCTGTCCCCGGACGGCCGCTACGGCAGATTCGTGGCGGAGCCTCTGGAGCGTGGCTTTGGCATCACACTGGGCAACAGCCTGCGTCGTGTGCTTCTTTCCTCTCTGCCCGGTGTCGCCGTGACCAGCGTCAAGATCGACGGCGTGGTTCACGAGTTCTCCACCATTGAGGGCGTCAAGGAAGACGTTACCGAAATTGTCCTGAACCTGAAGGGTATTGCTGCAAAGCTGTACACCGACGGGCCGAAGACAGTGCGTGTTGAGGCAGTCGGCCCTTGTGAGGTTACTGCGGACAACATCAAGCAGGGCGACGATATTGAGATCCTGAACCCTGAATGGCACATTGCAACCCTGGGCGAGGGCGGCAAGCTCGTCATGGAGCTCACCTTCGATAAGGGCCGCGGTTATGTGCCTGCAGAGCGCAACAAGCAGGCCATCGTCGAGAAGAACGATATCAACACTCTTCCCGTCGATAGCATTTACACCCCCGTGCTCAAGGTGAATTATAACGTTGAGAGCACCCGCGTTGGACAGGCCATCGATTACGACAAGCTGACCATCGAGGTTTGGACGGATGGCACGATCAATGCACAGGAAGCCGTTTCTCTGGCTGCCCGTGTGCTGACCGAGCACCTGAACCTCTTCGTCAACCTGTCCGATGAGGCTGCCGGTACGGAGATCATGGTGGAGAAGACCAACGACGATAAGGAAAAGGCTCTGGAGATGACCATCGAAGAGCTGGATCTGAGCGTCCGTTCCTTCAACTGCCTCAAGCGCGCCGGCATCAACACGGTGGAGGATCTGGTCAGCAAGAGCGAGGACGAAATGATGAAGGTTCGCAACCTCGGCCGCAAGAGCCTCGAGGAAGTCATGGCAAAGCTGGACTCCCTCGGCTTCAAGCTGAACACAGACGATGAGTAAATAATTAAGTTAAGGAGTGAAACGGGATGCCCGGTACCAGAAAGCTCGGTAGAACCAGCGACAGCCGCAACGCTATGATGCGCGCTATGGTTACCTACCTGTTAGAGAATGGCAAGATTGAGACCACTGTCACTCGCGCTAAGGACGTTCGTTCCATGGCCGAGAAGATGATCACCCTGGGTAAGGCCAGCGACCTGCACACCAAGCGTCAGGTCTACGCCTACATCACCAAGGAAGATGTTGCAAAGAAGCTGTTTGACGAGATCAGCCCCAAGTACGCTGACCGCAACGGCGGCTACACCCGCATCATCAAGATCGGCGCTCGCCGCGGCGACGCTGCTGAGATGGCAGTTCTGGAGCTCGTCTGATCGACTCTGACTGAATAAATCAGTATCAAAAAGCCCTTTCCCGTCTGGGAGAGGGCTTTTTCTGTTTTCGCCGCTTGGCAGAGCCCCCCTTGCGTGATATACTGATACTGTTATGGTATGCAGATTTCCACAGGCAGGAGGGGATATGTTGAAAATCAAAGGATGGCTGCGGGCTGCGGCGCTGACGCTGGCGCTCTGCCTGCTGCTGACCGGGTGCAGCTTCCCCATGCAGGAGACGATACAGGTGGAGGAGCTGCTGCGCGCGCCCCGCCTTGCGGGCGATTACGGTGCGCTGCAAGCGGCCCTGAACGACTGGTTGGGGGAGAGCGCCCAGTTGAAATACCCGATGCAGGGCGACCTGCTTTCCCCCTTCGTCCTACAGGATTTTGACGGCGACGGCCAGCAGGATGCGGCGGTGTTCTATACCACGGCCCTCACCTCCAATGTATGCGTCGCCTTTCTGCGCAAGAACAGCGAGGGCAGCTGGCAGGTGAGCCAGACGGTAGAGGGTCTCGCCGACACGGTGGACAATGTCCGGCTGGCGCAGCTTCAGGCGGGCGGCACGGCCCAGCTGGTGGTGGGTTATACGGCTTCGCAGGAGGATCGTTATCTGGCGGTCTATTCCTACGAGAACGGCGAGGTGTCGGCCATCCTCGAGCAGGCCTATGAGCAGTACCTTGTGGAGGACATCACCGGCGGCGGCAACGAAGATCTGATCCTGATGTCCACGCAGGAGGGCAGCGGCGTCCAGATCGAGCTGCTGACCGTGGACAAGGACGGACGTTTCCAGCAGGTGGCCGTGATGGCGCTGTCGGGGGATAAATTCTCGGGCTGCGCCTCGGTGGCGGCAGGACTCGGTGCGGACGGCAGGCACTATCTGGTGCTGGATGGCTGGACGGGCATCTCGGGCAACAATCTGGCCTCGGTGCTGCTGCGGTTCGATGAGGAGAGCCAGCAGATGGTGCCTGCATCTCAGATCAGCAGCGAGGAGCTGTACAACGCCTCCCTGCGCAACGTACCCAACCTCGTGAGCCGGGATCTGGACGGCGACGGCACGGTGGAGATCCCCACCCAGCCCGACGAGGCAGGCCTGCTGAACATGAGCCAGAGCCGACGGATGGACTTCATCGTCTGGATGGATTACACTGCCGCCGCGCCGGAGAAGAGCTTCGGCCTTCTGGACGAGGAGACGGGCTGTTATATCGCCCTGCCCATCGAGTGGGAGGGCAACCTGATGCTGACCGACAGCGCGGAGGTGGAAGGTGCCGTGGAGCTGCGGACAGTGGACGAGAATAAGCTGGTGCTGACCATCCGGATGGCCTCTTCCAGCGAGAGCGCGGTGGGCTGGGTCCGCCTCGGCGTGGTGGCGTCCCGCCAGATGCAGGCAAAGCTCGGCCCAGATGTGACCATCGAGGACCCGGATTACCGGCTCTCCCGGTCGCTGTATCGGCTGAATTAGCCCTCTCAGGCCGGGCAGATCTAAGCTGACGGAGTAAAAATGATTTTTCGTAAAATGCCGGGCCTTGCGCACAGGGCAAGCAGGCGAGAAACGGAGGAACGATAATGGTCAAGGTTCTGGTAGTAGAGGATGAAGCCAGCATCCGGGAGATGATCGCGCTGAACCTGCGTCTGGCCGGGATGGAGGCTGTGGAGGCGGACAGCGCCGAAGCGGCTCTGCCGCTGTTGGAGCAGCGCCCGGGCTGCGATGCGGCCATTCTGGACGTGATGCTGCCGGGCATGAACGGCTTCTCGCTCTGCGAGACCATCCGCCGCACCGACCAGAAGATCGGCATCATTATCCTGAGCGCCAAGGGGCAGGAGCAGGACAAGATCCGCGGCCTGTCCATCGGTGCCGACGACTATATGACCAAGCCCTTCAGCGTCAGCGAGCTGCTGGCCCGGGTGGAGGCCCTCTGCCGCCGCGTAGGCCGTTCGGCCAGCACGGCGGCGGGGGAGCAGGCCCCGGTCTCGCTGGTAAGCGGCAGCTTTGTGCTGGACGAGAACCGCCGCGTCCTGCTCAAGGCGGGCAAGCCCATCGAGCTGACGCAGGTGGAGTTCCAGATCATGGAGCTGTTCTTCCGCAACCCCGGCGTTGCGCTGGTGCGGGAGCGCATCCTGAAAGGCGTCTGGGGCGAGAACTACTTCGGTGATGTCAAGATCGTGGACGTGAACATCCGCCGTCTGCGGATGAAGGTGGAGGATGAACCCAGCCACCCGGCCCATATCCTCACGGTGTGGGGATATGGGTATCGGTGGGAGGAGTAAGGACGGAAAGGGAGAAAACGCCATGCGAAGCGGCATTACCCGGAGATGGCTGCAGGGCAGTCTGCTCATTACGGTGCTGCTGGTGCTGCTGGTGGAGGTCATGTTCCTCTACAGCACCACCCGCAGCTACTACAACGGCGTCCAGCAGACCATGTACCGCCGCTTTTCGTCCATCACCGGCCAGCTCAAGATGTACACCGGCGAGACGAGCCAGAAGACCGCCGCCAGCCGCAGCGTGGCGCTGCGCCGGATGGTGGAGCAGTTCTCCGACAAGGACAAATACGAGTTCATGCTGCTGGACAGCTACGGCGGCGTGATCGCCTCGTCCAGCGGCACCGACGCGGAGGGCATCGTGACCAGCACCGACTTTGAACAGGCGCAGGAGGCTATGGACGGGCAGGGCGTCGCCATCTACCGCACCCAGAGCGGCGAGATGGTCATGGCGGCCTGCTGCCTCGTGCCCTATGCCGCCGAGGATGTGGCCGCGATGCGCCTCGTCACCAGCCTGACGCTGGTGGGGCAGCAGCTCAAGCGGACGGCGGTGGTGGCCCTCATCATGGGCACGGCGGTGCTGGCCTTTACCATCATGTCGGGCCTCTATTTTGTGCGGAGCATCGTGGTGCCGCTGGGGCAGGTGGAGCGCACTGCCGCCAGCATCGCCCGGGGCGAGCTGGACGTCCGTCTGCCCGTCACCGGCGACGAGCGGGACGAGGTAGACCGTCTGCGGGGCACCATCAACCGGATGGCTGAGGGTCTCGAGGAGACAGAAAAGATGAAGAACGAGTTCATCAGCTCTGTCTCCCACGAGCTGCGCACCCCGCTCACCTCCATCCGAGGCTGGGTGGAGACCCTGCGCACGCTGGACGACCCCTCGGACGAGAACTACCGCAAGGGTCTCGAGATCATCAACAACGAGACGGCCCGCCTCTACAACATGGTGGAAGAGCTGCTGGATTTCAGCCGCTTGCAGAACGGACGCCTCAAGATGACCTGCCGCCCCCTCGACCTCGTGGCGGAGCTGACCGACGCGGTGCTCTTCTGCGAGGCCCGCATCCAGCGGGAGGGGCTTGTGCTGGTGTACAATGAGCCGGAGGAGATGATCCCGGTCTACGCCGACCCCGACCGACTGCGGCAGGTGTTCATCAACATCATGGACAATGCCATCAAATATTCTGCCCCCGGTGGACGGATCACCGTCAAGCTCTGGGCCGGGGAGTACAAGGCCTTCGTGGAGATCCTCGATCAGGGCCGGGGCATCCCGCCGGAAGATCTGGAAAACGTCAAGACCAAGTTCTACAAGGGCAGCAACTCGGTGCGGGGCAGCGGCATCGGTCTGGCACTGGTGGACTCCATCATGACCGCCCTTGACGGCACGATGGACATCAAGAGCACGCTGGGCCGGGGCACTGTAGTGACGCTGGGCCTGCCGCTCTACAAAAAGTAAGATTTTGTCACATTTATGTGGTAAGATAGAGGCTAAAAACGGACAGGAGAAATCCATTTTATGAATCACGAACCCAAGAAGGAATGCTTCAAGACCAGCGTAGGCGGTCAGGCCCTGATGGAGGGCATCATGATGCGCGGCCCGAAGCAGATCTGCTGCGCCGTGCGCAAGCCGGACGGCACCATTGAGACCAAGATCGAGGATACCCCCAAACACGGCATCTGGGCCAAAATCCCCATCGTGCGGGGCGCTATCTCGATGATCGAGAGCCTCATTACCGGCTACCGGTACATGATGTACTCCGCACAGGTGAGCATGGGCGACGAGTACGACGCCGAAGAGGAAGAGTCTGCCTTTGAAAAATGGGTGGGCGAGCATCTGGGCAAAAAGGCCGAAGACATCCTGATGGCCGGTGCGGCCCTTGTGGGCGGTCTGTTCGCCATCCTGCTCTTCACCGTTCTGCCCACGGTGCTGGTGGGCGGTCTCGGCAAGGTGGTCGTCCTGACCCGCTGGCCGAAGGTCATCCTCGAAGCGTTGCTCAAGGTCGCCATCTTTCTGACCTACATGGTGGCCATCTCCAAGATGAAGGAGATCCACCGTGTCTTCGAATACCACGGTGCCGAGCACAAGACCATCGCCTGCTACGAGGCCGGCGACGAGCTGACCGTGGAGAATGTCCGCAAGTATACCCGCTTCCACCCCCGCTGCGGAACCAGCTTCCTCATTCTGGTGGTCATCGTCAGCGTCTTTCTCTACAGTGTCCTGCCGTGGAGCAGCACCAGCCTCCGTGTGGTCTTCAAGCTGCTGCTTCTGCCTGTGGTCATGGGCATCAGCTACGAGCTGCTGAAATGGTGCGGCCGCTCGGATAACCTTGCAACCCGCATCATCCGCCAGCCCGGTCTCTGGGTGCAGCGGTTGACCGTCTTTGAACCCGACGACAGCATGATCGAGGTGGCCATTGCAGCCGTGACGCCCGTTTTGCCCGAAAAGCCGGAGGACGGAACATGGTAAGCGAAGGGATGCTGCCCCGGGCCGCCGTCCGGGAAGTGGAAGAGCGTCTGACGGCGGCAGGCTGTCCCGATGCGGACTTCGACGCCCGGGAGCTGTTCCGGCTGGCCACAGGCCGGGACGCCCGGCTCACAGACCGCCCGCTGGACGCCGCCGAAGCGGCCAGACTGGAGGCGCTGACCCTCCGCCGCGCAGCCCGGGAGCCTTTGCAGTACCTCTGCGGCAGCTGGCCCTTCCTCGACTTTGAGCTGGCTGTAGGGCCGGGGGTGCTCTGCCCCCGCGCCGACACCGAGGTGGTGGCCGAAGCTGCTGCCGGGATGCTGGCAGGCGTGGAAACGCCGCGTGTGCTGGATCTTTGCGCCGGAACAGGCTGTCTTGGCCTCGGCGTCAAGCGGCTCTGCCCGGCGGCAGTTGTCACCTGCGTGGAAAAAAGCCCGGAGGCCTATGCCTACCTCGAAAAGAACACCCGTCTGGCCCTGAAGGGGCAGGGCGGCAGCACCGAAAGTGTGCTGGATGCTTCGCCCTTTGAGGCACTGGCCTTTGACTGGGGCTTCCGGACTGCCCGCGCTGCGGAGCCGGTGGAAGGCGACCTCTTCACCTACTGGCAGACCCTGCCCGACGGGCAGCTGGACCTCATCGTCTCCAATCCGCCCTACCTGACGGCGCAGGAGATGCGGGAGCTGCAGCCCGAGGTGGCGAAGGAGCCTGCCATGGCGCTGGAGGCCGGGGACGACGGACTCGTATTTTACAGGGCCATCGCGGAACACTACCAGAAGGCCCTCCGCCCCGGCGGTGCGCTGGCGCTGGAGATCGGCTGGCAGCAGCGGGAGGCTGTGGAAGCCCTGCTGGAAGCAAACGGCTGGGTGGACATCACCTGCCGGAGGGATTTTGGCGGCAACGACCGCTGCGTAATGGCCCGCAGAGCAGAATAAGCGTGAGAAAATAAAAAATATCTACAACTATCTGTTGTCATATCTGAAATCTGTGATATACTATAGAGGAAAGAATCGGTACAGCACAGCCTGCACCCCGCAGGTAAAGCGATAAAGGAGCAGCACGCTATGGCAAAAAATCAGAACAACAATGTCGCCCCCGCCACCCAGAAGACGGAGCCGGGCGCAAAGAAGGATGCGCTGGCAACGGCGCTGGCCCAGATCGAAAAGCAGTTTGGTAAGGGCGCGATCATGAAGCTGGGCGACAACACCGCCATGCAGGTGGACGCCATCTCTACCGGCAGCCTCGGCCTCGACCTCGCGCTGGGCGTGGGCGGTGTGCCCCGCGGACGTATCATCGAGGTGTTCGGACCGGAATCCAGCGGTAAGACCACACTGGCCCTCCACATCCTCGCCGAGGCCCAGAAGAAGGGCGGCGAGGTGGCCTTCATCGACGTCGAGCACGCCCTTGACCCAGCCTATGCCTCGGCGCTGGGCGTCAACATCGACGAGCTGCTGGTCAGCCAGCCCGACACCGGCGAGCAGGCGATGGAGATCTGCGAGGCGCTGGTGCGTTCCGGTGCCATCGACGCCATCGTTGTGGACTCTGTGGCCGCTATGGTGCCCCGCGCCGAGATCGAGGGCGAGATGGGCGACAGCCATGTCGGCCTGCAGGCACGTCTGATGAGTCAGGCCATGCGCAAGCTCACCAGCGTCATCGGCAAGACCAACACCGTCTGCGTCTTCATCAACCAGCTGCGTGAGAAGGTGGGCATCGTCTACGGCAACCCCGAAGTCACTACCGGTGGCCGCGCACTGAAGTATTATTCCTCTGTCCGCATCGACATCCGCCGCGTCGAGGGCCTGAAGGACTCTTCCGGCCAGTTTATCGGCAACCATACCCGCGCCAAGATCGTCAAGAACAAGGTGGCGCCTCCGTTCCGTGAGGCCGAGTTCGACATCATGTTCGGCGAGGGCATCTCCAAAATGAGCGAGCTGCTGGATGTGGGCGTCAAGCTGGGCATCGTCCAGAAGAGCGGCGCGTGGTTCAACTACGGCGACATCCGTCTGGGTCAGGGCCGCGACAACGCCAAGCAGTTCCTCAAGGACAACCCCGAGATCGCCAACGACATCGAGGGCCAGATCCGCGCCAACGCGGATAAGCTCTACGCCACCCGCCGCCCGGTGGGCAAGGCTGCCGCTGCGGCGGACAAGGAGGAGGGCGGCGAGACCGCTTCCGCCTCCAAGGAGCCGGTCGTCAAAGCACCGGCCCGCAGCAGCGAGAGTGAGCTGGACATCATGGTGGAAGACTAAATGGCTTTTTCGAGAAGGGGCCGTCCGCTGGCCGAGGAGGAAAAATCCACCGACGCCGCCAAGGCCCGCGCCCGTGCGATGGAGCTTCTGGCCGGGCAGGAGCTTTCGTCCGGCCAGCTCTATGAGCGGCTGGGGCGGCGCTTCACCCAGCCCACCGCCGCCGCTGTGGTGGCCGAGATGGTGGAGCGGCAGTATGTGGACGACGAGCGCTATGCCCTGACCCGCGCCCACGGCCTGCTGGCTGCCCGCAAGAGCCGCCGCGCCGCCGCGCAGAACCTGCGGCAGAAGGGGCTGGACGCGCAGCAGATCTCTGCTGCGCTGGAAGAGGTCTATGCCCCGGATGAAGCGGGCGAAGACCCGGAGCTGGAAGCTGCCGCCGCCCTCGTGGAGGGTCGGTATCGCAGCAAGCTGGCCGCAGGGCGGAAAGACCTTGTTGTGGCTGCGCTGGCCCGGCGGGGGTTTGCGTATCCGGTCATCAAAGAGGCGATAAAGAGAGCAGAGGGGGACGATTAGTTCTCTTTTGTGCGCCAAAGAGAATCTGCTTAAAGAAAAAACAGCCCTACTGCAACAGCGCTTTGCCCCGCGCCACCAGCGCGCAAGCCAGCTAAAAAAACAACCCCACATCAAGTCGTTATAACAGACCCTCAAGAGAGAAAGAGAGTATTATCCGAATGAAAATTGCGTGTATTTCCCTTGGATGCCCGAAAAATCAGGTCGATCTGGACGTCATGGTCCACATCCTGCTGTCTGCGGGCCACGAGACGGTGGCCGACCTCGGCGAGGCGGACGTCATCCTCGTCAATACCTGCGGATTCATCGAGAGCGCCAAGACTGAGGCCATTGAAAACATCCTCGAGGCCTGCTCCTACAAGCAGGTGAACCCGAACCTGAAGGTGGTCGTCACCGGCTGTCTGGCCGAGCGCTACCGCAGCCAGATCGAGGAGGAGATCCC
>ERZ1673747.3572-NODE-3572-length-9739-cov-7.630731_pt1 | contig 9739 bp, 8 predicted proteins | sample MGYA00580220_ERZ1673747 | MGnify/ENA primary metagenome ERZ1673747 (study PRJEB41218, sample SAMN15661769) | gut metagenome | host: Homo sapiens | place: Canada: London | collected 2015-08-20/2019-03-30 | study: EMG produced TPA metagenomics assembly of PRJNA649273... | reverse complement strand
TTTCTATGTTTTAGAAATGTTTTCGCAACCTGAAGTGTCTTTGTCCGTTCTTCCAAAGGTGTTTTGCAATTATTCCCTTTGATGCATTCGCTTTTGTAAGGGCATCCATTACAGTCTTCACATTTATAAATCGTTTTTTCACTTACATAGCCTGTTTTGCTTTTTGAGTGGCGGATATGATCTACACCTAATTTTTTACCATTTCTGCAGGTATAGATATCTTTTTTTACATCATACTCCATATTTTCTATCTTACCGATATCATTTTTATATTTACGGGTCTTGGAAATCCCATAGTTCGCAGGTTTTATATAAGAAAGCTGACCATTTGCTTCTAAAAACAGATAGTTTTCTTCAGTTTCATATCCAGCATCTGCTGTTATGTTTTTATATTTGAATTTCAAATGTTCCTGTGCATCTTTCAAAAATGGTATCAGCGTTGTGGTATCAGTAGGCTGGGGACCTATGGTAAGCCATGTGATGTATTCGGAATCCACGCCATGTTGAAGATTATAAGCAGGCTTTAACTGTCCGTTTCCCATGGCATCCTCCTTCATTCGCATAAAAGTAGCATCATGATCTGTCTTTGAATAGCTGTTGCGTTCCGCACAGATATGTATCTGCTGGTTATATTTTTTGAGCCGGTTCAAATAACTTTCAAGAGTTTCAATACTCTTTTGAAGCGGAGTTTTTCTTTTTCCAATCCCATGCACAAACACTATATTTTCAGTTTCTTTTAATGCATACAGTTTTTTGCGGAGCTTCTTTACGTGCTTTATTTTTATGGTATTGCCATAAACAATCTTTATGTCATAAAGCTGTTCACAGTCGGCAACAAAATCAGCAAGTTTCTGCAAAAGTTTTGCCTGGTTTTTTGTTACTGCCTTCTTCCAGATGAAAGTATACTTATTGGCACTGGCTTCAATTTTTGTACCATCAATAAAAATGGTCTCTCCGGAAATTTCTCCCATATCAAACAATGCATTAGACATTTCTGCAAGGATACGTTTAGAACAGGGAGCAAAATGGATACTTCTAAACCTTGCAAAGGTTGCATGATCAGGAGCTGGGGAACCTTCCAGAAGAAACATAAAATTGATATCTCTTTTACAATTTAGTTCCATGGAACGAGAGGAGTAATCCCCGTTCATGTAAGAATAGAGCACAATCTTCAAAAGTGTTCTGGGCGATACAGAATTTATTCTTTCGTAAGTAGAATATAGGTCAGTCAAATCCATAGCCTCCACAAACTGACTTAGTAATCGAACAGAATCATTATCTGGAATGATTGTTTCAAGATTTAACGGAAGTTTAAGTTGATATCCGTCTGAATTTTTCGTATAATCTTTTTGTAATAATTTAGTTAGTAGCATAACTTAATTTTACACCAACTGCCGGATTCTTTCGAGGTCTGGCAGTTATTTTTTTGCACAAGAAAAGAAGCTGCGCACTAATACTTAGTGCGACAGCCCCATCGTATAGCTGCATCAATTATTTTGTTGCCCCACAAGAACATTTATAAGTTGTCACTTTTTCTGTCCATGCTTCTTTGTCTACCACTTTTTTATATTCCGCAGGATGGTTTACGGTTTCTGTCCATGCTTCCCTTACAAGTTCCTGATGGGATTCCTCCGGGTGGTCGATGGTTTCTGTCCATGCTTCCTTGTCTACTACCCAGTAAGCATCATAGTGTTCTGTCTTCGTTCCGGTCTGATAGGTGCGGTATTCAGAATGCCATCCACCTTTTTCGCCATTTAACATATGATTATAACTGTGGTCATACTCGTTACCAGTAATATCAGCACCACAACCATTACAGATATTTCGATATTTCTGTTCGAACACCGGAACTTCTACATCCATACCATTTTCATCGCAGATTTTTGTATCAAGCTCCACGAAAATCCGTTCACAAGAATATTCTTTCCCGTCTTCGGATGCAGAAACTTTTAAAGTCCAATACCCATCCTCTTCTACTTCATAGTGTCCCTCTTCTGGATGGTCGATAGTTTCCGTCCATGCTTCCTTATCAACCACTTTCTTGTATTCTGCATCGTGGTGTACTTCTTCTGACCACGCTTCTTTCACAAGTTCCTGATGAGATTCCTCCGGGTGGTTGATGGAACTTGTCTGTGGAACCCATTCATGTGTATGCTCTGGCTGTTTATCTTTCACCCAAGCACCGTTGCTTCCAACGTAATAGTTTCCTACCCACTGGTTTGCCAACATTGCACCGGAAGCATCCATGTAGTACCAACTACCATTTACCTGTTTCCATCCTGTTACCATCCATCCAGCATTATCGAAGTAATACCATTTTCCATTGATGAATCCCCAGCCGTTTGTCTGATAACCACCGTTTCCGTGTCTGTACCACCAACGGCTACCGGATTTCACCCAACGAGGTGCTTCCATGGTCTTTGTCCATGCTCCTGACCCGTCTACCCAGTAATTTCCTACCCACTGGTTAGAAAGCATTGCTCCATCCCCGTTCATGTAATACCATTTACCGTTGATGAACTGCCATCCGGTTTTCATAGAACCGTCTTCTTTTCCACCGAGGTAGTACCAACTACTGCCGTCCCAGTACCAGCCATAGTTCATATAGCCAGTTCCATCAAAATGATACCAGCGTCCCTTAACGCCTACCCATTTATTTACCGGATAGCTTCCGTTATCTTCCTGCCACCACCAGCCAGTGTTGTTCTTTTTCCATGTTGCGGCTTCGGTTTGTGCAGGAAGCGCAAAAGATGTAATCATAGCAGATGCCAGACACATCGCTAACCCTTTTTTCAGTTTTTTCAAATTGTTCTTTTTCATTTAGTTACCACCTTTTTTGTGTGTGTTTCATCTTTGTTTTTTGGGTAAGCATATTTTTGTTTTCGGACTGTATTGTATGTATAATACACCATGAAAAGAGTATACAATATTTGAACAGAATCTGCAAGCATTTCAGCACAAAAACATGACATTCCTTTGTTAATTTCAACATGTATCTTTATCTATTAATGGTTTATCGTAACAAAACGGCTTTTGAAAGCCATTTTCCGTCCTCACCGTGAGGATATTATCCTATGATAAAACCGCATATTTTCATATGCGGTTTTACGCAACCTTTACATCAAATCATCATCCGGCTGTACAACCACGCTGTCCGCTTCAACAACCGGAAATGGAAGCAACATTTTTGTCTGTTTCCATTCCTGTTCCGGCATATTTTCCAGTGTGTCTAATAAATCATCAATGAGTTCCACCATCAAATCATCATTCACGATTTCACGGGAAATCATCAATGAAGTTTTTACATCCTCTTTTGTGAGTTTGGTAAGGCTTTCATCCTTACAGATATTGTTGAGAAGAATGCGTTCTTCATTATTAAATTTTCCTATTCCATTTACCACTCTTGTCCCTCCCTTTCCTTTGCTGCTGTTTTTACTTTTACAACGCTTCCCGATATTCCGACGATACAATGATACCATGTGAAATATCAGCCAGTGATTCCCCATCTAGCTGACCATAACGATATAATTCAATTACGCCGGGAAATGATTGTTTATCCAGATATACCGACAGAAGTTCTTTTGAAAATGTTATTCTCTTTTCTTTCTTTGCCCTTTTCTTATCATACTTCACACCGCAGAAATGAACATCATCGTTATAGTCAAACATGATTTCACGTTCCACGTAATAGCAATTCATTTCTACATCTTCTATCACTATCGGTATTGCTTTTTTCAGGAGTTCACATAACTGCACGCTGGAAATGTTTAGCACATCTGGCTGTTGTTTTTCTTTTTTCATCCAAATAACTTCATCTTCCTGACTTTCTTTTATTTTTCGTAATACTTCTTATAAAGAGTTACAATAGATGGATGCGGATGTTTCACCCGGTATCGAAGCACGCCACACGCATCCTTTTTTGCATTGCATATCAATATATAATCCAGTGAATCTATTTTGATTTACGTGAATAACGAGTTGAAGGTTGTATTTGGGTGAAATATTGAAAACTGTCGTTAAGCGTGGAAAATCTGTTAGGTATGGTAATTCAACAGCTGTGCAGGTACTCTTCTGTGGTCATGAATTCTACGTGGAGGGGCGAAAGACCTTGCAGGATATGCAGGGTTTCGGCTTCCAGGGTTGGATTCAGGCCGGAGATGGCATCGGTGAGCCAGATGAGTTTGCAGCCGAGGTCAATGCCTTCAAAGAAAGTGGAAAGGACGCAGCATTCGGAGACAACGCCGGTGAGAATGATGCGGTCGGCTTTTCGCGCAGCCTGACGGATGGCGGGTACCTGAAAGGAGGAATATGTGCTTTTGTCGTAGATAGGGTACGCTTCGGCTGCTTCTTTGATTCCGTCCATCAGTTCATTCATCCAGGGATCTTCATTAATTTTGCGATTCAGCTCGTTATAGGTTTTCCAGATTCCAACCGGGTGTTCGGCGGCGATATAGCGGGTGAAGATCGTCTGATTTTCCGGATGCTTTTCCAGAAGTTTCAGGATATTTGCTTTTGTGTGCGCCACGGTCTCACATGCCCATGGCTGGTCGGGAAGGTATACATTTTGCATATCGATTACTAATAATAAATCATTCATGATACAAATCTCCTTTTATTAGATATTCTGCTTTTCTATCTCATCACCAAAACAAAGATTCTAAATTTGTAACTGTTCCGTACACTCACAGTCACCTGAATTTCACTATAAAGACATCTGCCGGAAAAGTCAATCCTGTTTTCTTATGCTATTCGTAACTACTGTTATTCTTATCGGATTCTGTTCGCGTTACTGTTTACCTCATTCTCAGTAACCTGTTGCAGAACATCCCATTGCTTTATATTTACAATTGACAAGACAGCTGTAAAGTGTTAAGGTAAACAGGCAAATATTTTTAAGAAAGAAGGTTTTGATTATGTCTGAAAACCTGATGCCGCATATCCGTCTTCCGAAGGATCTGGATGTGGACTGTGCACTGTTACCGGGAGATCCGGCACGGGCAGATACGGTAGCTTCTCATCTGGAAGATGCCAGACTGCTTGCATCAAACCGGGAATTTCGCAGCTGGCAGGGTACATATAAGGGCAAAAAAATGTTGGTTACTTCCACCGGAATAGGTGCTGCGTCCTGTGCAATTGCTGTGGAGGAACTGATCCAGTGTGGTGTTCATAACCTGATCCGTATCGGAAGCTGCGGAGCCCTGCAGCCGGAATGTGCTCTGGGCGATCTGATCTTTGTAACCGGGGCGATCCGGGACGATGGCACCTCTGCTGCTTATGTGGAAGCACAGTATCCTGCGATACCTGATTTTGATCTCCTGCGTGCCTGCCGGGAAAGTGCAGTTGCTGAAAATATTCCTTATCACCTGGGGATCTGTCGCAGTCACAGCTGCCTTTATGGTGATCGGAACCCGGAACTTTACAGTTATTGGGCCGGAAAACGAGCAATTGCTTCTGATATGGAAACCGCAGCGTTATTTGTACTCGGTTCCCTTCGAGGTGTGCGTACTGCATCGATTTTAAATGTTGTTGCCGCCTCTCAGTCCTCTGTCGCGGAAGATATTGGAAAATATGCCGCCAAAGAGGCAATTTCCATGAGTGGGGAAGAAAGAGAAATTCTCACAGCGTTGGAAGCATTCACCAGAATCCAGGAATAATCAAAACCAAAATATCTGAAAATCATCCGAAAACAGATGGTATACAACTTTTGTATCCTACATTTCTGATGATACAGATAAAAAATTACATCGAGGGAGGATGAATCATGAAAAAGATTTTTAAAACACAACTGAATGCCGCCGTCATCGTTCTGATACCGGCATGTATCGGAATCAACTATCTCGGAAAACTGTTCGCCAGTTTCCTGAAACTGCCGTTATGGCTGGACAGCATCGGAACCTGTATCGGTGCAGCACTTGGCGGACCGATCATCGGAGCTATCTGTGGTGCCGCAAACAACCTGATCTACGGATTTACCACCGGTGATAATATTACTTTGGTTTATGCACTGACCAGTCTCTTTATCGGCCTTGTGGTTGGTATCATGGCCCGTCTGGGATTTATGAAGAGTTTTCCAAAGGCTTTATTAACCGCATGCGGTGGCGGTCTGGCTGCAGTTGTTGTTTCTACACCACTGAACATCCTGTTCTGGGGCGGTACAACCGGAAATGTATGGGGTGATGCAGTATTTGCCGCAACACAGGCAGCAAAACTTCCACTGGCACTGGGTTCTCTGTTGGATGAGATCGTTGTGGATGTACCGGATAAGCTGATCACACTGATCATCGTATACCTGATCCTCAAAGGTCTTCCAAAGAAACTTACCACTCTGTATGATACAGAAGAAACGATCGAAAGTCTGGATTAATTTATGAAAACCATCAGTTTATACACAAATAACGGAAGCTGGCTGACACAGCTTCATCCATTTACCAAGTTATGTTATCTGGCAGCAGCAATCTGCATCCCCCTTCTGACTGGTTCTTTGTGGGGATTTGCAGCGATGATCATAATCAGTTTTGCACTGTTAAAAAGCGGCAGGCTTATTAAAAAAGCCCTGCCGCTGATTGCATTTTCTTTTACAATTATTCTTACAATTTTTCTGATTCATGGTCTGGTCAATCAACAGAACAAGAATGTACTGTTTGCCATCGGATTTTTCAAATTTTACAAAGAGGGCCTGCTTTATGCGGCACATATCGGTCTGAATATCCTGAATATGCTGCTCTCCTTTGCCATCGTTGTACTGTCCACCCGTCCTTCGGAACTGGTAGATGAACTGGAGCGCAAAGGTTTCTCTCCAAGATTCGGCTATATCATCAACTCTGTATTCCAGATCATTCCACAGATGATGGGAACCATGCATACGATCACGGATGCGCAGAGAAGCCGTGGCATGGAGACCGAAGGAAATCTTCTGGTCCGCATCAAAGCGTTTCTTCCACTGATTTCTCCGGTGGTCATGAGTGCACTGACAGCCACCCGGGAGCGCGCGATCGCTCTGGAAGTGCGGGGATTTGGAGTCAAAGGAACGAAAACATGGATGCATCCCCACAAAAAAACAAAAGCAGACAGGATTTTCAGCTGGTTATGTATCATCAGTCTGATCCTGGCAGTGATTGGGAGGGTTTACTTATGGCTTTCTTAGAAGTAGAACATCTGAAATATCGGTATCCCCATGCAAAAAAGCTGGCGTTGGATGATATTTCTTTTACGGCAGAAAAAGGGGAATTTATTGGAATTATCGGAGAAAACGGTGCCGGGAAAAGCACGCTCAGCCAGGCATTTTGCGGGCTGATTCCGCAGTTCTATAAGGGCGCTTACGGCGGTAAAGTGACCATCGACGGTATACTGGCCGCTACTACGCCAACCGCAGAGCTTTGTAAAAAAGTCGGACTGATCTTCCAGAATCCATTCAACCAGCTCTCCGGTGCCAAGGATACGGTATGGGATGAGGTGGCATTCGGGCTGGAAAACTTTGGAGTACATGCAGAACAGATTCGGGAACGGCTGGATAAGGTCCTTCATCAGCTGGACATCTGGCAGTTCAGAGACAAGAATCCGTTTGATCTGTCCGGTGGCCAGATGCAGCGTGTGGCGATCGCTTCGATTCTGGCGATGGAGCCGGAGGTTTTACTGTTGGATGAGCCAACTTCTCAGCTGGATCCTCAGGGCAGCGAAGAGGTTTTCCATACGGTAGAGCTTCTTGCCAGGACCGGTATTACGATTTTTATGATCGAGCAGAAAATGGAAAAGCTGGCTGCTTACTGCGACAAGATTCTTCTGCTTCATGAAGGAAAACAGGTTGCTTTTGATACGCCGGAACAGATCTTTTCACGAGAGGATCTGGACACACTTGGAATCTGCCCGCCCTATCCTGCCCGCTATTGTAAAGAGCAGGGAATCTGTCTGGAAGATGGAACCTATCCGGTTACGGTTGAAGGGATAAAAAAAGCACTGCGCGAAACCGGAAAAACCGCCGGATTGCCTGCACTGGAAGATCCGGTTTTTACAGGAACGGCAGAAAATTGTTTTTCTGTTCATAATCTTCAGTTCTCTTATACGCAAGACCATCCGATCTTTGAAAACTTTGAGCTGGAGCTGGATCAACGTCCTACAGCGATCATCGGCCAAAATGGCGCCGGAAAAACTACTCTGGTCCGTCTGTTGAAAGGACTGCTAAAGCCTTTGTCCGGAACCATATTATATAAAGGCGAAGATATTTCCGGACGAACGGTTGCTTCTCTGGCAAGCCAGGTCGGTTATGTTTTCCAGAATCCGGATGATCAGATCTTCAAATACAAAGTGATCGACGAAGTCATGTTCGGTCCGCTGAATATCGGAATGTCCAAAGAACAGGCCAGAGAAAAAGCGCTGGAGGCACTGGAACTGACTGAGCTTTCTGCGTATGCAGAGGAAAATCCATACGATCTGGAACTTTCCCAGCGAAAACTGGTTGCGATTGCTTCCGTACTGGCGATGGATACCGATGTGATCATTCTGGATGAGCCAACCATTGCACAGGATTACAAGGGAAAAGAAATTATCCGCAAGATCATAACCAGCCTGTCTCAAAAGGGAAAACTGGTGCTGGCTATTCTTCACGATATGGACTTTGTTGCACAGTGCTTTTCAAGGGTGATCGTACTGGCCCACGGAAAGCTTCTGGCAGATGGCACTCCGTCGGAAGTCTTTGTCAAGGAAGATGTGCTGGATAAGGCCGCGCTGGATATGCCACATCCGCTGCAGCTTCGGAAGATATTGGAACAGAGGTAAATATAAGAATCGCGCAGAATTTACAAAAAATATTCTGCGCGATTCTTATTATGTGTTTTATCAATTCATGTTCTATTTTCGCAATTTAATTTTGCAGTGTGGTGTCCATAGGCTTTCCGGTATGTAAGAATATCATACCGATGATAAGAACTGTAATTTCCACTACGGGTATTAATTCAAATCACAGTCAAATTTTAAGTTCTACAAAATGGAAATGCTCAAATTAGTCCTTTTCAAATATCAGAATCTTCTGCGTAACCTTTTTTGCAATCGGTAATAACGCCAAAAGTCTATATGCAGATGAAAATAACTCCATGCCACGAAGAATATTATCATCTTTTATTTTGTGATATCCTTCTGTCATATTCCCAAGTTCTTCAAAATGATCTGCCCCGAAGACAAATTTTGAGCCTGTCTGCTGTATGGATTTTTCTATTCCTTCTTTCTTTACCCATGTCTTTGCCAGACATTCCATAAGAATATAGGCATTATCAAAGTTATCCTTTATTATTTTTAATATCTTACCGTTTCCTTCTGTTGTCAGATACATGGATAATCCTTCTATGATAAAAAGCATTTTCCCACGCACTTTTACTTCTTCTAACCATGCAGGATCAAGTGCAGAAATTTCTATCGTAGAAACACGTCCGGATTCCGCGAAAATCTGATTGCGGATTGCTATCGTTTCCGGCAGGTCCAGATTGTACCAGGTGATCTTACCATTATCCATGCGGTAAAATCTCGTATCCAGACCACAGGCAATGTTAACCACCGTACAATCAGGATTTTTTTCGATAAAATTCTTTACTAGTTCATCAAAAACTACCGTTCTGGCAATTACTCCTTTTCCCATCGTAGAATCCCTGGATGCTGTAGAAAAATCATAATCAATTCTATCGACTAATTCTACCGCCTTTGCATCATAGAATTTGTTATGTTTACTTTTGGAATATTGGGCTCTGGCATA
>ERZ1673747.3560-NODE-3560-length-9764-cov-3.002987_pt1 | contig 9764 bp, 8 predicted proteins | sample MGYA00580220_ERZ1673747 | MGnify/ENA primary metagenome ERZ1673747 (study PRJEB41218, sample SAMN15661769) | gut metagenome | host: Homo sapiens | place: Canada: London | collected 2015-08-20/2019-03-30 | study: EMG produced TPA metagenomics assembly of PRJNA649273... | reverse complement strand
CGTTGTGCCGGATGGGACATGCACCAATCGCTCTAACGCGTATTTTCCGCTTGATTACTTGCCCCAAGCCATTGGCCTGAAAATCGCCATGCTGGTGAATTTGCCGCCGTACGCGCAGTGGCAGGCGGCGCGAATATCCAACAGCATTCTGTATGCGATTATGGGGTGCTTTGCCATTGCGCTGTTGCCGCGTTGGAAATCGCTGATGGCGTTGCTATTAGTTATTCCACCGGTGGCGTTTGTGGCATCGAGCCTGATGATTGATGGCATGATTGTGGCACTTTCGGCTTGCATGGTGGCGGCTATTGCGGCGGCTGCTGAGGGCAAACGTTTGATTTCTCTTCCGCACACTGCGGTTTTTGGGGGTGCTGGCGTGGGCCTTGGCGTGTGAAAAACTTCCTTATGCGTTTGTGGCGGTTGCTGTGCTGTTCCTACCTTCTGCGGTGATGACCGTGCGCCGCAAGCTAGAATTTGTGGGGATTGCGGCGGTTCTGACAGGAGCGCTGTATCTTCCGTGGAGCGTACTGTTCGGTAGCTCGTTGGCGCAGGTGGACGTATCACATAATGTGAGTGTTGCATTGTCTCATCCGATACTCACTATTGGCAAAATAGTGCATTCCATGCTGTTCCTCGGGACTTTTGCTTATCTGCCGACTTGGTATGTCGCAATGGCGGCTGTTTTGGGGTTGGTCTGGTTGGCAGCAGTGGCCTATACGGTGAAGCAGCACTGGACGGGTCAGGTGACACTGGCCTCATGGGCAGGAAGACATCGATTCCTGGTCTTAGGTCTCGTAATAGCGGCTGCTGAGATAGCAGCGTTTGTGCTCTTCGTGGGGCTTACCTGGAATGACCTGGCGTCTATGAGTAGGTTTGAGGTCTTTGAGGGAATCCAAGGCCGTTATGCGCTCCCGATATTGCCGGTATTCCTGTTGGGACTAGTCGTAGTTGACAATAGGAATGGAAGGCAGCCCGCTCTAGCCCACTGAAGGCGAGGGTTTGCTGGGCTCAGTGACTTTTCTACTTCATCGAGTGGATGCGGTTATCGTATACGACATTTTCGCAGGAGCGAATCGTGGCAAGTACCGCGCATTTCAGGCGTTCGCCGATGCTCAGCTTGCTGATCAGGGCGCGCATGGTGGCCACGTCATCGAGATGGTTCTGCCAGTCGCTGTCATGTAGTTCTTCGGAGCTGAGCGCCTTGAGGCCTTTGCCTTCATCGCGCACGCTGGCGGTCAGACCGAAGTAGTTCCGGCACGGGGTGATGCCCTGCTCCAGAGTGAATTGGAAATTCTCGGCTGCGGAGAGCACGTTATCGTGCCAGAATGCGGCGGTTCGCTTTGAGTGCGTCACCGAGTCGGGCTCCTGAAGCCAGTAGTAGAGCACGCAATCGATGTCGGCCACTTTGCCCATGCGGGCGTACAGGGGGCCTGCCATGCGGATATCCTGCGCGTAATGGCCCTCGGGGAACCGCAGGCCGTCCCACAGCTCGCGCTTGTATAGGCGGCACCAGTTCGCCTCGTTGAAGTAGCGGGCCTCGGTATTGCGGCCGAGTTTGCTGCCAAGCAGTCGCAGACTCTTGCAGAACACGGTCTGGTAGGCGGCGAGCGGGTGCTCGAACACGGTGATTTTGCCGGGTGCCTGCGCGCCTGCCTCAGCCTCTTTGGACACCTCGCCCAGCTGGGAGACGCCGAACTGGCGCCAGCGGGCCTTGCTCATATCCGCCCCGGTGCTTTGCAGTGCGTGCAGCAGGTATTCGATATTGCGGCGGTTGAGGATGTCGTCGTTGTCGGAGAACGCGATGTACTCGCCATGCGCGGCATCGAGGCCGGTGTTCTGGGCCTTGGCGATGCCGCCGTTTTCCTGATGGATCACGGTGACGCGGCTGTCCTGCGTCGCATACTCATCGCAGATGGCCGGGCTGGAATCCTTGGCCCCGTCGTCCACCAGAATCACCTCGAGGTTTGTATACGACTGCTGCAGGATCGAATCAATGCAGTAACGCAGGTAGTCTTCGGCGTTGTACACCGGCACGATCACGGAGATGAGGGGAGTGGCGTTGTTCGGCAAGGCTTATGCTTCCTCTTTGTATATGCGGACGTATCCAGTATGGCACGTTTCCTAGCCGAGCTGCGCAACGTTTAATGGGGTACTTTTGCTCGAGGATGTTTGATTATTGACGATGAAGACACCTGTGGAAGTCAATTCAGACTCAAGGCATCGAGAATGGGGTAGAGGCGATTCGCAAATTCGGGTACACCGCTTTTCCGGAGCATGTCTGCGTAGTCTTCAGGCGTTTGTGGCTATCATTTATAGCTCAGCAGTGCCGTGTGACAAACTCTTGCCACTCTTCCTGGATCGAGATCCAATACATCGAGGAAGAAATCATCGGGTCTCTTTACTTCGATGCGAAGAGGCTGTGTCGAAGTTTCAGGAAAATCTTTCGTGTTGAAGGTGACCAAGGTTTGTGCGGGTAAATAATCTGCTGCTGCAAGTACGTGCCGGTCTTTCTCGTCGCATGTCATATTTTTGATGAGGCTTTCGTAACCAGTGACTAGAGCCTTTGGGAATGCGGCAGTCATCGCATTGATACGTTGCGCCGAACGCTCTTCTCCTATGCGTAATTGGAGGTCTCTCCTCAGCTCATCGAGTATCTGTTGTGACCAGTATGGGGCATAGAGGTGTTCCTCGGCGAGACGGAGGATCAAATCGTTGATGAGTTCGTTGAAGAGCCATAAATCTGTGTGGAATGAAATATGTGACAATCCAGCATTGAGTTTGAGCTCGTAATTTTGGTATGGCTCGTCTCATCGGTAGGATAATGACGAATCGAACCTTGCGCTTGAACGCTTATTACCGGAAGGATTGCCTGAGCATGGCAGATTCTGTTGAGTATCCCGATCTTGTTATCGTTGGCGCGGGCCTGTTCGGTCTGACGGTGGCGCAGCAGGCGGTGGAGCACACCGGCGCGCGCGTGCGCATCATCGATATCCGTGACCACATCGGCGGCAACGCCTACTCGTATATGGATGAGGAGACCGGCGCGGAGATCCACAAGTATGGCGCGCACCTGTTCCACACGTCCAATAAGCGCGTCTGGGACTACGTGAACCGTTTCACGAGCTTCACGAACTACGTGCACCGCGTGTACGCCACCCATGACGGCGAGGTCTACCCGCTGCCGATCAACCTCGGCACCATTAACCAGTTCTTCCATGCGCATTACACGCCGGCCGAGGCGCAGAAGCTTATCGCCGGGCAGGCGGGCGAGCTGGCCGGCACCGATCCGCAGAACCTCAACGACAAGGGCATCCAGCTCATCGGCCGTCCCCTGTACGAGGCGTTCATCAAGAACTACACGGGCAAGCAGTGGCAGACCGATCCTGCTGAGCTGCCCGCGTCGATCGTCAAGCGTCTGCCGGTGCGCTTCAACTACGACAACCGCTATTTCAAGGACACGTGGGAGGGTCTGCCCGCGGACGGCTACACCAAGTGGATGGAACGCATGATCGACGATCCGCGCATCACGGTTTCGCTGGGCGTGGACTTCTTCGACGAGTCCCAGCCGTACAACAAGGAGGCGCTGAAGGCCGCGGGCGTGCCGGTGGTGTACACGGGTCCGGTGGATCGTTACTTCGGTTACGAGCTTGGCGACCTGAAGTGGCGCACGGTGGACTTCAAGGAGGTCCGTTACGATGAGGGCGACCATTTCGGTTGCCCGGTGATGAATTTCTCGGACGCGGACGTGCCGTACACGAGGGCTATCGAGTTCAAGAACTTCAACCCGGAGCGTCGCGAGCGGCAGAATCCGGACAAGACGGTGGTGTGGGAGGAGTACAGCCGTTTTGCCGAGCGTGGCGACGAGCCGTACTATCCGATCAACACCGATGCGGACAAGGCCCTGTACGCGCGGTACGAGGCCAAGGCCGCGGCCGAGCCGAACACCGTGTTCGGCGGCCGCTTGGGCACCTACAAGTACTATGACATGCACCAGGTGATCGACACCGCCCTGACCGCCTACGAGGAACAAGTCGCGCCGCTGCTGAAGAAGTAGACCGTCGTTTCACCAGAGGATTAACGATTTAGCTTGAAACCGACTGAATATTGCTGAGGCAATAGCCGGTTTCAGGCTTCTGTGTTTTTTGGGAAGCCAAATTTCCTGGGGTACTTAAGGCTCGCCACGAGGAGTACAGTTGTCTGTACCGCACAATGTGGCGCGTAAGACGAGGGGCGCATCTCGCAAGTAGGGTGCGATGCAGTTGAAGGAGTGCATGTCATGACTGATCCGAATGTCAATCCGAACGGCCAGGTGCCGGGGCAGCAAGCTGACGCCAATCCGACTGAGCCGTTAAATGCGATGACGGGGGAAGCAGGAACCGCCGCCAACAATGCTCCAACCCAAGCACTCGCAGCGGGCGAACAGCCCACTCAGGCGTTCACTCCTGTTGAGCAGCCTACGCAGGCGTTTACACCTGCCGAGCAGTCCACCCAGCCTCTTGCGCCGGTCAATCAGCCGGTACCGCCTACGCAGGCTTTGCCACCAGTGACTCCTGCCGCTGCGCCCGCGCCCGCATCGGCAGCGCCCAATTCGCCCTATCCGGGGGCGGCTCCGGCAGGCGGATCGGTTCCTCCGGTCTATGGCAGCGGTAGTGCTCCGGTATATCCGGGCGGCGGGGCCGTGCCTCCGCAAACGCCCTATAACCCGTATATGCAAGGCGGCCAACCGAACGGCCAGCCGGGATGGTCTGGTTCTTACGGCAGTGTGCCGCCTGAAGCGAACCAGAAGTACAACGGTCTGGCTATTGCCGGTTTTATCTGCTCGTTCCTTGTCTCACTCCTCGGTCTGATCCTGAGCATCGTGGGCCTCAACCAGATTAAGAAACAGGGCGGCAAGGGCAAGGGCTTGGCCATCGCCGGCATCATCATCAGTGCGGCGGGCATGGTGATACAGGTAATACTGGTCATCGCGCTGATCGTCGGCGGTGCCTCGTATGCCAGCAAGGCTATAGATGAGGCGAAAACCGATTCCTTCTATAGTCAGTCCTCTTCGGGCAACGGTGATAGCAGCGATAAGAGCAAAGCTCAAGATAATCTTGACGATGTGCTGGACGACACGTTGGGCGAAACCCATGACGATCTAACCGACGGCGATTATGGGCTGTACGATTCGATTCAGGATTTCGTCGACTCTTCGGAATTCAAGGACTCCATTGAATCCGAAGCGGATACGTTTGCAGACACCGGCATCACCTTCAACTACCGTGTCGACGGTGACACCTTGGTGTACGAGTACGTGCTCGACGACAGCTACGCCTCGCTAGGCGATACCTTCGCTTCCTCACTGGATGCTATGGACAGCACCTATCAATCCACCGCGAATCTGCTGGGCTCGATGTGCAAGACCTCCAGCGGCAAGGCATCATTGCGCGTCATCATGCACACGCAAAGCGGCCAGTCGCTGTATGACAAAACCTGGACCGAAAAGTAGCAATCCCAGCGAACGTGCGTTTTGGTCGATTGAAGGCCGGTTTGCTTGCTCCTTGGACGGATGCTTCTGCGGAAGGAACCGCCAAGGAGTAGGCTTACAGGCATGAGACTCGCACGTTTTTCTTTGAATGATTCGCCGCGCTACGCCTTCGTGCAGAAGGGCGAAACGGACGGCAAGGACTACCTCATCGAACTGGACGGCCATCCGTTGGCCGGCGACCAGGTCAAGCCCACCGGCACTCGTTACCCGGTCGACGGCGATGGCATCCGCCTGCTTTCTCCGGTGATTCCTTCCAAGGTCTACGGTCTGGCCAAGAACTATGAGGCGCACGCCCAGTTCATGCACGAGGCCGGACATTCCGAAATCGCTCATGCGCCGGAGGACATGGTGATCTTCACCAAGCCGTCCACCTCGGTAATCGGCCCCGACGATCCGATTGTGTACCCGGCATGCTCCAAGGATATGAACTTTGAGCCTGAGGTGGCCGTGGTGATGGGCCGCATCGCCAAGAACGTGACCGTTGAGAACGCGATGGATTATGTGCTCGGCTTCACTTGCGTGAACGATGTGACGCTGCGCGACTTGCAGGGCATTGACCCCACGTGGACGCGAGCCAAGGGCTTCGACACTTCCTGCCCGCTCGGCCCGTGGATTGTGATGCGTGACGACCTCGACTGGAAGGACGCCAAGATTTCGTTCACGCTGAACGGCGAGGATGTGCCGATGGCGTCTGGCACCACCGCGAACCTGATTCACGGCATCCCCGAGCAGATTGCCGCGATTTCGTCGTTCTCCACGCTGCTGCCTGGCGACGTCATCATGACCGGCACGCCGAACGCCTCCGGCCACCTCGACCCAGGCGACGAGACCATCGTGCACGTCGAAGGCATCGGTGATCAGCGCAACGTAATCGTTCGGGCGTGACTCGTTCTGGCTCCCCTCTCTGAGGGGAACCGTCCAGGCTGAGAAGCTGACTGAGGGGAACCAAGAACGCGCCTTACGCTCCCGGCAGAAGTGCGTGCAGGGCGGTCATCACCACCAAGCTGATGATGGCCGTCACTGTCAGCGAGAAGCCGGCGAGTTTGGCGTTGCCGGTCAGCGAATCGGTGAACTTGGTTGAGAAAATCGTGATCGGGGCGAAGGAGCCCAGCACGATGATCTCGCGAATCCTCATGTCAAACTGCCGACCGCGCCGAGACGCCGGGACAGTTCCGCGCCGGCAAGCCGCAGCTTGGTCTTAAGCGACCGCTCCTGTTCGGGGCGCAGCGATCCGCTCACGAAAGTGAGAGCCAGCCCGGCAATGGGAAAGTCGTTGTAATCGCGCACAGCGACGGCGTATGAATCAAAGCCGGGCGTCACGTCGCCGTGTTCCTCGGCAAAACCGGTGCGCCGGGTTTCGGTGAGCGTCGCCTCCAGCTCCTTGGGCGATTTGGGGCCGATGCCGGTGCGGTCGGTGAACGCCTGACGATTGGGATATAGCGCGCGGACCTGATTGTGGGGGAGTGCGGCCAGAATGGCCCGCCCGGTGGCGGTCAGGTGACTGGGCAGGCGCACGCCCACGCCTGACACTAGCGGCGGGCGATGCGCGGCGCGCTCCTCAATCACATAAATGATTTCGTTGCCGTGCAGCACGGCCAGATGTCCGTTTTCGCCGGTCTCGTCAACAAGACGCGCCAACACCGGATGCGCGACCTGCGATACGCGATGTTGGCGAGAATAGGCCGATCCCAGCTCGAAAGTCTTGAGTCCGATGCCGTACGCGCGCTGCTCGGTAAGGCGGGTGACCAGTCCGTGACGCTCCAAAATCTCCAACAATTGGTACACCGTGGAGCGCGGAATGCCGAGTTCGCGAGCGAGCGTGGCGGCTTGCGTCTGACCATTGCTCGCGATGAACTCGAGGATGTCGAGCGTACGGTCGGCCGCCGGAGCCAGCGAGACACGTGGCGCGGATGATGATGTCTGATGTTCCCGTTCTGATGGCTTCACCTGCGCCCGCTTGACGGTACGTGGCTCGGTGAAGGCGTATTGCTGCGAGGCATGGCTCATATTTCCATCACCTTACATGTCTGAGATTTCAGACACAAGATGGACGAAGTGGCTTATGGCGGGCATCCGACTGAGGTGAAATGGCCAAGGTTTGATTACTCGGGGAGCGATTGGTTGCGTTTGCGTCGCCTGCTGTTGATGGGCAGGTGCGGTGAGCGAATGCGGGCAGTCGCGGATCCCCGGCGAAGCATGTGCCGCATATGCCGTATATGCGGAATGCGGCACATATATAGAAAGGTATGAGCATGGCAGAGCAGACGGTCACCGTAGGTGTTGGAGCGCTGAGCATCGAGGACGTTATCGCCGTAGCGCGCGGCGGTGCCAAAGTGGCGATTTCGGACGAATCGAAGCATGAGATGGCGCTGAGTCGCGCGGTTATCGATCATTTGGCCGACGACACCGTGCCGCATTACGGTATCTCCACCGGATTCGGCGCGCTCGCCTCCACCTCCATCCCCAAGGAACAGCGCGCGCAGCTGCAGAAAAGTCTGATTCGCTCGCATGCCGCCGGTGCCGGACCGGAAGTGGAGCGTGAGGTGGTGCGCGGCCTGCTGGTGCTGCGCCTGAGCACCCTGTGCACCGGACGCACCGGTGTGCGCCCGGAAACCGCGCAGGTCTACGCCGATATGCTGAACGCCGGCATCACCCCGGTGGTCTACGAATACGGTTCACTCGGATGCTCCGGTGATCTGGCGCCGCTCGCAGCCTGTGCTTTGGTGGCGATGGGTGAAGGCGAGGCCCACAACGCTGACGGCCTCAAGATCGGCGGCGGCGAAGCGCTGCGTGCGGCCGGCATCACGCCCGTCGATTTGAAAGAGAAGGAAGGACTGGCGCTGGTCAACGGCACCGACGGCATGCTCGGCATGTTGTGTATGGCCATCACCGATCTGCGCCTGCTGCTCAAGACCGCGGATGTCGCCGCCGCGATGAGCGTGGAAGGCATGCTCGGCAACGACCGCGTATTCGCCGCCGACTTGCAGGCGCTGCGCCCGCATCGCGGCCAAGGCGATTCCGCTGCGAACATCGCCCGCATGCTCAAGGACTCTGGTCTGATTGAGGCCGGCCGCCCGGGCTCCACCGTGCGTGTGCAGGACGCCTACTCGCTGCGCTGCACCCCGCAGGTGCACGGCGCCGCCCGCGACACCGTGGAATACGCGGCCTCCGTGGCGGGCGTGGAACTCGCCTCCGCCATCGATAACCCGTGCGTCACGCTGGACGGCCGTGTGGAGTCCAACGGCAACTTCCATGGCGCGCCGCTGGCCTATGTGCTCGATTTCCTGGCGATTCCGACCGCCGACGTAGCCTCTATCTCCGAGCGTCGTACCGACCGCTTCCTTGACGTGGCGCGCAACCGCGGCCTGCCGGCGTTCCTGGCTGGTGACCCGGGCGTGGACTCCGGTTTCATGATCGCCCAATACACCGCTGCCGGCATCGTCTCCGAAATGAAGCGTAACGCCGTGCCTGCCTCGGTCGATTCGATTCCAAGCTCCGCCATGCAGGAAGATCACGTGTCGATGGGTTGGGCCGCCGCCCGCAAGCTGCGCCGGTCGATTCCGGCCTTTGCGCGCGTGCTGGCCGTGGAACTGCTGTGCTCCTGCCGCTCCTTCGACTTCCGCAAGCCGTACCGTCCGGGTGCGGCGGGCGCCGCCGTATACCGCGTGGTGCGCCAGTACGCCAACGAAATCGGCCCCGACGTACGCGATACCTGGACCACCCCGCAGATTGAGGGCGTGGCCGAGGCGATTCTCTCCGGCGAAGTCCTCGCCGCCGCCGAATCCGCCGTCGGCGCACTGAAGTAGCGGCTGCCCAAGCTTCCTCATCAGAGGGGGCTACTAGTCACCCTCCCCACCAAAATCCAAAACTTGAGTCATATGCACTCAAGTTTTGGGAATAGAATGGGTTCCAGGTCGGTTGACCATATCAGACAACGACAAGTTGCGGTCTGCGGTGGCGCTTGCGGGGCTTTCGAAGCCCGCGAGCCGCTCCGCGCGGGCCGCATGATATGGAGGAATACGATATGGAACAGAAGTTCACCACTATGGCCCAGGAGGCCGTCGGCGACGCGATTCAGAGTGCGTCCGCCGCAGGAAACGCGCAGGTTGAGACCCTGCACGTCATGGATGCGTTGCTGCGTCAGGAAAACGGCGTGGTGCGCTCCCTCATCAAGGCCGCGGGCGGAGACCCACAGGCCATCGGCGCCGCCGTGCGTAACGCTTTGGTCGCACTGCCGAGC
>ERZ1673747.3558-NODE-3558-length-9769-cov-8.526765_pt1 | contig 9769 bp, 8 predicted proteins | sample MGYA00580220_ERZ1673747 | MGnify/ENA primary metagenome ERZ1673747 (study PRJEB41218, sample SAMN15661769) | gut metagenome | host: Homo sapiens | place: Canada: London | collected 2015-08-20/2019-03-30 | study: EMG produced TPA metagenomics assembly of PRJNA649273... | reverse complement strand
TGGAGCAGGTGACGGGAATCGAACCCGCATCCCCAGCTTGGAAGGCTGGTGCCCTAGCCATTGTGCTACACCTGCATGCGCCCTCCGCAAAAATCGTCAGCTCTGTTATAATAGCATCAGTGTCCTGTTTTGTCAACGTTTTTTCAGAATTTTTCTGCACTTTTTTATGTTATCTGAGTAGAGCGCGCAAAAGCCTTGCACCGTCAGCACTTTCCGGCCGCGCGAACGCGCCGCACAGCCGCTCGGGATGCCACTGCACGGCAAAGACGGGGAGCGTCCTGTGGCCGACGGCCTCGACCGTGCCGTCCTCCGCGCAGGCGAAGACCTGAAGCCCCGTCCCCAGCCGCCAGACGGCCTGATGGTGTGCACTGTTGACCGTGCAGCGCGTGCCGTACAGCTCGCGCAGAAGGCCCGACGCGGTGTTGATGACATGCAGCCGGTCAACGCCGTCAATTTGACTGTGGCCCTCGATGTGCTGACGCAGCGTGCCGTCAAAATAGACGTTGAGGACTTGCAGTCCGCGGCAGATGCCGATGACAGGCTTTCCCGCGCACAGGAAGTTGTCAATCAGCGTGAGCTCACGCGCGTCGCGTGCTTCGTCGAGATCTTCCGAGCCGTTCAGCGCTTGACCATAAAAGCGCGGGTGCATGTCGCCCCCGCCGGGCAGCAGCAAAACGTCCGCGTTCTCCGGCGTTTCGGCGAGCGGCGCACCGACCAGCGCGAGCGCATTTACGTAATTTTTCAGGCGTACCGATAAATAGACAGTCTTCATACGCACAGAATATGCCCCGAATGCGAAAAAAGACCTTGCAAGACGCAAAAAGTTATGGCATAATAGTTTGGCTGATAACAGCGAACTGAATATGCAGCGGTATCGAAGTGGTCATAACGGGGCTGACTCGAAATCAGTTTGAGGGAAACCTCACGAGGGTTCGAATCCCTCCCGCTGCGCCAAGGAAAAACCTCTTTTGTCTGTTACGGCAAAAGAGGTTTTTCGTAAAGAGAGGGACTGAAAATGCTGATTGACAGTTCGATCGCACAGGCATATATCGAGAGCAGCTGCGTCGACGCTTTTCGTGCTTCATGGCTCTTTGAACACACCTCGGTTTCGTCAGATCTTGGCAGGAATGCATTTACTCCGCCGCCTGAGGATCTTGCTCTCCGAGAGACTGTGCGCAAGCTCGAACGCCGTATCTGTGAAGCGGCTGCGCACTTTGTCCCCGTCAACCGCCCGATTTGGGACGCGCTTTTCCCCGATTGGGAGGCGGTACAGCCGACACTTGATTTGATCGTCGGTTATCCCGAGCCTTACGACGCCGTTGCGGCACACTCGCCCGACGGGCAGGCACATCTCATCTTTGACCTCATCCGTTGGTGCAATTATGCGGAGCTCGACCAGCTCGACAGCATCATTCGGAATCTGCTGACGCATGAGATTACGCATCTCTTGATTGGACACCGCTATCCGGCGGCAAATGCCGCATTGGAAAGTACAGACTATTTGACAAGATTGGATGCTTACACATTTCATGAGGGATTCGCCCATCTTCTCTCCTATCAGGCGACAGAAATCGACTGTGTGGACTGGCATACACCGCAGCTTACCGAGGTCGCAGCAGCAAGCCGTGCCAAACTGCGCCTCGCGCTTACGGAGACGGACACAGACAGGCAAAAGCAGTTTCTTGAAGAGGCGGTCTGCGGATCGTACTATGAAAAGTTTGCCTGTATGTGCGGTATGCTGTATCTGGCAGACCGATGGGAAACGCAGGGAATCGACGGCCTGCAAAGCGCATTTGCGGACTATCACGGCTTTGCTCAAAGGGCCTTGAGCATTCGAATTTGATTGTAAAAGAGGAAGAGACGCGAATGCGTCTCTTCCTCTTTTACACCTTCTCCCGCTTCTGCCGCCAGAGGTTGATCGCCAGCATGACCGCGGCGTAGATCAGCGCGGCGGCGAGGATAATGAGCGAGAAGTCGCGCTGCATCTGGTAGCTCGTCGTCGTGAAACCCTTGACGAGTAGATGACCGGCAAGATAGCTCGCGGGAATCAGCGCGAGATAGCCGATTGCTTTGCCCGCTTTCTTCCTGCGGCAGATAAAAAATGCAATACCCAGCGTAATAAGGAGTGCTAACGATAGCAAAACGTAATAGCCCAACGCCAGCCTCGGCAGAGAAATGATGCCGCCATTCATGCTGCCGCAGAGCAGCACATCGTCCTGCCCGTTGTTCTGAGAATAGCAGACTGCCGCGCAGTTCGCGGCGTCGAGCGTGAAGAGCGTGCGCGCGGACTCCGCCTTGGCGAGCACGCCTTGCGGTGCGTCCGCCTCGCGCTGTGTGCGATCATTTGCGCTGTGTGTGTTCGGGGCGCCCCCGGCTTTGTCGAATGCGCCGCGCCATGTGTCGAGCGGCGTGCGCCATGCGGTGATGAAGTAGATGGTTTTGCCGCTGTTGGGGTCCTGCGTGTTCGTGACCTCTGCGCCGGAGACCGGCACGAGCAGGCTGACGGAGATGCTCTCCGCGTCGCTGAGATCAGAAAGCCCATCCGCTGCCGAGCCGTCCGCGAGCGCGCTGGGCGAGCGCGAGATCGCCCACTCTGTCTCGCTGTACGGCAAATACTGCGGCGCGGTGAGATACGCGAATCCCGCCGTCGCCAGCGTCAGCGCGAGCGTGACGGCCAGCAGCACGGCGGTCAGCTTCTTGCGCCGAAGCTGCCGCTTCAAGTCGCGCAGCGGCTGCGCGCTGACGGGCGCGGGCTTCACGTCCGCCTTCAGCGCGTCAAGTTCGGCGCGGCAGGCCGCGCACTGCGCTAAATGCCCGTCCACAAATTCCTTCGTCTCCTCGCGCAGCATATCCTCCTCGTAGAGCGGCAGAAGATCCTGCACGATGCTGCAAGTTTTGTCCATTTCAGTCGTCCTCCAATCCCTCGCGGATCATGCGCTTGGCGCGGTGATACGTCACGCATGCCCAGTTTTCCGTCTTGCCGAAGAGCGCGCCGATGTCGCGGAAGCTCTTCTCGCCGTACACGCGCCACATGAAGACCTCCTTGTACGGCTCTCTGAGCGCGTGCAGCAATTCCTGGATGCGCGCGGCCTCGCTGTGATCTGCTAACTCCTCCTCGTGGCTCTCCTCGGCGATCCGGCAGTCTTCGAGCGGGGCAAGCCGCTTCTCGCGCCGCAGCTGCGAATAATAGAGATTCTTCGCGATCTGGCACAGCCAGACGCGCACGCTGCACTCGCCCCGAAAGCGGTCGAGGGCGTCCATCGCGCGGAAAAACGTCTCACTCGTCAGCTCCTCGGCGGTACTCTCGCTCCCGGACAGCGAAAGCAGATACCGGTACACATCGTCGAAGTACACGGCGTACACCTCTTCAAAATTCGTCAGCGCCCTCACCCCCTTTCTGCCTATAAGACGGCGGAAAACCGGTTTTCTTACAAAAAAATCCGTCCCGCGGGACGGATTTTTTCTTTCACGTTTTGACAACCTTTTTCTTGCCGCACTTCGGGCACGTGAGCTCGACCTTGCCGATGTTTTTCGGCACGCGGCAGTACGCGCCGCAGGAACAGCGGACGTATTTGTGCGCCTTGTCGGCGCGGCGTGCCTTCGCGCCGCGGATGGCGTTGGCCTTCGGCGTCCACCAGGTCAGAAACTTCGCGTTTTCGGCCTGACGGCGCGCGAGATTGCGCGAAAAAATGCGGATGAGCACGATGAACATCAGCACCATCGACACAAAGTACAGCGCCTGCGACACGCCCTGCACGCGGATGATCGAGCTCAGAATGCTCACGGCCAGCTCAAGAATCACGAGCGCCCAGTTTAGCGCGTCTACGCCGTTGCGGCCATACATAAAGCGGTAAAGGGCATCGCGGAATTTGTTCACAAAAAACACTCCTAAAATCTTGATGCTGCCATTCTACACGCTTTTTCGACCCCCGTAAAGGCGTTTGAACAAAAGTTTACAGAATGGAAAAGAGTAAACGCAAACCGCCCGACTCCGTCGGGCGGTTTGCAGGGGGCAAGGGGGCTGCACCCCCCGTCGTCCGCTCCCCAGGGGGGCAAGGGGGGCCCGCCCCCCAAAAAGCCTCGCAGAGTTTCGCCGCTCCGCGGCGAAATAAATTCAAATCATTTTCCGCCGCGACCGAAGGTGAATTGCCGCAAAGCGGCAAGAGAAGCCGCCCTGGGGCGTGCGCGTGGCGGAAAATACTTCTCAGGCCGCAAGTGTGGAATTTGCCCGCCATCGGCGGGCAAATTATGCGCGCAGCGGCCTGCAAGGAATAAAAAATGCGTCCAGCTTTCGCTGGACGCATTTTTTAGGTTTTATAGTCCGTTGGTGTAACGATACAGGAACGTCACGGCCTCGGCGCGGTTGCAGGAAGCATACGGGGAGAACGTCGTGGCGCTGGTGCCGGTGGTGATACCCTTACCGACGGCCCAGAGGATGGCGTTGTAGTAGCTCGCCTCGCTCGTGGCGCCCACATCCTTGAACGGGTTGGAGTAGTAGCCGCTGGGCTGGCCTGCGTAGCGGTACAGGAAGGTCACGATCTGGGCACGGGTGCAGACCTGATCGGGGGAGAACGCCGTGGCGCTGGTGCCGGAGGTGATGCCCTTCTGGCTGGCCCACAGGATGGCCTTGTAGTAGCTCGAGTGCGTGACGGCGTTGACATCACGGAACGGGTTGCGGGTGATGGTCGGCTCCGGGCTGCCGGCGGCGCGCCACAGGAACGTCACGATCTCGGCGCGAGTGCAGGACTTGTACGGGGAGAAGGTGGTGCTGGACGTGCCGTTGGTGATGTTCTTGCCGACGGCCCACTTGACGGAGTTGTAGAAGTAGTCGGTGGTCTTGACGTCGATGAAGTTCATCGTCTGGCCGATCTTGATGGCCACGGTGCCGGTGAGCTGGCGGGTGCCGGTGCCGGTCGAGCCGTAGCGGGCGTAGATGGTGAACGGGATGTAGACGGTCTCGCCGGTCTTGGCGTAGCGGCTGGCGAGGAACGCGACGTCGCTGAGCGCATTCTGGCTGGCGGTGGCGCTGTAGTAGAACTTGTCAGTCGTCTTGACGGAACCGCCGTAGTTGTAGCCGCTGTAGTAGGTGTAGAGCGAGCCCTCGTTGACGGCGGAGACGGCGCTCTGGTCAAAGGTCACGTAGTCGATGGTGTAGTTGCTGGTGTAGCCCTTGGTGGAGCGCAGGTAGCTGAGGAAGTCGCTCTCGTCGAAGCGGACGCTGTCGCCCTGAGAGACGGTGTACTTGATGTCCTCGCGCACGAGGTTGACGACGACGCTGCCGGAGTACGGCACGGTCGTGCCATGGCTCGTGGAGGAGCTGGAATAGCGGGTCGCGTACAGGGTGAAGTTCAGCGTGATGGTCTTCGCGGTGGTCTTGGCGTTGGGGACGAACGTCACGCTATCGAGGTTGGTGACCTTGGTGCGGGTGTTGAACGCGCCGGAGGAATTGCTGGTGGACATGGCGGTGCCGCCATAGTACAGCGTGCCCTGCGCGGTGGTGGGCAGGGAGAAGGTCACGTAATCGAAGGTGACATAGGGATAGGACTTGGTCTTGCTGGCGTCGCCGCGGGCCTCAGCGACCTCGTTCATGAAGTCGGTGAAGTCGCTCTGCGCGAACTGGACGGTCTCACCGGCCACACCGTTGTACTGGATGTTGTAGTTGGTCTGAGAAACGGTCATGGGACCGCAGTAATACTTGCCGGTATAGCCGGTAGTCCAGTTATAGTTGTAGTTGTAGTTGCTGTTCCATGCGATGACAAACAGCGTGCAGGTGCCGGTGGTCGCGTTGAAATCGCTTGCGTTCAGCGTGGTGCTGGTCGTACCGGCAACAAGGTTATAGCTGCTGTAATCGGTGGGGGCCACGCCGGTCTTGTTGACAACATAGAACTGGTTAAAGTTCGTCGTCGGGAAGGTGACCCGATAAGTGTTGTTGTAATAGGTGGAGCTGCTGGTGATGGGCTCTGCGGTCACGGTTTCAAACGTTGTGCTGATTGGGGTGACAGAAATCGTGTACGCAATATCGAAATTACCTCTGGCAGTGGCAGCGGTCAGCGTGATGCTGGCCTTACCGATGGTCGCGTTGGGCGCGGTATAGGTAAGTCCGGCAGAGGTGAGAGTACCAGTGGCAGGAGAGAACACACCGCCGAGAGCCGTTGCGCTGCTGCTCTTGATCGTAAGGCCGGTCACATCGTTGTAACGGAGATTCGAGCCGTTGCCGAGACGGGCGTTGATCACAGAGGCCGCATAGCTGCGAAGGGTGTCGTAGCTGTAGGGGTGAGCACCGGAACCGTTGGTGACGGAACCGAGAGAATATTCAAGTGCAGTGGAGGAAACCTTAACTTCGGCTGTGCGAAGCACGCCACGATAGAGTGCATCCGTAGCAGTCTTATCCTTTGCGGTAATGGTGATGGTAGCATAGCCGCTGCCGACAGCTTTGATTGCCTTGCTGCCATCGCTGTTATCGATAACAGTAACTGCGGAAGGATTGCTGCTGACATAGGAATATGCTACATCGGCAGGCTCAGTTCCGGAAGTAACGAGTTTAATGGCAGGAAGCGTGGTCGTATTGGTATCTCCCTTGGCCATGTTCAGAGTGCCAGTGGGGACACCTGTCCACGTGTAGGTGGTATTATCGACTTCGACAGTAGTTGCGGAAGAGGTAACCTCCTTGGTCGATTTGTCGGTAAAAGTGTAGGTTGCTGTGCAGGTAATGCTGGCCTGCGCGGAAGGTTTCACAAGCTGGATAGTTGCAGTAGTCTTGCCATCGAGCGTAGTTTCGCCGTTCTTCCAAACATAGGTAATGACCGCATTGGGAACAGCGGTGGCAGTAGCCGTAAGCGTAGCAGTGCCTTGGTTAGTTGCAACCTTCGCAGGCTTCGCAGTAACAGTAACAGTAACAGGAGTAAGCGTGCAGGGAATCGTAGCTACGATACTGCCAGCGCTTCTTGCACCGCCCTCGGAAGAACTCTTGGTCGCAGTGATAGTAAGCTTTTTATTTGTAGAGTCATACTCCGCTTTGGAGATGGTATAGCCCGTTGCGGTAACGCTCCAAGGGCTGCTGTCATTGTCATTGCTGAACTTATAAGCAGCGACCGATTTTGAGGTAGAATTGTAATATTCGCGGTTATTATATTTGACGCTGGTAATAGCATTTTTGAGGTCACCGGCATTGTCAGTAACCGTGATAGTCGTGGTTGCAAGCTGTTCTGACGCACCCACATCAATATACTTATATGTATAGGTAATGGTCGCCTCTCCAGTAGTTGTGCTCGTTACAGAGGCTTTGTTTGCATTAGAGGAATCAGGTGTAACAGTAGTCCCCGTAGTCGCTGACCATTTGGGATAGCCACTTGCCATGGTTTTGCCCTCTGGAACAGTTGCGGTTACATTGGTCGCGGTATTCACTTCGATGCTTGCTTGGTCTGCCCTAAGCGTGACCCCGTTCTCCGCCCTGGCGGGCACGACGACGAGGCTCAGGACCAATGTCAGAGCCAATAGCAAGGAGAGAAATTTTTTCATGTGATCTTCATCCTTTCGTGTTTGTTGTTGTCGGCTCCGCGCGCACAGAGCCTTTCTCATACATCGGCATTTTACCATGCCGCGGGGAATAAGGGAACAGGAAAATGGAAAATTCATAAATTCTTTATCTTCCCTCTTCGCCCAGTTTCCCTTTGCTTCCTTAATTAGACGCAAGAAACGTCTGTTTTGTTTCACAAAACCCGAAAATTTCCCAAAAATTTTTTACGCCGCGAAAAACCGCACATACACGAACACCCCCGCCGCGATCTGCGCGAGTAAAATCGCCGGAATGCCGAACTTGAAGTACCAGTGCCGCGTCTTGTGGTGAAAGACCCTCATTGCGAAAAGAGCACCCGCGCTGCCGAGCAGCAGCGCGAGTGCAAATAGAGTCTTTTCTGGGACGCGCCGCGCGCCCTGAATTTTGGCGCGGCGCTTGTCTGCGCCGTAGACGCAGAAAGTAATTAGATTGATCGCGGCGAGATAGATGACAAAATATCTCACTTTTCGAGCTTGCTGAGCTCCACAGCCGCCGCCGCGCCGAGGCGCGCGTTGTTGAACACGAGCTGGATGTTGGAATCCAGGCTGTCGCCGCCGGTCAGGTCCTTGATCTTGGCGAGCAGATACGGCGTCGTGGCCTTGCCGTGGATGCCGTCCTTCTTCGCGTCCTCCACGGCCTCGGCAATGGCCTTGTCGATGACTTCCTTGTCCATGGAGTACTCTTCGGGAATCGGGTTCGTGACGAGTAAGCCGCCGCGCAGACCCAGCTCGCGCTTGACGTGGAACGCCTTGGCCAGCTGCTCCGGCGTGTCGAGCTCGTAGTCGACGCCAAAGCCGGACTTGCGCGTATAGAACGCGGGCAGCTCGCTCGTGCCGTAGCCGATGACGGTCACGCCGTGGGTCTCGAGATATTCGAGCGTCAGACCGAGGTCGAGGATGGACTTCGCGCCCGCGCACACGACCATGACGGAGGTGTTGGCCAGCTCTTCGAGGTCGGCGGAGATGTCGAACGTCTCCTGCGCGCCGCGGTGCACGCCGCCGATGCCGCCGGTGGCGAACACGCGGATGCCCGCCATGTCGGCGATCATCATCGTGGTGGTGACGGTGCAAGCGCCGTCCTTACCCTGCGCGACGAGCACAGGCAGGTCGCGGCGGGAAGCCTTCGGGATGCCCGCGCCGGTGCGGCCGAGGTAGTCGATCTCTTCCTTGGAAAGGCCCGCCTTCAAGCGGCCGCCGATGATGGCGATGGTCGCGGGGACCGCGCCGGCGTCGCGGATGATCTGCTCGACCTTGAGGGCGGTCTCAACGTTCTGGGGATAGGGCATGCCGTGGGAAATGATGGTGGATTCGAGCGCCACGACGGGCTTGCCGGCGGCAAGGGCCTCGGCAACCTCGGGGGCGATATCCAGATACTTGTTCATAGTTAAAATCCTCCTGTAAAGTAATAGGTGAAAGTTTCACGTTTACCTTTTGAGGTAAGGTTGCATCATAACATACAACTTGTCAAAAGTCAATACAAAGCGGGGCTTGAATTTGCACGGGAAGTGGCATATAATACCTCTATTATCCCGTGAAATCCCACAAAAGGAAGGAAAATTATTATGGAACGAGTGAGAATTGCCGCGCTCTTCGCCGACAAAGAGCAGTACGGCGGCGCAAGCGTCACCGTATGCGGCTGGGCGAAGACCATCCGCGATATGAAGACCTTCGGATTCATCGAGCTGAACGACGGCTCGTGCTTCCGCAATTTGCAGGTCGTGATGGATGCGAATTCTCTTTCTAATTATAAGGAGATCGCCGCGCAGAACGTCGGCGCCGCCCTCATCGTGCGCGGCACCGTCGTGCTGACGCCCGAGGCCAAGCAGCCGCTCGAGGTCAAGGCAACAGAGATCGAGGTCGAGGGCGTGTCCTCCCCCGACTATCCCCTGCAGAAAAAGCGCCACAGCGTCGAATATCTGCGCACCATTCAGCATCTGCGCCCGCGCACGAACCTCTTCTCCGCGGCGTTCCGCGTGAGAAGCGCGGCAGCCTACGCCGTGCACGAGTTCTTTCAGAGCCGCGGCTTCGTCTATGTCAACACCCCCATCATCACCGGCTCCGACTGCGAGGGCGCGGGCGAGATGTTCCAGGTCACGACGCTCGATCTGGAGAACCCGCCGAGAACGCCCGACGGCAAGGTCGATTACAGCAAGGACTTTTTCGGCAAGAAGACGAGCCTGACCGTCTCCGGCCAGCTCAACGCCGAGAACTTCGC
>ERZ1673747.3551-NODE-3551-length-9798-cov-5.513086_pt1 | contig 9798 bp, 7 predicted proteins | sample MGYA00580220_ERZ1673747 | MGnify/ENA primary metagenome ERZ1673747 (study PRJEB41218, sample SAMN15661769) | gut metagenome | host: Homo sapiens | place: Canada: London | collected 2015-08-20/2019-03-30 | study: EMG produced TPA metagenomics assembly of PRJNA649273... | reverse complement strand
CCACCCCGAAATTAAGTTTATAGTTTAAGCCCATCTCACGCATACTTTGAGACACAACCCCGTTCATCGAAAGGCGGAGTTGTGTTTTTATATCTTTCAGTTGTTCTTTTATATCCATTGTTTTTTTAGTTACAAGTTACAGGTTACAGACCACAAAGCAGAGGTTACAATACTAATATACAACATATTAACCACGCGTACCACTCACAGTTCGTAGCTTGCAACTAATTCACAGAAGGCAATGGAGAGTAGTCCTTACTATAACGTAACATCTGCTCTGCATATCCCTCGTCATAAGTTACGGTAACATCGGTTACTGCCCCGTTCTCATCCGTTACCACCTCATATTTAGGATTCACAAATCCCTTGTATGGGGCAAGATTAAGTTTCTTATAGCGTTCCAAGACTTCTGCATGAAGAGCAGGATCTACTTTCACGGCATAATCTTCTACCAATGCACGGGCAGCCGCAAAATCACCGGTAGATTTAATACGCTGAATCTCCGCCAGCAACTCACCGAAAAGTTGACGTACTTTTTCATAATCATTCACTACCACATAAGTCTTACCGTCCTTCTTCACCAACTCTACCACTTTATCGGCAGCACCTTTCTCAAATACCCAACGGGCGATAAGCTGACGGTTACGCATATGTGCCTCTTCCACCGTATTACCCGGCTGGATACGTACCAATTGTGTCATCAGCCCGTTCATGAGATAAGTGTAATACTGCGCTTTATACGCTTCATTGCTGGGAAGCAGCCCCAACTCGACCAGTTTCGGATCAGCCACATAATACAATCCGAAAAGATCGGCACGCGCCTCTTCAATGGTAGAACCGTAAGCCTTCAAGGCATCCGGATCGACTCCCGGAAGCAATTTACCGGAACCATGCCCTAAACATTCGTGCAAGTCGGTATGCAGTTCATCCGTCAAGTCCGAGTACCGGTCTATCAGTGCGATCTCCGCATCACTGTATACAAACTCTTCGTTAAAGCCATTACCGTGGGCAGCTTTATTATAAGCATCCGTGATATTTCCAATGGTTACGGACTTGGAACCATGGTGCGCACGTATCCAGTTCGCATTAGGCAGATTGATGCCGATAGCCGTTGCAGGATAAAGATCACCGGCAAGGATAGCTGCAGTTATCACTTTCGCAGAAACTCCTTTCACCTGATCTTTCCGGAACCGGGGATCTACCGGAGAATGATCTTCAAACCATTGCGCATTGCTGCTAATCACTTCCGTACGGTGTGTAGCCTCCAAATCCTTGAAATTAACAAGAGATTCCCAACTGGCCTTCATGCCGAGCGGATCACCGTAGCTTTCGGTAAAACCATTTACGAAATCAATACGGGAGTTCAAGTCTTTCACCCACAAAATGGCGTATTCGTCAAAAGTCTTTAAGTCGCCCGTCTCATAAAACTCGATCAGCTTACCGATGGCAGCTCTCTGTGCCTCATCTTCGGCCACCCCTTCGGCTTTCTTCAACCAATAGACGATCTTTTCAATGGCTTGCGTATAAAGTCCGCCAACTTTCCATACTTTCTCTTGTATTTTACCATTCTCTTTTACCAAACGACTGTTTAAGCCGTATGAAACCGGCGTCTCGTCTTTCGGATCTTTCATCTTATTGTAGAAAGCTTCCGCTTCCGCCTGAGTCACTCCATCATAATAGTTACAGGCAGAGGTCAGTATCAGATCTTCACCATCGGCTTGATTCACCCGTTTAGGCAGAATAGCCGGATCAAAAATCACCGGGAATATTTCTTCGCACAATTGCTCCGTTGTCTGACCTTCAGAGAGAGGAAGCAAGGAAGCATCGATGCCCGTCACCGCCTGTTTAAGGAAATCCTGAGAGAAACCAGGTACGAACTTCTCCGAACCATAATGATGGTGAATGCCGTTAGAGAACCATACCCGTTTAAGATACGTCTCCATATTTTTAAAATCGGCGCTGTTCTTGTCTCCCTTGTAGTTAGTGTATACGGCTTCCAGCATTCGCCGGATACGCAAGTTATACTTTCCATTCTGATCAAAGAGGATATCACGTCCTTCGAGTGCAGCCTCCGTGAGATAATAAATCAATTCTTTCTGTTTCAGCGACAGGTCCTCAAATCCGGGAACCCGGTAGCGCAATATCTGTAAATCGGCAAATTGTTCCACTGTATAATCAAATTTATCTGCCTGGGCAGTCGTTGTTTTGGCACCGCCGCATGACGTTAGCACAGTAGCGGTTACAGCCATCGAAATAATAAGATGCTTTTTCATAAAAAGGGGGAAAGCCTCTTCCCAGCCTTCCCCGTGGGAGAGGGGGCTAAGTTAGCTTGATTACCGGTTAATAAATAATAAATAGTATCTACCCCCCCTCTCCCACGGAGAGGGCTGGGGAGAGGCCCCAAATCACAAAAAGGAAGTATCCCGGGATTTTTCAGCCCGGAATATTTCCTTTTCTATTCTACATATTAAATACGTTGTTACTTCTTGCTCTCAAGGTGTTCTTTGCGATAACCATTAGGAGTCTTACCTACATTCTTATAGAAAGCGGCATAGAAAGACTGACGGTTAGCAAAACCAACCATTGCACTGATTTCTTCCACATTCTTATCTGCATATCTCTTGTCTGTCAACAAATGCAAAGCGTCTTTCACTCTGTATTCGTTCAGCAAGCAAGAATAATTCTGGCCGAAACGAGAATTAACTACTGCGGATAAATAACGCGTATTCGTTTTCAGTTCTTTCGCCAAATCCTTTGCAGAATAGTCAGGATCTCTGTACTTCTTCTGAACGACAACGATATTCAATATCTTGTCATACAATTCATCTGCAAGTTCCGGTCTGATTAAAGAACGATACGCTGCTTTCTTCTCTTTCTTCTCCCTCAAGTTATAAGGGCGCTTCTTCGGAGTCTCTTCCTGTTTTTTGTTTTCTAAATTACTCATTGAAATTAACTGGTTAGGGTTTGTTTTTAATTATTGCTACAATGGAGCAATATTTCCATGTCACAAATTTCGGACATTATTTTCACATATGCAACTTTTGAGTATATATTTTTTATAACTGAACTATCAAAATGATGAAATTTGTGAGAAAGAACATAGAGAATAAGAAACTTTAACTTCCGGAGGGGGTGTTTTCGATCACAGATTATTTAATTTCCTGCCATCATCTATCAATATAGATGATAGACCGAAGAAAATAGTACCTTTGCAAAAAGTTTCAAAATACGAACCATGATCCAAACACTGAAAACCTACTTCGGTTATGAAAGTTTCCGCCCCCTGCAAGAAGAGATTATCCAGAATTTACTGGATCGGAAAGACAGCCTGGTATTAATGCCCACCGGAGGAGGAAAATCGATCTGCTACCAACTCCCTGCGCTGCTTTGCGAAGGTACTGCCGTCGTGGTATCTCCGCTTATATCATTGATGAAAGACCAGGTAGAAACGCTCCGGGCCAACGGAATAGCCGCAGGAGCACTGAACAGTAGCAATGACGAAACCGAAAATGCCAATCTGCGGCGTGCCTGCATCGAAGGCAAACTGAAACTCCTCTATATATCTCCCGAAAAACTGATCACCGAAATCGACTATCTGCTGCGGGATATGCATCTTTCTCTCTTTGCCATCGATGAAGCACACTGCATCTCGCAATGGGGGCATGATTTCCGCCCTGAGTATGCTCAAATGGGCATATTACATCAGGTATTCCCGCATATACCTATTATCGCACTGACAGCCACAGCCGATAAGATCACGCGTGAAGACATCATACGCCAACTGCATCTCACCGATCCGAAAGTGTTTATCTCTTCTTTCGACCGCCCCAACCTCAGCCTAACCGTGAAACGGGGATACCAACAGAAAGAAAAGAGTAAGACCATACTGGAATTTATCGACCGGCACGCCGGCGAGTGTGGCATCATATATTGCATGAGCCGCAGTAAAACAGAGACCGTAGCGCAGATGTTACAAAAGCATGGAATACGCTGCGGAGTCTATCATGCGGGGCTTTCAACCCAGCAACGGGACGCAACGCAGGACGATTTCATCAATGACCGTATACAGGTGGTCTGCGCCACAATTGCCTTTGGAATGGGGATCGACAAATCAAATGTCCGTTGGGTGATCCACTATAATCTTCCCAAAAGCATCGAGAGCTTTTATCAGGAAATAGGCCGGGCCGGGCGAGACGGAATGCCAAGCGACACCCTCCTTTTCTATTCTTTGGGAGACTTGATCCTGCTCACTAAATTTGCCACTGAAAGCAACCAGCAATCAATCAATCTGGAGAAGCTGCAACGGATGCAGCAATATGCAGAAGCCAACATTTGCAGGAGACGGATTCTTCTGAGCTATTTCGGCGAAAAAGTAGAAAAGGATTGTGGTAATTGTGATGTTTGCCGAAACCCTCCGGAGCAGTTCGATGGCACGATAATTGTGCAAAAAGCACTCAGTGCAATTGCGCGTACCGGAGAACAGATAGGAACAAGCATGTTAATTGACATTTTGCGTGGATCATTTTCCTCTGAACTCGTAGAAAGAGGATACGAAAAGCTAAAAACTTTTGGAGTCGGACGTGATATTTCAGCCAGAGACTGGCAAGACTATTTATTACAAATTATGCAAATGGGCTTTTTCGAAATTGCATATAATGAAAATAACCATTTGAAAATTACGGAAATCGGAAATGACATACTTTTTGGACGAAAAAAGACGAAATTAGTGGCCATCCGACGAGAAGAAAACACAACCTCCAAAGGAAGGAAAAAAAAGGTGGTTGTCAATAAAGAACTGCCTTTGGGACTAACAACAACTGAGAACAAAGATTTGTTCGAAGCTTTACGCGGACTCCGCAAACAATTAGCCGAACAAGAAGCAATTCCCGCCTATATAGTTTTATCGGACAAAGTACTGCATCTGCTCAGTATGGCACAACCCACAACAATCGAGGAATTCGGTAGTATCAGTGGTATAGGAGAGTATAAAAAGAAAAAGTACGGTAAGGAGTTCATCGAACTGATACGTCAATTCAAATGAAAGATAACGGAAGATACCGAATAAGATACGGTAATATATAGTGTTTCACAGCTGTGAGACGATCGTCGCTCAATTGAGAAACGTGCGTCTCACAGTTATGAGACGATCATCTCACAATTACGAAACGCCCCGCATCCAAGCAACTTATTTACATTGTTTCAGCTTCTCATACAGATCAGACGGCGGTACTCCGAGAGAAATCGCCTTTTCATAATCGGCTTTGGCAAGTGCTTTCCTCTTCTGAAGCAGATAAATGTCACCACGAAGCAAATAAGCATCCATCAATGATGAAGACAAGCGAATCGCTTCTTCAAGATCGACAAGAGCCAGTTCCAAATGTTCCATCTCCCGTTCTATATCGGCACGGGCCACATAAAGAGTGGCATCATCCGGATTTTCGACCAGCAATTTATTTACCAGTTCAAGAGCTTCCCGGAATTTGCCTTCTTTCTGTTCGAGAGTAGCCAACCCGAGACGGCCGGCATAACTCTTAGAATCCAGTTCCAACAACCGGTCATAGTCGAGACGCGCCGCTTTATAATCACGCCGGACAGTATAGATATAGGCCCGCATCAATAAAGCTTCCTTATTGCCCTTATCGGCCTCGAGCGCTTCGGAATAGTCCAGAAAAGCACGATCGGTCATTCCTTTCTCCATATAAATAGCAGCACGATCCAATAGGATAGGTACGGCATTAGGAGCGATATTCAATGCATAAGTATACGATTGAAGCGCATCATCATAACGTCCTAACCGACGCTGCACCAATCCGAGATTGGAAAACAGCAACGCATTATGAGGATTGGACGGTTCGAGTTTCATAGCCTGTACCAGCAGATCTTCTGCCTGCGCCAAGCTGTCTCTTTCTATACAGTCTATCGCCTTTTCAGAAAGTTCACGATAGGTTTGAGCGGAAACCGTCAAAGAAGAGAAAAAGAGGAGGGAAAAAACAAAGATTGACTTCATCATGCTAATAATTTAATAATGTGCAAATATGCCAATGTGCCAATTGGCTGCGCTAAATAATATACCAATGCATATAATATACCAATGTCCAATGAATAATTTATTAATTATCCAATTCATTCTTTCAATTCCCCAATTGGCATATTGGCACATTACCACATTGGCCAATTATTCAGTCCAACGGATACGCATCGAATGCAAACAACTCCGTCGACAAGTAACGCTCTCCCGTATCGGGCAATAATGCTACAATCATCTTGCCGGCAAACTCCGGACGTTCCGCTAACTTCCGCGCCGCATAAACGGCTGCACCGGAAGAAATACCGGCCAATAATCCTTCCGTAGCAGCAAGTTCGCGCCCGGCACGTATCGCTTCATCATCGGGTACTCCCATTACTTCATCTACCACGGAAGCATCATAAATCTTCGGAATAAAATTGGCACCGATTCCCTGTATCCGGTGAGGGGCAGCCACACCGCCCGCCAACACCGGAGAAGCGGCAGGTTCAACAGCCATTACATAAACATCAGGATTGTGTTTTTTCAATGCACGAGCCACACCACAGATAGTTCCACCGGTTCCTACCCCGGCAACAAAAGCAGCAATCTGTCCTCCGGTATCTTCCCATATTTCTTCTCCTGTGGTACGTTCGTGTACAGCCGCATTGGCAGGGTTCTCAAATTGCTGTAATATGACCGAACCGGGAATCGTAGCTTTCAGTTCCTGTGCTTTTGCAATAGAACCGGACATGCCGGCCATACCATCCGTCAACACAATCTGCGCTCCTAACGCTTTCAGCAGATTCCGGCGTTCAAGACTCATTGTCTCCGGCATGGTCAGTATCAGACGATAACCTTTAATGGTAGCTACCATCGCCAACCCGACACCGGTATTACCGCTTGTAGGCTCTATTATGGTGGCTCCCGGCTTCAAAAGTCCCCGTTCCTCGGCATCTTCTATCATCGAAAGCGCAACACGGTCCTTCACACTTCCGGCAGGATTAAAGGCTTCGAGTTTGGCCACAATGTTTCCTCCCAAACCATACTTGGCGCTATATCCGGACAGCTCCATCAATGGAGTATGCCCGATCAATCCTATCAGATTCTTTGTTACTTTTTTCATAATTATCACTGTTTTACATCAGTTAATGTGCAAAGATAAAGAAAAGTATAGTACCTTTGCCTGCGTTCAATCTTTTTAAGTATATCGTATGAAGAGAAGACTTATACAATTCATTACTACCTATTTTCTTTTTGTATTTATCTTTATTCTGCAAAAACCCATTTTCATGGCTTATTATTATACCTTATATAATAAGGTGTCATGGACGGACTGGTTCAGTGTAATCGGACACGGGCTTCCACTCGATCTGTCACTGGCAGGATATCTGACCATTCTTCCCGGGTTACTGCTGATAGCATCCGCATGGACAGACTCACGGATATTACAACTGATACGCCGCATCTATTTCACCATCATATCCATATTGCTCTCCTGCATATTTATAAGCGACCTCGGCCTATATGGTTATTGGGGTTTCCGGCTCGATACCACACCATTGTTTTATTTCTTCTCTTCCCCCAAAGACGCTCTTGCCAGCGTCAGCCTATGGGTGGTGGCCGGAGGCATTCTTGCGATGGCGGTTTATGCAGCACTTTTATATTTCGTCTTCTCATGGATACTGGTTAACGAAAAACGTCCGTTAAAGATACCTTATCGCCGTTTGAGCGTATCCGGAGTACTCCTGTTGGCTACCGGTCTGCTTTTTATCCCGATACGCGGAGGATTCAGCGTATCAACCATGAATTTAGGCAGAGTTTTTTTCAGTGCCGACCAACGGTTGAACCATGCCGCCATCAATCCGGCTTTCAGCCTGTTGGATTCCTTTTCCAGACAGGCGGATTTCGATAAACAATATCGCTTTATGCCTGCTGAAGAGGCAGATATTTTATTTTCCGAATTGACGGATAAGCCCGTGACAGATTCCATCCCCCGCTTGTTCAACACGGAACGTCCTAACATTATCATGATCATACTCGAAAGTTTTTCTTCACATTTGATGGAAACACTCGGTGGTGAACCCGGTATAGCGGTCAATATGGATGAATTTGCCAAAGAAGGTATCCTGTTTACCCATTTCTATGCCAACAGCTTCCGCACCGACCGGGGCTTGGTATCCATCATTAGCGGATACCCCGCCCAGCCTACTACGAGTATCATGAAATATACCCGTAAAACACAGAGTCTTCCTTCCATTCCTGCCAGTCTGAAGAAAGCAGGATACGACCTGCAATATTACTACGGAGGCGATGCCGATTTCACCAACATGCGTTCGTATCTGGTATCTACCGGGATTGAAAAGATCGTTTCCCAAAATGATTTTCCCGTCTCCGAACGTCTCAGTAAATGGGGAGTACACGATCACATCCTGTTCCACCGGATCTTGACGGACTTAAAGACCGAACCGCAGCAGGAGCCTTTTTTCTATATTTTACAGACGTCCAGCAGTCACGAGCCATTCGAAGTACCTTACAGCAAATTGTCGAATGCCAAACTGAATGCTTTCGCCTATACCGACAGTTGTGCCGGAGATTTTGTACGCCAACTCAAAGAAACCCCTCTTTGGAAAAACAGTGTCGTTCTTTTCGTACCCGATCATTTAGGTGTATACCCCGAAAGTATAGACCATCTTTCGCCCGAGCGCTATACCATTCCCCTAATCCTGACCGGAGGTGCGGTAAAAGAACCGCAGAGAATTACAGCTTACGGCTCACAAATCGACATAGCCGCCACCTTACTGGCACAGTTAGGACTACCTCACGATGATTTTACTTTCAGCAAAAACATCCTTAATCCGTCTTCACCTCATTTCGCATTTTTCACTTTCCCCAATATATTCGGAATGGTTACAGCCGATAATGAAGTGGTATTCAACTGTGAATCAAATACAGTTGCGATGGATGAAGGAACACACCAAGGTGAAAATCTGGATAAAGGAAAAGCATACTTGCAGAAACTATACGATGACCTCGCTAAAAGATAAACATTAAAAAACCACAAAGATGACATACCAACTATTACAATCACTCACCGAAGCAGACCAGAGCCTGCTGCTTTATCTGAACGGGCTGCACAATACATTCGGTGATTATTTCATGCCGGTCTTTACCGGCAAGTGGATATGGGTACCGATGTACGCCGGCATATTATACGTATTATTGAAAAACTATAACTGGAAAGTTACCCTGCTTTGCCTGATAGCAATCACCCTTACCATCACATTCGCCGATCAAGTTTGCGCCACCCTTATCCGTCCGATCGTAGAACGTCCCCGGCCCTCCAATCCGGCAAGTCCGATTGCCGACCTGGTACATATCGTCAACGGAAGACGGGGCGGTGGTTTCGGATTCCCGTCCTGCCATGCTTCCAATTCGTTCGGTTTGGCTTTTTTCCTCGTATTCCTGTTCCGTAAACGATGGCTCAGCCTGTTCATCTGTATATGGGCTACTGTCAATTGCTATACCCGCATCTATTTAGGATTACATTATCCGGGAGACCTGATAGTAGGGATGCTGGTAGGTTTGTGCGGTGCCGCACTTATGTACTATCTACTACGAAAGGTGACAAAAGAAGATTTCAGAAATGCCCGGCAGACAGAGGTTCCCATTTATATCGGACTATTGACTACTGTGGGAATCCTGATCTATTCGGCGATACATATAATATAAAACGGCAGCCTCTCCCCAGCCCTCTCCGTGGGAGAGGGAGCTAAGTTAGTTTTGTAACTAAT
>ERZ1673747.3528-NODE-3528-length-9860-cov-5.076390_pt1 | contig 9860 bp, 10 predicted proteins | sample MGYA00580220_ERZ1673747 | MGnify/ENA primary metagenome ERZ1673747 (study PRJEB41218, sample SAMN15661769) | gut metagenome | host: Homo sapiens | place: Canada: London | collected 2015-08-20/2019-03-30 | study: EMG produced TPA metagenomics assembly of... | reverse complement strand
AACAACATGGTTCGTATCGATATGAGTGAATACATGGAGAAACATTCCGTTTCCCGTCTGATCGGAGCGCCGCCAGGATATGTCGGATATGATGAGGGCGGTCAGCTGACCGAGGCAGTACGGCGCAAACCGTATTCCGTTGTCCTCTTCGATGAGGTTGAGAAAGCGCACCCGGATGTATTTAACGTCCTGCTGCAGGTTCTGGATGATGGACGTATCACGGATTCGACCGGCAAAACTGTCGATTTCAAGAATACGATCCTGATTATGACCTCCAACATCGGTTCCCAGTATCTGCTGGATGGCATCGATGAAAAGGGACAGATCAAGCCGGAGGCGGAAAGCTCCGTTATGCATGACTTGAGAGCGCACTTCCGTCCGGAGTTCCTGAACCGTCTGGATGAGATTATTCTCTTTAAGCCGCTGACGAAAGGCAACATCGGAGGCATCATTGAGCTTCTGATTGCAGATGTCAACAAACGTCTGGCGGATAAGGAGTTAAAGATTGCCCTGACGGACGAGGCAAAGGATTTCATCATTGAAAATGGCTACGATCCGGTTTACGGTGCAAGACCGCTGAAACGGTACCTGCAGAAGAACGTTGAGACACTGGCAGCGAAGCTGATTCTGGCGGACGGCGTCCGTGCGGGCGATACGATAGAGATCGGGCTTTCGGATGGCAAGCTGACGGCTTCGGCTGTTCATAGCGCGTAAGCGGAAAACGTCTTACGGCGGATTTATAACTATTATATAGAAGAAACAATAGGGCGCGGAGAAGTGCGAAAGAGCTTCCTCTGCGCTCTTTTTATGTATTTCTGAGATTTTCACAGTCTTGACATTGCCCGGCAACTTTACTAAAATGATTCCATAATGACCGGACTATATCATTTGTTCCGGAAGTCAGTCAGATGAGGAGAAGATGAGATGAAAATTGCGATTGGAAATGACCATTCGGCGGTAGAACTGAAGAACATTATTGTGGATTTCCTGAAAGAAAAAGGAATCGAAGTGTTAAATCTGGGTACAGACAGCAGCGAGAGCTGTGATTATCCAGTTTATGGAGAGAAGGTAGGTCGTGCAGTTGTTTCCGGCGAAGCCGATTTGGGTATCGCAATCTGCGGTACCGGTCTTGGTATTTCACTGGCAGCTAACAAGGTAAAAGGCGTGCGCGCCTGCGTATGCAGCGAGCCGTACACAGCGGTGATGTCCCGCCGCCACAACGATGCCAATGTACTTTGCTTCGGCGCCCGCGTGGTAGGAAGTGAGCTTGCGAAGATGATTGTTGACGAATGGATCAACGCAGAATTTGAGGGCGGACGCCATCAGAGACGCGTGGATATGATTATGGCGATTGAGGAGAAAGACTGATTCAGAGTCAGAGGTAACGGATGAAATCATAAGGCAGGCTGACAGCAGGATGCGGGATGCCTGTGAGAACAAAAAGAGGCAGCTGTAAAGAGATGGAGCAGCCGCGAAAAGAACAGGAGGAAGCAGGAAATGATCACAGAAGATATTCGCTACATCGGTGTAAACGACCATGACATTGACTTGTTTGAGGGGCAGTATCAGGTGCCAAATGGTATTTCATATAACTCATACGTGATTATGGATGAAAAGATCGCGATCATGGATACGGTAGACAAGCGCAAACAGACGGAATTTCTGGAAAATCTGGAAACTGCACTGGCTGGAAGAACCCCGGATTATCTGGTAATCAGCCACATGGAGCCGGATCATGCATCAAGTATCCAGGCAGTCGTAGAACGGTACCCGGAAATCACACTGGTAGGCAATGCGAAGACATTTCCGATGCTGAAACTGTACTTTGATCTTGATACCAGCCGTGCGCTGACGGTCAAGGAGGGCGATACCCTGAAACTGGGGCGCCATGAGCTGACGTTCGTCATGGCACCGATGGTACACTGGCCGGAGGTTATGGTATCTTATGAAGATTCGGAGAAGATCCTGTTCTCTGCAGACGCATTCGGAACATTTGGCGCATTGAACGGCAATCTGTTCAACGACGAGGTTGATTTCGAAAAGGACTGGATTGATGATGCAAGAAGATACTTCACGAATATCGTAGGAAAATATGGCATACAGGTACAGGCACTTCTGAAAAAAGCAGCAGGGCTGGATATTCAGATGATCTGCCCGCTTCACGGACCGGTATGGAGAAATAATCTGAATTACTTTATTGAGAAACACGATAAGTGGAGCAAATACGAGCCGGAAGACCAGGCTGTTGCCATTATCTATGGTTCTATTTACGGAAATACAGAGCAGGCAGCAGATGCACTGGCAGCAAAGCTTGGTGCAAAAGGTGTAAAAAATATTGCAGTCTATGATGCATCCAAGACAGATGTATCAGAACTGATCGCCGAGATCTTCCGTGTCAGCCATGTGGTGATCGCATGCCCGACATACAACGGAGGCATCTATCCACCGATCGAAAATCTGCTGGCGCACATGAAGGCACTGGCTGTACAGAACAGAACGGTTGCTGTTATGGATAACGGAACCTGGGCTGCAACAGCAGGAAAGCAGATCGTAAAACAGTTAGAAGAGATGAAAAATATGACGGTACTCGATCAGAAACTGTCGATCAAATCTACATTAAAAGCGGATCAGGAAGATAACTTAGATGCATTTGCACAGCAGATCATAGATGCTATGTAAATGCATCTAAGAAGCAGTGAAGAACAATAGAATGCAGATGTTATGATATGAAAGACGTGTATTGAGTGGAGGTCGATAGAATGAACAATTACACAAGAGAAGATATATTGAGAATGGTAGAAGAAGAGGATGTAGGATTTATCCGGCTGCAGTTTACGGATATTTTCGGAACCATGAAAAATATCGCGATAACCACAAGCCAGCTGGAAAAAGCACTGGATAATGAAATCATGTTTGATGGATCATCTATAGAAGGTTTTGCAAGAGTAGAAGAGTCGGATATGTATCTGTATCCGAATCTGAATACATTTGAGATATTTCCATGGAGACCGCAGCAGGGAAAAGTTGCCAGACTGATCTGTGATGTGTATAAACCAGATGGAACGCCTTATGAAAGTGATCCGAGATATATCCTGAAAAAAGTAATGGAAGATGCGAAAGAGATGGGATACGAATTTAATGTCGGACCTGAGCTGGAATTCTTCCTGTTCCATACAGATGATGACGGATTGCCGACCACGCTGTCACATGAAAGTGCCGGATATTTTGATCTCGGGCCTCTGGACCTTGGTGAGAATGCAAGACGTGATATGGTGTTGACGCTGGAAGATATGGGATTTGAGATTGAATCTTCCCATCATGAGGCGGCTCCGGCGCAGCATGAGATAGATTTCCGTTATGATGAGGCGCTGACGACCGCAGATAATATTATGACATTTAAACTTGTAGTTAAGACGATCGCAAAACGTCATGGGTTACATGCAACATTTATGCCAAAACCGAAATTCGGGATCAATGGTTCTGGTATGCACCTGAACATGTCTATTAGCAGAGACGGAATCAATGTATTCCAGGATGCCAGTGATGAATATGGACTTAGCAAAGAAGCATATTGCTTTATCGGCGGAATTATGAAACACATGAAGGCACTGACTTTTATCACGAATCCAAGTGTTAACTCGTACAAGCGCCTGATCCCTGGATTTGAAGCTCCGGTATATATTGCATGGTCTGCAAAGAACCGTACACCTCTGATCCGTGTTCCGGGAACACGAGGGGAGTATACAAGAGTCGAACTTCGTAACCCGGATCCGTCGGCTAACCCATATCTTGCACTGGCGGTATGCCTGGCAGCAGGACTAGACGGAATCAAGGAAGGAACGATGCCGCCGAAGGCAGTAAACCGTAATGTATATGAGATGACAGATGAAGAACGCAAGATTTTCGGAATTGAAAAATTGCCGGGAAGTTTAATAGAGGCAGCAAAAGAATTTCAGAAGGATACATTTATCCAGGAGATATTAGGAGAAGACCTATCAAGAAAATATATAGAAGCTAAGGCATCTGAGTATCAGGATTACAGAATCCAGATTACAGACTGGGAACTTGAAAAATACCTGCACTTACTGTAATACAGATTTTGCACAAAAGGAACGGGCAAAAGAGTATCTGACAGGAGGTGGCGTAAGTGACAGGGCTTATTGTTGTATTCCCGAATAAAGATAATGCAACCAATATCAGAAACCTGCTGGCCAGAGGAGGCATGGATGTAATTGGTGTGTGTACCACCGGTGCGCAGGCCATGCATTATGCAGATACTGTAGACGATGGGATCGTGGTCTGTGGTTATCGGATGAAAGATATGATGTATACACAGCTTCGTGAATATTTACCAGAGTCATTTGAAATGCTTCTGGTAGCATCACAAGAAAAATGGAGCAGTGGTGATGTGGAAGGAATCGTAGGCCTTTCTACGCCGATTAAAGTATATGATCTTCTGAATACTGTGAATATGATGCTGCAATCCATGGACCGGAGACGTAAGAAACGAAGGAAAGAACTGAAAAACAGAGATCCGAAGCAGCAGGAGACGATCAGAAAGGCAAAAGAACTTCTGATGACACGTAATAATATGTCGGAGGAAGAAGCACACAGGTATCTTCAGAAAAGCAGCATGGACAGCGGGACGAATATGGTTGAAACAGCAGAGATGGTACTGAGCATTATGGCAGAGTAATATGTGAGACAATAAAAGGAGAGAAATGCATGAAGTTTACAAAGATGCAGGGACTGGGCAATGATTATGTCTATGTGAACTGTTTTGAAGAAAAGATAGAAAACCCGCCGGCGGTGGCGAGATATGTAAGTGACAGACATTTCGGAATTGGATCGGATGGACTGATCATGATCAATCCGTCCGAAGTAGCTGATTTTGAGATGGAGATGTATAACGCAGACGGTTCCCGCGGTGAGATGTGTGGAAATGGGATCCGGTGTGTGGCAAAATATGTCTATGATTACGGACTTACGGATAAGACACAGATCTCTGTAGAGACACTTGGCGGAATCAAATATCTGGATCTTACCGTAGAAGATGGAAAAGTGGTACTTGTCAAAGTAGACATGGGAAAACCGGAACTGAAATCAGATCTGATTCCTATCATATCAGAAAATGAAAAAGTAATTGATGAGCCAATCGAAGTAGATGGACAGGTATACCATATGACAGGTGTATCTATGGGAAATCCACATACAGTCATCTATGTGGATGATGTAAAGAATCTGGATCTGGAAAAGATCGGACCGAAATTCGAGAATCATGAGAGATTCCCAAAACGTATTAATACAGAATTTGTACATTGCATTGACCGGAATACAGTAGAGATGCGTGTATGGGAACGCGGTTCGGGTGAGACACTTGCATGTGGCACAGGAGCATGTGCCGTAGCCGTAGCCAGTATATTAAATAACTTGACAGATACGCGTGTTACGGTAAAATTATTAGGTGGAGACTTGCAAATCGAATGGGACCAGAAGAAGAATCATGTATTTATGACAGGCCCTGCAAAAGTTGTATTCGACGGCGTGATAGACATTACAGAGATAAAGGAGTAAGAAGATGTTTAAAGTAAACCAGGATTATTTGAAGTTACCAGGAAGCTATCTGTTCTCAACAGTAGCAAGAAAACAGCGTGAATATCAGGCAGCACATCCGGAAGCCGAGATTATTAAGTTAAGTATCGGTGATGTAACACAGCCTCTGGCACCGGCAATCGTTGAAGCTCTTCATGGAGCAGTTGACGAGATGGCACATGCAGAGACATTCCACGGATATGCACCGGATCTGGGATATGAGTTCTTAAGAAGTGCAATGGCTAAGAACGATTATCAGGCAAAAGGATGCGACATCAATGCAGATGAGATCTTCATTTCCGACGGAGCAAAAGAAGATTGCGGTAATATCCAGGAAATCTTCTCAAAGGACAGCAAGATCGCTGTATGTGATCCAGTATATCCGGTTTATGTAGATACAAATGTTATGGCAGGACGTACAGGTACATATGATGCTGCTACAGGAACATGGAGTAATGTCATCTATATGCCTTGTACAAAAGAGACGAACTTCGCACCGGAGATTCCGGAAGAGACACCGGATATCATTTATCTGTGCTTCCCAAATAACCCGACAGGTTCTACGATTACAAAAGAACTGCTGCAGAAATGGGTAGATTATGCAAATGAAGTCGGTGCAGTCATCATTTATGATGCAGCTTATGAGGCATATATTTCAGAAAAAGAAGTGCCGCATTCTATCTATGAATGTGACGGAGCAAGAACCTGTGCAATCGAAATCAGAAGTTTCTCTAAAAATGCAGGATTTACAGGCGTGCGTCTGAGTGCCACTGTAATTCCAAAAGATGTAAAATCCGGAGATGTGATGTTACATTCTCTGTGGGCAAGACGTCACGGTACAAAGTTTAACGGAACATCTTACATTATCCAGAAAGCAGGAGAGGCTGTATATTCTGACGCAGGAAAAGAGCAATTAAGCGCTCAGGTTGCTTATTACATGAACAATGCAAAAGTCATCAAAGAAGGCTTAAAAGATGCCGGATACAATGTATCAGGCGGTGTCAATGCACCATACATCTGGCTTGAGACACCTAAGGGAATGACCTCATGGGATTTCTTCGACTACCTGCTTGATAAGGCGAATGTAGTAGGTACTCCTGGATCAGGATTTGGACCAAGCGGAGAAGGATACTTCCGTCTGACTGCATTCGGAACATATGAGAATACGGTTGCAGCGATTGAAAGAATTAAGAAGATGTAATAATCCGGAAGCATTTACGGTGTAAATCTTGAAAGTTATAGCATAAGAAAAAATATGAAATAAAAAAACGGCCGGTATTCGTATGCTGAAAAAATAAAAGCATGCGAATACTGACCGCTTTTTTATTGCTATGTGTCCGGCACATGCGGTTACAATTCATACAGAAAGATTTGAAATCAGTCTTTCGGATATACTCGTAATTGAAGTTCTGTAATATGTTCGCTGATATCTGCCGATTGATGGTTGTCTACCCAGATCAGCTCCAGAAGAGGTCCATCCGGAACCAGACCGTGACGGGCTGCATAGGTTAAAAGTTCTGGAATATAAGTAACATTCTGACGGTAATCCCCTGCGTAGGTGAATGTAAGATAAGTGCCGCCACTGAGACAATACTCTCCGTAATTATCGATGATAAATACACCGGAATAATTTTCATACTGCCCGTTATTGATTTCCTTAAGCGGAAGGAATGAGCCAATGTTATGGTTGCTGATAATATAAAGATTCTCCGTATTTTTATTCAACAACTGTTTTACCAGAAGATCCATCTCCTCATCTGTATGGTAAGGTGTATTCAATGTATGGCAATAGCGGTCAGGGAACGTCTGCAGCCGGATTTTAAGTAATGTCTGGTCTTCGGCACCGGATAATGTCTGCAGACGTTCTTCAACGTTTTTCTGCAGGCGATTTAATTCCTGAATCTGCTGATGAATGGCATCGAGCTCTTCCGTGAGTAGTTTACGTGTATTTTCTACGCTTCGGTTGTCCATATATTCCCGGATCTTTTCCATAGGGAATCCCAGACGACGCAGATCGCGGATGATGTTCAGTCGCCACAGGTCATCAAGAGTATATAGCCGATAATTATTTTTCCCGCGTTTTGGTGCCAGAAGGCCCAGCTTTTCATAATAGCGGAGAGAATCTGGTCCGATATTGTATAGTTTGGATATTTCATTAATTTTGTAAAACTGCTTCATATGTTTTGTGCGATGGAACTATGAAAGAGAGGCGCCTGATTTTTCGGCTTCTTCAATATAATTACTGTTTGGAAGAGATAGTGCACCTGCTTCGAATGCGGCACGAAGCTGTGCAGTTGTACCATTTGGATGTGGACTTCCGTTTAAAATTAAAATATTCATAAGAAAACCTCCTGTGTATATGAAAATATGATACTTGACCTTAGTATTATACCAAGGTTTAAACTATAAATGAAAGAAAAGAACAAAAAGAAATGAGGTTTTATGAATGAGACTTGAGGGAAAGTCTTTAAAAAGTGATTTTTTACGTTTTATTATCCCATCGATCATTGCCCAGTGGGTATTCTCGCTTTATACCATGGTAGACGGAATATTTGTGGCAAGAGGAGTGTCAGAAGTGGCATTAACTGCTGTCAATATCTCAATGCCATTTACAACGGGGCTGTTTTCCATCTCTATCCTGTTTGCGGTGGGAAATTCGACAATCGTGGCGATTCTTCTGGGACAGGGAGAAAAAGAACGTGCAAATGAAGTGTTTACCCAGAATGTTGTGCTGCTTTGCACATTATCGGTTCTGATCACAATTCTTGTAATAGTGTTTCTAGATCCGTTTGCCAGATTTCTGGGAGCAACTGATAATATTCTCTCTTATGCGAAAACATATATTGGAACAATTGCACCATTTTCCATGGTATATATTCTCTCTTATTCATTTGAGACGTTGATCAAGACGGATGGCTATCCAAAACTTGCGACAATCTATGTAACGTCCGGGAGCGTACTGAACTGTATCCTGGATTATATTTTGGTCATGGTGTTACATAAAGGTGTCTGGGGGGCAGCGTTTGCTACGGGAATCTCGCAGGCAGCAGTGATCCTCTTGTATCTGTGGCATTTCCTCGGACCGAAAGGAACGATAAGATTTTCGAAGTTCCATTTGATGCCGTCAGAAATCTGGCGTCAGATCCGCAATGGTATGTCGTCCGGCGTGACGGAATTCTCAAGTGGAATCATTATCTTCTTCTTTAATCAGGCAATCCTGAAGTACATCGGAGAATACGCACTGGTAAGTTATACGATCATCTCGTATGTGAATACGATCGTTGTCATGTCCATGGCAGGCATTGCACAGGGATCACAGCCATTGATCAGCTACTATTATGGGAAAAATGAACCGGGTAAATATAAAAAGCTTTTGAAATATGGAATCACGGCGGCTCTTGTGGGTTCCGTAGGAGCAGTTGTCGTATGTTATATGGGAGCAGGCGGCATTGTAAGACTGTTTTTGAAAGAAAGTGAAGCGTCGTTGATTAAGTATTCCGTAAGGGTGTTCCGTATCTTTATCCTGTCTTTCCTGATTGCGGGACTCAATGTGGTCCTTGGCGGATATTTTACTTCTGTAGAAAGGGCCGGATTTGCAACGATGATCTCGCTTACAAGGAGTCTGGTTGCACTGGTGATCAGTCTGGTGTTCCTTACGGCAGTATTTGGAGGAGAAGCGATCTGGTGGGCACCGGTGATTGCGGAGAGCTGCTGTGTGGTGCTGGCACTGGGGCTTTATCGGTGGTACAGGAAAAGAGAAAAATGATAAAATATTTCAATTGGAAATATTTACATATATAGCATAGAGGAATATAGATGAAATCTAGCAGATGATGTTACTGCAATCACAATTATTATGCTGGAGCGGTGTGCAGGTAGAAGGAATTGCTGTGAATAAAGGCCTGGTTGTCGAAGAACCGGGAAGACGCTTTGAAAAGGGATACAAAGAACATCTCTGGGAAAGTTATAACAAATACAGCCATGAAGATACAGAGATTCTGATTGAAGTACAGCCAAAGTATGTGGAAGTCTGGGATACCAGTGATGACGGATATGCGTTCCAGTTATTCATAGACTTTGAAAATAAAACGGTAGAACCAAAAAATTATGACAAAAAATAACTTTTTTAAAAAATTCTATTGACTTTTCTCTGTATCCGAGTATAATTAATATTCGCTGGACAACTTAAGAACAGCAGAGAAAAGTCACATTGATGCGGATTGGTGTAATGGCAGCACAGCAGACTCTGACTCTGTTAGTAGAGGTTC
>ERZ1673747.3516-NODE-3516-length-9894-cov-14.641020_pt1 | contig 9894 bp, 10 predicted proteins | sample MGYA00580220_ERZ1673747 | MGnify/ENA primary metagenome ERZ1673747 (study PRJEB41218, sample SAMN15661769) | gut metagenome | host: Homo sapiens | place: Canada: London | collected 2015-08-20/2019-03-30 | study: EMG produced TPA metagenomics assembly of... | reverse complement strand
AGTTCGAATCTTCTCGCGCACGTATGCTAAATAGTCTTAAATTCTTGAAAAATCAAGGGTTTAAGGCTATTTTTGTATATGCAGATTTTATGAATCCTTTTTAATGCGGAAAATTCCATAAGATGGTATAATAAAAAAGATAAATTACTGGAAACAATGAATTAAGGTAACCTTAAGGTTATTCGAGTTGGAAAGTAAGATTTACGTGTTAAGATGGCATCATCAAAGATAAGAGGAGGAAAAAATATGTGGACGAGAGCGGAATTAAAAGACAGAGCAAAGTTTGCATTTAAAAGAAACTATTGGAGAAGTGTGCTGATCAGTTTACTGCTGGCGCTTTTGATAGGAGGCGGCAGTGGCGCAGGAAGTGCAGGTTCGGCTATGTCATCAGCTTTAGGAAGTGACGGAAGTGATATTACCTCGGACTCCTATGATGATTTTTATGATGACGCAGACGACATCTGGTATGGGATGAATGATGTCTATGACAATACAGATCATACAGCACTTCTTTTTGCAGGAGTCATTTTTGTTGTGATCTTCATGATTGTATTTGTGATCATTATGACTGTTACAATTCTTTTGGATGCATTTATTTTTAATCCATTGGAAGTGGGATGTAAACGTTTCTATTTAAGAAACCTCAATGAGGCAGCTTTAGTGGGAAATGCCGGATACGCATTTGATAACAATTATAAAAATATTGCAAAGACAATGTTTTTCCGTGATCTGTATACTGTTTTGTGGTCAATGCTTTTTATTATTCCTGGCATTGTAAAGTCATATGAATACCAGATGATCCCATATTTGCTGGCAGACAATCCACAGATGACAAAAGAGGAGGCATTTGCAGAGAGTAAGAGAATGATGCAGGGACAGAAATGGAATGCATTTGTTTTGGATTTATCATTCATTGGATGGGATATTTTATCTGGAATGACAATGGGAATCCTGGGAATCTTTTATGTGCAGCCATACAAAGATGGAACACATGCCGCATTATATGAAGCTTTAAGATACAGAACTCCGTATCAGCAGATTCAGAATCCGGCACCTTACCAGCAGAATACTGCAATGAATCAGCAGACAACAGAGATGCCGAATAGATTTGAAAATCAGAATATCGATCAGCCGTTTGAGGACAGAACGGATTATTAGGAGAACAACTACGGATGGATTACAAAATCTTGATCGCAGATGATGAGCCGGAGATTAGAAATCTTCTCCGGCTTTATCTGGAAAATGAAAACTATCATGTAATAGAAGCGGAGGACGGACAGCGGGCGCTCGATTTATTGCGGGCAGAGCAGCCGGCATTATGTATTTTGGATATTATGATGCCGAAGATAGACGGCTATCATGTATTGCAGCAGATTCGCAAAGAGAGTAATATTCCAGTGATCATTTTGTCAGCGAAGGACGCAGATTCGGAAAAAATCCTGGGATTAAATCTGGGAGCAGACGATTATCTGGCAAAACCGTTCAATCCTTTAGAGGCAGTTGCCAGAGTGAATTCTAACATTAGGCGTTTTTATTCTCTTGGAACAAAAGTGGTTCAGGAGGAAAATTTAGCTGTTCGGGATCTGGTATTGAATCAGGACGCGTGTACTCTGAAAAAAGGAGACAAAGTCATACAGCTGACCTCTGTGGAATATCGCATCATGGAACTGTTAATGAAGCATCCGGGCAAAGTCTTTACAAAACAGCAGATTTATGAACATGGATGGGGGGAAGATTATATTGTGGCAGACAATAACATTATGGTCTGCATCAGTAAGCTGCGGGCAAAACTGGATGATAATCCTTCCGCTTATATTCAGACAATCCGTGGTCTGGGATATCGCTTGGAGAAGTAAATGAAGAAACAGAATGATTTACAGTGGTTTTTGATCAAAAAATTTATTGAAATACTAGCAGTTGTTGGAGTTGTGGAATATCTGTTGACTTTTCTGGTCAACAGATTTGTGCTGCCTAACGTACTGCTATATTTTTTTCCGGGCGTGGAAGAAAATCCGCTTTTGCTCGGCTCCGGCGTGATCTTCTTCCTGTCTGCAGTTTTAATGTTACTGATCTTAGGAGCATTGAATGCAATGTTTCCATCACCGCTTCATGAGATGGTACAGGCGGCTTTGGAACAAATGCAAAAAAATTTCATGCATACCGTTTCCGCTGGAAAAACTAATTTTTCTTTTTATGAATTAAACAGAGGACAGGCAATTCTGCTTTTTCTGGTTGCTTTTGTAGTAGTGCTGGTAATTTTAACCCCGTATGTGTTAGGGGCAGTTTGTTTTGCAAAAATAACGATTAAAGAGTTTCGTCAGATCCAGAGAGAGAGGGAGGAGGAACAGAAAGAGTTTGACCGTAAAAGAAATCTGATGCTATCAGACATTGCACATGATCTCAGAACGCCGATGACAACGGTAAACGGTTATGCAAAAGCACTGGCAGACGGAATGGTGGTGGAGCCGGAGAAACAGTTGGAGTATTTGCAGGCAATACAGAATAAGTCGGCAAGGATGAACGATCTGATCCATTTATTATTTGAGTATGTAAAATTAGACAGTGAAGGTTTTTCACTGGACAGAAAAGAAACAGATCTGAGTGAACTGTTACGTGAAAATGCTGCACTCATTTATGCAGACTTTGAAGATGCAGGGATGGAATTCGAGATTGATATTCCGGAAGAAGTGGTTTCGGTATCCGTTGATCCAATCCAGTTTTCCAGAGTGATCACGAATCTTTTGAATAATGCAATGAAGCACAATGAGAGTGGTACGCATATAAAGATTGGCATGTACCGGAAAAATGGATACATTTATATTCTTGTAGCAGATAGTGGCAGGAGAATTCCGGGCGAGCTTGCGGAACATTTATTTGAACCATTTACAAAAGGAGATGTATCCAGAAAAAGTGGAAGTGGAAGCGGACTAGGACTTTCGATTGCAAAAAAAATCATTGAAATGCATGGATTTCAAATGGATTTTATACAACAGCTGGACGAGAAAAAAATTCCGCAGATTGCAGGCTATACAAAAGAATTTGTCATCCAGATCGCGGACGACAGCTACGACTCATCCCTCACGGCATGACGAAAAGCGCAGGGCAATAAAAAGAAAGCTGCGCATATAGACAAGCCGGAGGGATTTTTATATAATGAATAAAAAGTATTGCAACAGGAAAAAGGAGACTCTCATTGGATACATTTGAGATGTTAAAAAGGCTGTTAAGCCAGAATGAATTTGAACTTTTGCTGCCGGATCAGACAGGAGCAAAAGAAAAGAACACGGATAAAACAGATATTCGTCTGGTATATCAGATGAATGACACGATAGAAAGCTTTCTTGTTTTTAAGGAAGCAAGAATGACAGGTACATACAAAGAAGACTATGAAGGGGCTATTGAGGCCTCTTTTTATCGCGATGGGGATGATTACGCACTTGTTGTCCGACAGGAAGAGGAGGATTGTGTTGTCACTATCCTTTTTAAAACGCTGGAGCTGGAAACAAATCTGTATAATTATGGTGATATTGCGCATTTTTGGAGAAAAGGTTATGAAAATCTGCGGCAACTGGAATTTCGTATTGCGGTATTATGGGATAAATATGAGTATCTTGGTGAGGCTGTCTGCAATGAGGAAGAACGAAAACTCGTGCAGTTAGCCTATTTTCCACCTCTGAATTATACCTGTTATCCGGCGGTTTCAAAGCAGTACATTGTGCCGCGAGACAATCCATGGATACCGTCGGATGGTGCATTTTCCTTGATGAAAGAGATGGCAGAGCAGGTGGGTGACAGAAAAATTAAAAAATGGATACATTTTTATGAAAGGTATCCATATCCTGTTGTTGCAAGGTGTCTTGCAGTTTTATTACATCGGAATGCGCATGCAAAAGTAGTGGATCTGATCACAGAGAGGTTAAAAAAAGCGACATCCGTTTATCCTAATCGATCTTTTGGCGAAAAAGAGGATGAAAATATCGGGAAACTTTTAGGACGGGCAGAAAAACGGAAAGAAGAATTGGAGTGTGCGGGAATCCATGCGGAGGTACTGCACGAAGAGCCGTTTACGACCGCAAAGGATACGCTGGATTTTCATGTGTATGTCATGCAATTGAAAAAAGGCGTAATAAACAGAAAAGTTTTGATCGAGGAAATTTCAGAATAATCACAGAAAAGAAAGAAGAATTTTGCAATGAACGAATTAATGGAGCAGATTAAGAAAAAAGATGCCAGGGCATTTACGCATGGAGGAAAATTTCATGCGGATGATGTGTTTTCGGCAGCACTTTTATTTTATATAAATCCGGAAATTACGATTTTACGTGGAAATCGTGTGCCGGATGATTTCGATGGAATTGTGTTTGATATTGGAAGAGATGCGTATGACCATCATCAGAGGGACAGCAGAGTCCGGGAAAACGGTGTGCCATACGCTGCGTTTGGATTGTTGTGGGAGGCAGTCGGTGCAGAGATCCTTGGGGAAGAGCTGGCAGAGGAGTTTGACGAGGCTTTTGTGCAGCCGCTGGATCATAATGATAACACGGGGGAGAAAAATGAGCTTGCAAACCTGATTGGCAATTTCAATCCGACCTGGGATGCACAGGGTGGAAATGATGAGGCATTTTTTCAGGCAGTAAGCGTTGCAGGCATGATCCTTGAAAACAAATTTGAGCGTTATCGCGGAAATGAGCGGGCAGACAGGCGCGTGGAGGAGATTTTAGAAGAACACCGGCAGGCGGTTACATCTGGTAAAAGGGACAGCGAAGATGCAAAGATTCTGATTTTACCGGAGTTTGTGCCGTGTCAGAAGCGGTTGTCGGAGACGGAGATTGCATTTGTCATATTCCCATCCAATCGTGGTGGATACTGTATACAACCACAGAAGAAGGAATATTCCATGAATTACAAATGCAGTTTTCCGGCAGAGTGGCTTGGTCTTGAAAATGAAGAATTGGAACAGGTTACCGGATTACAGAGTGCAGGATTTTGTCATAAGGGAGGATTTCTTATGACGGTGGGAATGTTAGAGGACGCGGTGAAAGCCTGCCGTATCAGCATGGAGTTATATCATGAAAATCCGACAATCGTAAATCTCGGCGGGGATTCCTGCATAGATCCGCTGTTAAAGCAGCTTCCGGGAATGCAGGAGGCAACGGTGATACATATGGATTTTATGCAGCTCCCAGAGCTTACAGTGGATGGAATTTACGGTGAAGCAGCGATGGACAAGCAGCAGTGGAAAAACGAAGTCAAAGAGAATCTGAAATGGATTTTAAAACAGAAGCCGGAGGCAGTATATGTGGAAGGAAATGTGTTTGAGACATATCCAATCGTACATCAGCTGCGGAAAAAACATATTCCAGTATTGACAATGATGGAAAAAGATGGACAGAAATTAATCATTCAAATTCCTTCCGGGTCTTAAGTTACAGGAAGATAAAAAGTAGAGAGGAGCAATTTTTTTGAAAAGTAATAAATACGAAATTGATATGTGCAACGGTTCCATAATGGATAAACTGGTTTCGTTTGCACTGCCATTGATGCTGTCTGGCATTTTACAGTTAATGTTCAATGCAGTGGACATTATTGTTGTGGGAAGATTCAGTGGAAGTGAAGCGCTTGCAGCAGTCGGTTCCACAACGGCACTGATCAATGTTTTTACCAATCTTTTTATTGGAATCTCACTTGGGGCAAACGTGCTTGCAGCAAGATTTTTTGCTGCCGGACGCAAGGAGGAAATGTCAGAGACCGTACATACCTCCATCACGCTTGCGCTAATCAGCGGAATTCTCATGGCGTTTGTTGGGCTTGTTTTTTCCAAAGGGGCATTGGAATTAATGGGAACACCGGAAGATGTGATCGGACTGTCGACGCTTTATATGCGGATTTACTTTATGGGAATGCCGTTTTTTATGCTGTATAATTATGGTGCGGCGATTCTCCGTGCAGTGGGTGACACAAAAAGACCATTGTATTTTCTGATCATCGCAGGAGTGATCAACGCAGGCTTAAATATGGTATTAGTGATTGTATTTGGACTTGGAGTTGCGGGAGTTGGAATCGCCACCGTGTTTTCCCAGATGGTTTCCTGTGTGCTGGTTTTGACCTGTCTTTGCAGAACAGAGGGAAGTTATAAACTTTCTTTTTCAAAACTTTCTATGAAAGGCTATTACCTGAAACAGATTTTTCAGGTGGGAATTCCGGCAGGCATACAGAGTACCGTCATCAATTTTTCTAATGCATTACTACAATCGTCAGTTAATTCTTTCGGTTCAACCGCGATGGCAGGTTACACGGCAGCAAACAATATTCTGGGATTTTTGTATGTTTCCATCAATTCTGTGACACAGGCATGTATGAGTTTTACAAGTCAGAATTTTGGTGTTGGAAAGTATAAACGAATGGACCGCGTACTGATCGACTGTATGATTTTATCGGTGGGAGCAGCACTTGTTTTAGGATGCGGGGCGTATTTTTTCGGAGCGGAAATATTACAGATTTATACAGAGGAAGCAGACGTGATCCAATGTGGTGTTGCGATTTTATCCATCACGACAGTTCCATATTTTCTGTGCGGTATTATGGATCTTTTTCCGGGTGCACTGCGTGGAATGGGATATTCCGCAGTGCCAATGGTATTGTCTATTATCGGAACTGTCGGAATGCGTGTTCTGTGGATTTTTGCATTTTTTCCACAGCACAGATCACTGTATTTTCTGTTTATTTCCTATCCGGCATCGTGGATTGCAACAATCGTAATGCAGGTGGTATGTTACTATTTTGTAAGAAAGCATTGTTATAAATAGGGGGAAAACGAACCAATGATAATCTGTAAAAACTGTGGGGCGGAATATGATGATGAGCAGGATCGCTGCCCTTATTGTGGTGGGGATAACTTTGGCAAATCTGTCCAGGTGCATGAGGACATGATGAATGAGCTGGAACGTGAAAAAAAACGGTGGAAGGAAATGCCGGAAAAAGTGGCTGGCAAAGGAATGTCGTGGACAGCAAAGCTTGGGATAGCAGCAGTGATAATGGTTGCAGTGATCTGTATCATTGTATTTATTGTTTCCAGTATTTCCCATAAAGTATCTTATCGGGTAGAACAGAAGAATCTGGAAAAATTAGAAAGCCTGTATCAGAGCGGAGATTATGAGGGAATCTGTGAATATCTGAAAACAGTGGAATATACCTATCAGTCTTATTTTGATAAATATACAGAGATTGCGGGAATGCAGCGTTATTTGAATTATCTGAATGACGAGGATGATTCTTATCTGCAATGGATCGTAGAGAATGATAAGGCAGATGCATTGAGCAACATCAGTTACATCGTTAGTATATTAAATGAATGTCAGGAGGCAGCGGACGCATATTACAAGTATGAGGAAGAGGATGCTGTGGCATATTACAAAGAATATTGTTATGATTATATGAAGGAACACTACGAGATATCTGAGGATGAGATAAAGTCCTGCATAGATAAAGCCGGTGGGTTGACTTACGATGATAAAGATCAGATTACAGAAGCGTTACAGAAACTTGCAATCAGCCGATTAAAAGACAAAATGGAGTAAAGTATATGAAATGTTCAAAGTGTGGATATGATTATCCAGCCAGAGAGACAAAATGTCCTTATTGTGGAGAGCCAAATAAACTTGGTATGAAATGGGAAAAGGAGGAAGACGAAACAAGAAAAGAAACACTTCTTACCAAAGCAAAAGTGTTACATTCCATGCCGCTTTATGTTGCTAATAAAATTATGAATATCATTCTTTTGCTGGCAGTTGTACTTCTTGTTGTTTTATTTCTTGTCTTTTTCATTTTAGGCTATGTGGATGAAAAGCATACAGAACATCAGAAAAGATCAGCATCGGTAGAAGCAGCAGAAGAAATTTTCAAGACGGGAGATAATGCAGCGTTGGATGCGTATCTGCATGAGTATGAAGTTTATGCAGAGGACGGGTATGAAAAGTATACAGAACGTGTAGATATCTATGATAGATACAGCCATTTTATAGAAGATGTGATAGATTTAAGGGAGAAGTCTGACTGGGAAAGTGACAAAACGCCAAGGGCATATGAAGTGGAAGATATCCTATACTATGCGCATGAAATTTTGCTTCAGGATGATTATCGTATCAGTGAAATTGAATTTCAGGAAAACCAGAAATATTTCAGTGAAATCCAGCAGAATACGATTGCAACATTAATGGGGACTTTGGAAATGACAGAGGAAGAAGTGAATGAATTTGTAAAGTGCGATCGATATTATGATGAGGAGGAAACTTTTGTAAAAATAATTTTTGAGAGAAAGGGGTGGGAATATGAAGAAAATTAATATCACCTTTTCTTTTCGGGATGAAACTGGAGATTACAGCGTAAAAGTGTTCCCTTTTGTTATAAAATGCATAGTGTCAGTGATCGTGGTATTTAATTTTATAGTAATTGCAATGGCATTACCAGGAGAAATCAGTGATCATGTGAAATATTCAGGAAAGGAATATTATAAATCAAGGTGTGAGGAAAAGTATATTGACAGGGAGTTTGACAGTCTGCATGACTATTTAAATCTGTATCATCTGCAGGGAGAAGATTACGGGATTTATTGGGAGATGGTAAACGGTTATGAGGATTATACCATATATATGAATTATAAATCCATGGAAGAGCAGGAAAATATATCTTTTTCTTATATGGGAAAGTATGATCAGCCGCAGGAGATTTCCTTTATAACATCGCAGAAAATAGAAGAGTATCGCAATAAAGTGTTAGAAAATGCAGAGAATGTGAAATATGAGAGAAATAAAAGATATTTCACAGAGTTTGCACAGAAGGCACAGTGAAAAAATTAAAGCAGAGACATTTTGCATCAGGCAGAAAAGAGGAAAAAGGAATGGGAAAAAGATATATTGACTGTTCAGCCAGAGAACTGGCTGCCTATCATAAAAAAGAATTATTACAGTCCATTGCGGACAGCGAAGGAAGAGTGCTTGCAGCAGAGACGATCGGTACAGTGACACCAATGCTCGTAAATATTACAAATGCAGAATTTGTAACTTCTCTTGGTGCGGATATTATCATGCTGAATATTTTTGACGTGGATCATCCTGTGATCAATGGATTACCGGAAGTTGCCCCGGAAGATACTATACATGAGGTCAAACGTCTGACCGGAAGGATGGTTGCAATTAATTTAGAACCGGCGGCAGTCCGCAATGATGGAGAAAAATCGGTGTGGAGTCTTACAGAAGGACGGCGCGCAACCGTGGAAAATGCAAAAAAAGCAGCGGACATGGGCGTTGACATGATCGTTCTTACCGGAAATCCGGGTGTTGGCGTTGATAACAAGGCAATTACAAAGGCATTAGCTGATTTAAACGAGGCAGTCGGCGACAGAGTGATCCTGACAGCAGGAAAAATGCATGCATCCGGCATTCTCTCAGAAGCAGGAGAAAAAATACTGACAAAAGAAGATGCTGAGACATTTATTGAAGCAGGGGCAGATGTCCTTTTACTTCCGGCACCTGGTACTGTTCCGGGATTTACCATGGAGCATGCAGCTGAATTGATCAAAACCGCACATGAAAAAGGTGTACTTGCGATGACTACAATTGGAACTTCCCAGGAGGGAGCGGACGAAGCAACAATCCGTCAGATCGCATTGATGTGTAAGATGGCAGGTGCGGATATTCATCATATCGGTGATAGTGGTTATATGGGAATGGCTTTGCCGGAAAATATTACGGCATACAGCGTTGCAATCCGTGGAAAAAGGCATACTTACCGCAGAATGGCGATGTCACTTGTAAGATGAAGATAGAATGGTGATTTTCGACAAAAAGAAATGTAATTTTTTGTCAAAAAAGATGTTGACAAATGAATTGTGGTTTG
>ERZ1673747.3515-NODE-3515-length-9899-cov-6.342442_pt1 | contig 9899 bp, 9 predicted proteins | sample MGYA00580220_ERZ1673747 | MGnify/ENA primary metagenome ERZ1673747 (study PRJEB41218, sample SAMN15661769) | gut metagenome | host: Homo sapiens | place: Canada: London | collected 2015-08-20/2019-03-30 | study: EMG produced TPA metagenomics assembly of PRJNA649273... | reverse complement strand
TATCTGAGAAACTTTACTGTCAGTGACCGTGATATGAATAAATATATTATCGGAACTATGAGTAATATTGACCAGCCGATGACACCGTCTGCAAAAGGAGACCGTTCGTTCAATCTGTACATGAATAAAGTCAGTGCAGAGACAATCAAGAAAGAGCGTCTGCAGATCCTTGAGGCAGGACAGGAAGATATCCGGAAACTGGCAGATGTCGTAGAAGCAGTGATGAAAGCCGGACAGATCTGCGTGATCGGAAGCGAAGAGAAGATAGAAGAAGCAAAAGATATGTTTAAAAATGTGACAACATTTTAGGTGTCTTCAATAGTAAAAAGAACAGGAGAAAATATGAAAAAGGATTATAAATCAGGATTTGTAACATTGATCGGCCGTCCAAATGTCGGGAAGTCAACTCTGATGAACCAGTTGATCGGACAGAAGATTGCGATCACATCGAACAAGCCACAGACGACACGTAACCGCATTCAGACGGTATTGACCACAGATGACGGTCAGATCGTATTTGTAGATACACCGGGAATCCATAAAGCCAAGAATAAGCTTGGAGAATATATGGTCAATGTGGCAGAACGTACGCTGAATGAAGTAGATGTGGTACTCTGGCTGGTAGAGCCGACAACATTTATCGGTGCAGGTGAACAGCATATCATCAGCCAGCTTAAGAAAGTAACGACACCGGTTGTACTGGTCATCAATAAGATAGACAGTGTAAAGAAGGAAGATGTTCTTCCGGCCATCGCTGCGTACAAAGATGTCTATGACTTTGCAGAAATCGTTCCGGTATCTGCGAGAAACGGTGACAATACCGATGAGCTTGTAAAAGTGATCATGAAATACCTTCCGTACGGACCACAGTTCTATGATGAAGATACCATTACAGATCAGCCGGAGCGTCAGATTGTGGCCGAACTGATCCGTGAAAAAGCACTGCACTGCTTGCAGGAAGAGATTCCGCACGGTATCGCAGTTGCCATCGACAGTATGAAAGTCAGAAATAAAGTGATGCACATCGATGCAACAATTATCTGTGAGCGCGATTCACACAAGGGGATAATTATTGGTAAAAAAGGAAGTATGTTGAAAAAGATCGGAAGTACTGCACGTTATGAGATCGAGAAAATGCTGGATCAGCAGGTCAATCTCAAGCTCTGGGTCAAAGTAAAGAAAGACTGGAGAGACAGTGAATTCCTGATGAAAAATTTTGGATACCGCGAGGACGAATAAAAAGCAGTATCCATGGGAGAACCTAATCTTGGAGCATTAGAAAAAATATGCCCTGGCAAAGGATGAGGTGATCATATGGAAGAGTACTGGGACAGATTCGTCACAACGGGAAAGATAGAAGATTATCTGTATTATAAGGGAATGCGTATCTGTGAGGAGACGATGAACAGATACAAAGAAGGAGATACAATTGGTAAATCAGATTACACTGACTGGCATGATACTGACAGCAGCACCAATAGGTGAATATGACAGACGAGTGGTAATACTGACCAGGGAAAGAGGGAAGATCTCGGCATTCGCACGCGGTGCAAGAAGACCGAACAGCGCACTGATGGGAGTGACGAGCCCTTTTTCTTTTGGAGAGTTTACTGTGTATGAGGGGCGGACATCCTACACACTGGTGTCGGCCTCTATTTCCAATTATTTCCAGGAACTGCGTACAGATGTAGAAGGTGCGTATTATGGATTCTATTTTATGGATCTGGCGGGATATTATGCAAGAGAGGCGAATGATGAGACAGAGATGCTGAAACTTCTGTATCAGACGCTGCGAGCGTTGACGAATGTACATATTCCGAATGAACTGATACGATGCATCTATGAGTTGAAGACAATTACCGTGAACGGGGAAGGACCGCAGGTGATGGAATGTATTATGTGCGGGGACAGAGAGCGGGAGAAAGTGTTCAGTATACGGCGGGGTGGTGTGATATGCACGCAGTGTGCCGGACATATTTCCGATGGAATCCGGCTGCTTCCGTCGACATTATATACACTGCAGTACATCGTGTGTTCTCCGGTTGAGAAACTATATACTTTCGTGGTAAAAGAAGATGTGCTGAAAGAACTGAAGAAACTTACAAAAGCATATCTGGATGAATATCTGGGAAAACGCTTCAAATCATTGGAGATATTGGAAACAATTGTGCGATAAGGCTTGAAAACAAAGAGGGTAGACGCTATAATTAAATTCAATTACGAATATTTTGAGAAGGTGAGGATGAAAAAAATGGCAGAAAAGACTATGGATAAGATCGTTTCATTGGCGAAAGCAAGAGGATTTGTATATCCGGGATCTGAGATCTATGGCGGGCTTGCGAATACATGGGATTATGGTAATCTTGGAGTAGAATTGAAAAACAATGTAAAAAAAGCATGGTGGAAGAAATTCATTCAGGAATCTCCGTTCAATGTAGGTGTGGACTGTGCGATCCTTATGAATCCACAGACATGGATCGCAAGTGGACATCTCGGAGGATTCAGTGATCCTCTGATGGACTGTAAACAGTGTCACGAACGTTTCCGTGCGGATAAAGTCATCGAAGATTATTGTGCAGAGAATAACATCGAACTGGATGGTGCGGTAGATGCATGGACACAGGAGCAGATGAAGAACTTTATCGATGAGAATCAGATTCCATGTCCGACATGTGGAAAGCATGACTTTACTGATATTCGTCAGTTCAACCTGATGTTCAAGACATTCCAGGGAGTAACAGAGGATGCGAAGAATACGGTATATCTCCGTCCGGAGACTGCACAGGGAATCTTCGTAAACTTCAAGAATGTACAGCGTACATCCAGAAAGAAACTGCCATTTGGTATCGGACAGATCGGTAAATCATTCCGTAACGAGATCACACCTGGTAACTTTACATTCCGTACCAGAGAGTTCGAACAGATGGAACTGGAATTCTTCTGCAAGCCGGATACAGACCTTGAGTGGTTCGACTACTGGAAAAAGTTCTGTTTGAACTGGCTGTCTGCATTAGGACTGAAAGATGATGAAGTACGTTACCGTGATCATGATAAAGAAGAGCTTTCTTTCTACAGTAAAGCAACAACAGACGTTGAGTTCTTATTCCCATTCGGATGGGGAGAACTGTGGGGAATCGCTGACCGTACAGATTACGACTTAACACAGCATCAGAATGTATCCGGACAGGATCTGACATACTTTGATGATGAGACAAAGGAAAAATACATCCCATACGTTATCGAGCCGTCACTCGGTGCAGACCGTATGGTACTTGCATTCCTTTGCAGTGCTTATGATGAAGAAGAGATCGGAACAGAGGAGAAGCCTGATACACGTACAGTTCTTCACTTCCATCCGGCACTGGCACCGGTTAAGATCGGTGTGCTTCCGCTTTCTAAGAAGCTGAATGAAGGCGCAGAGAAAGTATTTGCACAGTTAAGCAAGAAATACAACTGCGAATATGATGACCGTGGAAATATCGGAAAACGTTACCGTCGTCAGGACGAGATCGGAACACCATTCTGTGTAACATATGATTTCGATTCTGAAGAAGACGGAGCAGTAACTGTCCGTGACAGAGATACCATGGAACAGGAAAGAATCAAGATTGAAGATCTGGATGCTTACTTTGAGAAGAAATTCGAGTGGTAAGAATCAGAAAATTGAAGCATAAGGGATAAAATAAGAGACCGTGGAATCGGCTATGTATGCCAAAGTGCATGCATGGCGGTTTCACGGTCTTTTTTTATATATGCAGGTATGTAGAAATTGATTTGTGCATAATGTACAAAAAAATAAAAAATAAAATAAAATATTGATTTAAAATAAATGAAAGAGTATATTTATAGAAAAGACTTAATTCATTATTCGTAAAATCTATAAGTAAGGAGGAAAGACTTTGGATAAACTGAATAATATCGTATTACTGATTCAGCATTATCTGGCAGATTATATTTTGATCATTCTGCTGTTAGGAGGAGGTGTTATATTTACGATCCGGCTCGGATTTATCCAGATACGTGGATTTAAGGCCGGGTGGAAAAGAACGTTTGGCGGACTGTTTTCGAAAAAAGGAACGGCGGGAAAAGACGGTATGTCATCATTTCAGGCACTTGCAACGGCTATTGCAGCACAGGTAGGAACGGGGAATATTGCAGGAGCGGCAACAGCATTGGCAATAGGCGGACCGGGAGCGATTTTCTGGATGTGGATTGCGGCATTTCTTGGAATGGCGACCATTTTCGGAGAAGCTATTATGGCTCAGAAATATAAGCATGTAGGAAAAGACGGGCATGTAACAGGCGGACCGGTTTATTATATCCAGGCGGCTTTCAAAGGTACTTTTGGAAAAATCCTGGCAGCTGTCTTTTCTGTTCTGATCATTTTTGCACTGGGATTTATGGGAAATGCGGTACAGTCCAACTCGATAGCGTCAGCATTTCATACTGCATTTGGTATACCACAGATAGTGGTGGGGATCATTATAGCGGCTATCGCATTGTTTGTATTTGTCGGAGGAATTTCCAGAATTGCAAAAGTTACAGAGACGATTGTTCCAATCATGGCATGTTTTTATATTATCGGATCACTGATTGTAATCTTTGCAAACTTTAAAGAAATCCCATATGCATTTTATTCTATCGTTGTAGGTGCTTTTAAACCGTCTGCAGTCAGTGGCGGAGCAGTGGGAGCAACGGTAAAGCTTGCACTCACAAAAGGTGTGGCAAGAGGACTGTTCTCGAATGAAGCAGGTATGGGATCGACGCCTCACGCACATGCGGTAGCGAAAGTAGAACATCCGGTAGAGCAGGGATTTGTAGCAATGATCGGTGTATTCATTGATACCTTTGTAATTCTGAATCTGACGGCACTGGTGATTATTACAACACAGTCGATTCCGACAGGGCTTACAGGTACAGCACTCAGCCAGTATGCATTTTCGAGTGTATTCGGAAAATTCGGTAATGTATTTATTGCAATCTGTATGTTCTTTTTCGCATTTTCGACGATTATCGGATGGTATTTCTTTGGGCAGGCCAATGTGAAATATTTATTTGGAAAAAATGCAGTAAAGCCGTATGCGGTTCTGGTTTCGCTCTGTGTATTGTTAGGTTCACTTGCACAGGTTGATCTGGTATGGAATATGGCAGACTGTTTCAATTCATTGATGGTAATTCCTAATATTCTTGCATTGTTCTTCCTGAGCAGCCAGATGAAAGAACTGCATGACGATTACTATCATAATTTCTTAAAAAATAAAAAAGTAAAATAAAGAAAAAAGACTTTGTGAATAATGAATAAGTGAAAACGAAAAACGGAGGGAAAATAGAAAAATATACAAAAAGCAGATTACATAATTGTTCAAAACAACTAAAAAAAGATAAAAAAAGATAAAGTATTGCAATATAAGTAACAATGATGTAATATAGAAGAAGGAAATAAATGATATAAAAATTTTCTATAACTGAAAAGAAGAGTGGGATGATATTTCTCAAGAGAGAGCTGCCAGGGCAGCCGCCGAAGAGGCAAACCGGTATCGAAAAAATAGGGAAAAACCGGACGAAACTTTCAGGCAAAAGGACGGAGAAAGGGACTACATTCTGAATCTTGTACTGTAAGAGGAATTAGATTTAACAGGACGAAAGACAGAAAAGGACGTTTGAACGCAGTAACTGGCGTGGGACGTCCTTTTTATTTTCTAAGGCTGGTTGAAATAACATAAGAGAGGATGGACATGAATGAGTAAGTATATGGTGATCACAAATAATCCGCTTGTACGATCCAGGCTGGATGATACACATGAGGTAATCTATCTGGAACTCTCTTATGAAGAACTTCTGAAGGTAGTGAGGGACAGAATTTACGAAGGTCACAGATTATTGACACATCCATTATCAGGAAGTGTAAAACCAAAGGAAACACCGTACAAATCTGTGCTGATATCTGAGAGAAAGGAGAAGGTGGATAGGGAATCTGTCAGATTGATTGAAAATGCGATTCTGGTATGTCAGAAATTTCAAGATAAAAGTAAGTATTACAAAGAAGAAGTTTATAAGGATTTTCAATTGGTTGACTGGACTTTATTAGAGAGCGGACTGGCGTCTGCGGATGTCTGGTAGAAGACAGTGATAAAAGAGGTTGTAAAACGGGCAGCGTTTTATAAAAGAAGATGAAAAGAGGAGGAAAAGATCGTGAGATTAGAAATGGGAAATATTTACATTAAGGATATCCAGTTTGCGGATACATCAAAGATTGAAGATGGAATCCTGTATGTAGATAAAGGAGCTGTAAAAGCGGTAGCATTGGAAGATGAGCATATCAAAACAGTCACTTTTGATATTGCGAAACCAGGAGAATCAGTAAGAATCACACCGGTAAAAGATGTGATCGAACCAAGAGTAAAAGTTGAGGGAAAAGGCGGGGTATTCCCGGGAATTATTTCAAAAGTTGATACCGTTGGTTCCGGAAAGACATATGCATTAAAAGGAATGGCTGTTGTAACAGCAGGAAGAATCGTCGGTTTCCAGGAAGGTATCATTGACATGACAGGACCTGGAGCAGATTACACACCATTTTCAAAGACGTTGAATCTGGTTATGGTATGTGAACCTGTAGAAGGTATCAAGCAGCATGAATATGAAAAAGCAGTCCGGTTTGCCGGATTCCGGGTAGCAGCTTACATTGGGGAATTAGCGCGTGAGCTTACACCAGATGAGACAAAAGTGTATGAGACATGCGGTATCAAAGAAGGAATCACACAGTATCCGGATCTTCCGAGAGTTGCATATGTCCAGATGCTTCAAAGCCAGGGACTCTTACATGACACTTATGTATACGGAGTGGATGCAAAGAAGACACTTCCTACAATCTTAAGTCCTACAGAGATCATGGACGGAGCAATCGTCTCCGGTAACTGTGTATCTGCATGTGATAAGAATCCTACATATGTACATGAGAATAATCCGGTTGTTCATGATCTGTTTGAAGAACATGGAAAGACACTGAACTTTGTATGTCAGATCATTACAAATGAAAATGTATACCTTGCAGATAAAGAAAGATCTTCTGACTGGACAGCAAAACTGTGTAAGATGTTAGATCTGGATGGCGTTATCGTATCACAGGAAGGATTTGGTAATCCGGATACAGACCTTATTATGAACTGTAAGAAGATCGAAGCAGAAGGCATCAAGACTGTAATTATTACAGATGAGTATGCCGGACGTGATGGAAAATCACAGTCTCTTGCGGACGCAGATGTGGCAGCAGATGCGGTTGTAACAGGTGGTAATGCAAATGAAGTTGTTATCCTGCCAAAACTTGATAAAGTAATTGGAACTTTAGATTATGTGACAAAGATCGCTGGAGCAAGTGAAGATACACTTCGCGAAGATGGATCTCTTGAAGTAGAACTTCAGGTCATCACAGGTGCAACAAATGAGACAGGTTTCAATAAGCTGAGTGCAAGATAGAAGAGGGAGGATAAGAATATGTCTAAGATAAAAGTAGTTCATTATATCAACCAGTTCTTTGCACAGATTGGTGGAGAGGAAAAAGCAGACTATCCTGCAGAAATTCGTGTTGGGAAAGTTGTAGGACCTGGTCTGGCACTGACACAGAATTTTAAAGATGAAGCAGAGATTATTGCAACAGTTATTTGCGGAGATTCTTACTTCAATGAGAACCTTGAAAAAGCAAAAGCAGATATTCTTGCAATGGTAAAAGAGCAGGCACCGGATGTATTTATTGCAGGACCGGCATTCAATGCAGGACGTTATGGTGTGGCTTGCGGTACAATTGCGGCAGCTGTTCAGGAGGAACTTGGAATTCCTGCAGTTACAGGTATGTATGTAGAAAACCCTGGAGCAGATATGTTCAAGAATGATGTCTACATGATCTCAACAAAGAACAGTGCGGCAGGTATGAGGGATGCAGTGAAGAAACTTGCTCCGTTGGCAGTGAAACTGGCAAAAGGAGAAAAAATCGGTTCATCTGCAGAAGAAGGATATATCCCAAATGGTGTACGTGTAAACTTCTTCGAAAAAGAAAGAGGATCCAAACGTGCGGTTAAGATGCTGATCAAGAAATTGAATGACAAGCCATATGTAACAGAATATCCGATGCCGAATTTTGACAGAGTAGAACCAAATCCGGCAGTGAAGGATCTTGCACATGCGAAGATTGCCCTGGTTACTTCCGGTGGTATCGTTCCAAAGGGAAACCCGGACCACATAGAAAGTTCAAGTGCTTCTCACTATGGAGAGTATGATATTACAGGAGTTACAGATCTTACAGAAGAGACATATGAGACTGCACATGGCGGATATGATCCGGTATATGCGAATGAAGATCCGGACCGTGTACTTCCGGTAGATGCTCTTCGCGATATGGAAAAAGAAGGTGTGATCGGATCGCTTCATCATCTGTTCTATGCAACCGTAGGAAACGGAACATCTGTAGCATCTGCGAAAGCATTTGCAGCAGAATATTCACAGAAATTAAAAGCCGACGGAGTAGATGCAGTAATCCTTACCTCTACCTGAGGTACCTGTACTCGTTGCGGTGCAACGATGGTAAAAGAAATCGAAAGAGCAGGAATTCCTGTTGTACATATTTGTACAGTCACTCCGATTTCTATGACAGTTGGTGCAAACAGAATCGTACCGGCAGTTGCAATTCCACATCCACTTGGTAATCCGGCACTGGATAAGGAAGAAGAAAAGAAATTACGCCGTCAGATCGTAGAAAAAGCATTGAAAGCTTTGACAACAGAAGTTGACGGACAGACCATTTTCGAGTAATACATGTAAAAATAAAGGAGATATAACGTAAAATGAGTGAGATTTATGACGTTATCATCCTTGGTGCAGGTCCTGCTGGTTTGGCAGCGGGACTGTATGCAGGGAGAAGCCGGCTGAATGTTCTGATCATTGAAAAAGGACAGGATGGAGGTCAGATCGCAATTACTGACGAGATTGAAAATTATCCGGGTCAGATTGTAGAAGGGGAATCCGGACCATCCCTGATTGCAAGAATGACAGAGCAGGCAGAAAAATTCGGGGCAAAAAGGGTATCCGATATGATCAAAGAAGTAGAACTTGAAGGAGAGGTCAAGGTTCTTAAGAGCGAAAAGAATGAATATCGCGGAAAAAATGTGATCATTGCAACGGGCGCACATGCAAGACCGATCGGATGCAAAGGAGAAGGACAGTTCAGGGGAAAAGGTGTTTCTTATTGTGCAACATGTGATGCGAACTTTTTTGAAGATTTTGAAGTATATGTAGTCGGCGGTGGGGATTCTGCGGTAGAAGAGGCTATGTATCTGACAAAATTCGCAAGAAAAGTTACGATCATTCACAGAAGAGATGAACTGCGGGCTGCAAAATCAATTCAAGAAAAAGCATTCAAGAATCCGAAGCTTTTCTTTATGTGGGACAGTGTCGTAGAAGAACTGGAAGGTGACGACATCCTTCAGGCAATGTATGTGAAGAATGTTAAGACCGGAGAAGTAACAAAAGTCGAAGCAGATCCGGAAGACGGAATGTTCGGGCTGTTCGGATTTATCGGAACGGTGCCGAATACAAAGATCTTTGAAGGCGTCATTGACATGGATGAAAGAGGATACATTAAGACCGATGCAGATATGCATACCAATATCCCAGGTGTATACGCAGCCGGCGATGTGCGTGTAAAGAGTCTCCGCCAGGTAGTGACTGCGGCGGCAGATGGTGCGATTGCTGCGGTCCAGGTTGAAAGAAGCATGTCAGATTATTTCTAAAGAGATGTTCTTTTAGGAGAAACTCCGGAGTTTAACCGGATTAAGAATATTATATAAAAGGAGGAAAACAGACATGATAGATGTAGATAAGACTACGTTTGAGGAAGAAGTATTAAAAGC
>ERZ1673747.3472-NODE-3472-length-9994-cov-3.960157_pt1 | contig 9994 bp, 7 predicted proteins | sample MGYA00580220_ERZ1673747 | MGnify/ENA primary metagenome ERZ1673747 (study PRJEB41218, sample SAMN15661769) | gut metagenome | host: Homo sapiens | place: Canada: London | collected 2015-08-20/2019-03-30 | study: EMG produced TPA metagenomics assembly of PRJNA649273... | reverse complement strand
TGAACGGCGGCGGCAGCGGGATGAAGGCGCGTAATAAAGACGCCTTGCCGTGTTTCTGTGCTAACCGCTCCGCGAGCATTCCGTTTACCGCTTCAATTGTTATTCCTTGTGGCGGGGCAAACATCGCCTCGTCTGACATAGCCATCAACAGTCCTTATTAATGAGAAATCCTTCTCACGCAATTTTTCTGGCCATCAGATAGATGGCCGGTTCCTGCACAATTTCATCCAACAGATGAATGAATTGAATGCTACGCGCCTGCCACACAGACGTCGCGTCATCCGCCAGTGGCGCGAATGCCCGGGTCAACAGGGCGGTGTGGCTGGCGTCAATAACAATCTCACCAAAAGTCATCACCCCCAGCATCTTACGTCGGGCTTGCTCCTCTTCGACCAGTGCAAGCCAATCTTCGTATTCCGTCAGTGGGCAGCGGAAGGCGACATTCAGACAATCAATCACGCCAACGTGATGGCCGATAGCTAGCGAGTAATACATTACCTGAGAGCTGTGTTCCGGCATCTCGTCGCTACTGGCGACAAACTTTTTTCGCAGCGTCCAGAAAACAATTTCCCCGCACTCTTCAGTCATGTAACCCCCGGAGTACGCGAAAGAGTTGCTGAACGATACTATTGAGACGTGGATCGTCGGCATCGCGCAACCAGGTGTTAACCCGATTTCCTGTAGGATCGTCGCTTAAATGGCGCAGGAGCCGATCGCAAATTTCTCGCCCCTGACGATAGCCCGCCAGCCGCCGCGCTTCTCGCTCAATGGCGATACGCTGTGATGGCGGGATCTGCGGCCACAACGGTTGCATAGTCACCCCGGTGGGATCGCGATAATCCACAGCGTGAATCTTCTGTTGCAGCAAACCGAGCGCCACGGCGAAACCGTGAATGGTGGCGGCCGGTGTTGGCGGGCAGCCGGGGATCCAAACATCAATGGGGACAATGGTGTCGCTACCGCCCCAGACGCTGTAGAGATCGTGGAAAATACCGCCGCCGACACCGCACGCGCCGTAGGAAACACAAATTTTATGATCGGGGGCAGACTCATACGCCCGAAGTGCAGGCATACGCATCGCCCGGGTGACTGCGCCAGTAAATAACAAAATATCGGCGTGACGCGGTGATGAAACAACCTTAATGCCAAAACGTTCTGCGTCGAATACTGGTGTAATGGCAGCAAAAATTTCGATTTCACAGGCGTTGCAGCCGCCGCAATCGACGCGATAAACGTAAGCCGAGCGACGGATATCCTGTAGCAAATGCCGCTTCATCTTTTGCGTTTGCTCGTCCAGCGTGATGGGCTGGCTGACATGTTGTGTAAGCACTGGACTCATAGCTGCTCCTTAGCCACCAGCAGTACATCTGTATCGTCGTTGATCAGCGTCGCGCGTTGTTTGCATTCCGGGCAGACGCTCGCTTGCGCCCACAACATTTCGCGGTTTTGTGGCGCATTTTGTTGCTGTGCTAACAATTCAGCAGCCAGTGCGATGGTTTTTTGCGGGGCAAACGGGCGTTCGCAACGGCTGCAACGTTGTAGATGGAACGTCGCGCGGGTATAGAGATCGGCTTTATTGGTGACGGTCAGTTCAAAGTTATTGGTAAGCTGGATGGCTCTGGTCGGGCACACTTCTTCACAACGTCCGCAGTAAATACAACGCCCCAGATAGAGCTGCCAGGTGCGCGAATTTTGCTGGTCGTCGGTCTGGATAGTCAGCGCATTTGCCGGACAAGCACAGGCGCAGGCACCGCAGGCAATACATTGGCTGGGCATCAGGTCCGGTTTTCCGCGAAAGCCAGGGCTGACCTCCAGTGGCGCGAAGGGATATTTCACCGTCGCGGTTCCGGCGCGCATAATAGTTTTCAGTAACTTCAGCATCTTCTGTCCTTACTTCAGCGGCGAACGGTTACGATCAATGCCGTAGCGTTCGATCTCTTTATACGGCACGGTTTTTGACTGGCGCTTGCGCACATCTACCAGCGTCACACGGTCGGTACAGGAGTAGCAGGGATCAAGGCTACCGATAATCAGCGGTGCGTCAGAAACGGTATTGCCGCGCAGCATGTAACGCAACACCGGCCAGTTGGCGTAGGTGGCGGCACGGCAGCGCCAGCGGAACAATTTTTGGTTATCACCGAGCATGCTCCAGTGCACGTCTTCACCGCGTGGCGCTTCAACAAAGCCCAGCGCGAATGCGTGAGGTTTATAGCTAAAGCCTTCGGTCAGCAGTGGGGTATCCGGCATGTTGTCGAGGGCAAATTCCAGCATTGCCAGCGAATCAAACGTCTCTTTGACACGGACCATCACGCGGGAGAAAACATCGCCGCCGGTAAAGGTAAACAGTGTTTTTGGAATATTGCCGTAGTCGGCGTAGGGGTGATCAAAGCGCAAATCACGGGCGATTTGTCGGTCGAGAATGCCAATGCCCTGAGTGCGTTGTTCCATATTCGGCGTAGCAAGCAGCATCTCTACCAGCTCCGACACGTCGGCGCGCATCTCGCGCACCAGTTTCAGCGTTTGCAGACGTTGCTCTTTGAGAATATCGCGGCGAACACCACCAATCAGATTCAGACCGTAGGTTTTACGCGACCCGATCAGCAATTCCGCCATCGTCATCGACTTTTCCCGCACGCGGAAAAATTGCATAAAGCCGGTATCAAAACCAACGAAATGGCAGGAGAGGCCAAGGTTAAGCAAATGACTGTGTAGCCGTTCGACTTCCAGCAGAATCGAGCGAATAGTATGTGCTCGTTGCGGCACCTCAATCCCCAGTGCATTTTCAACCGAATTGGTATAGGCCACACTGTGGGCAAAACCGCAAATCCCACACACGCGGTCCGATAAGAAGGTCACTTCGTTGTAGCCCATCCGCGTTTCTGCCAGTTTCTCCATGCCGCGATGGACATAAAACAGGCGGTAATCAGCATCGACAATTTGCTCGCCATCCACAAACAAGCGGAAGTGACCTGGTTCATCGGAGGTGATATGCAGCGGGCCGACAGGGATCACCCGCGCATCGCTGTTGCCCTCATTGATAAACGGATACGTTTCGGAATCAGTCGTCGGTTCAGGGCGCAGTCGATAATCCATCGCATCTTTGCGCAGCGGATGCATATCTTCCGGCCAGTCATCGGGCAACACCAGGCGACGCTGATCCGGCAGGCCAACCGGAATCAGCCCGTACATATCGCGAATTTCTCGCTCGCCCCAGACCGCGGCAGGGACGCGCGGTGTGACTGACGGAAACTCCCGACTGTCGGCATCGACCAGCGCCTTCACCACAATCCAGCATTTTTCGGCCCCTTCCATTGAAAGGGCATAATAAACCGCGTAATGACCGTTAAGTGTCCGCTCGTCGTTGCCAAACAGGACCGGAAGCCAGCCATCATGTTGATAATAAAGATACTGTACAACGTCAGGCAGCAGATTGATTTTCACCGTAATGGTGACCTGTTCAGGCGTTTGTCGCTCTTCATCCAGCACCGCGCCGGGGAACTGCGTTTTCAGGGCGGCGAGAATCGCTTCGCCACGATTTGACGATGAATTAACGTTCACTGTGTTTCTCCGAAACAGATGCGGTGCCTGAAGGCAAAAAATCATGCCAGGTGCTACGTTGTGCAGGCAGATCGTGCGTCCCTGAGAGGACTATAGTGGAAGCGCCCGCCAGGATCCTGATGACAGGTTGTGGAATATGCGTTCCCATCGCCAGCATCATGACCAGCAGAATCACCATTGGCGAGGTGGTCAACCAGCCGAGATCACCCCGGTTAACGGCCTGCGGCGGTTTCGCCATTAACACCCGCGCAGCCATCCGTACCAGGCCCGCCAGCACCAGCGTTAACAGCAATAACAGCAGGACGATAATCAGCAGGTGATTACGTGCCAGTCCGGCGGTAATGGTCATAAATTCGCTAAGAAAAATGTTGAAGGGCGGCATCCCTGCCAGCGCCAGCGCACCGCCGCCAAACAGCACGGCGGTAAATGGCATGATTTTGAGCATCCCACAGACGACGTTGAGATCGCGCGTGCCGTACTTGAGCAGTACATTGCCGGAACCGCAGAACAGCAGCGTTTTTGCCAGACTGTGGTTTAAGATGTGCAGCAGCGCGGCAAAAATTCCCAGCGGCCCGCCAATGCCTAGCTCCACCGCGACCAGCCCCATGTTCTCCACGCTGGAGTACGCCAGCAGACGCTTAATGTCCCGCTGTACCAGAATGAAAAATGCCGCCACGGCAACCGACAACATGCCGAAGATGAGCAACAACCGGTTGGGGAAATCGCTGCCGATGGCTTGGCAAATAATGATGTAATAGCGAATCAGCACCAACAGCGCGCAGTTCAGCAATACGGCGGAGAGCAGGGCGCTGACCGGACTCGGCGCTTCACTGTGAGCATCCGGCAGCCAGGCGTGCATGGGAAATAGCCCGGTTTTGGTACCAAAGCCAATTAGCAAAAACACAAAGGCCAACAGCATTAATGTTGGGTCAAGCAAGGACGATTGCTTAAGAACCTCGCTCCAGAATATCGCCATTTCTGCCTGCGGCATAACGCTGGCGGCGTTGGCGTATACCAGCACGGTACCGAACAGACCAAAAGCGACACCAACAGTACAAATAATGATGTACTTCCATGCAGCTTCCAGCGATGAACGCTGACCGTAAATGCCTACCAGAAACGCCGAGCTTAAGGTGGTGGCTTCGATCGCCGCCCACATCACAATCAGGTTATTGCTGGTAACAACCAGCAGCATGGTGAACAAAAACAGATGGAAGAAACCGTAGTAATCGCACAGCGTAACGGGTGAAAGCTCGCCGTGTGCCACTTCATGACGCATGTAGCCAATCGAGTAAATACCGGTGAGAAAGCCAATCACACCAAGAATGGCGAGGAACAAACCGCCCAGACCATCAATATGAAGCCACAGTCCCGCAGCGAATATTTCTCCTGCATCAGCGGCAGTTTGGACCACCCAGAGTGCCAGAATCAGCAGCAGTGTGATCCCTAAGCTATGTAATACGGTCACCGTGCGAGTCGCAGAAAGTCTCCGTTTCCGGCAGGCAAAACAGAGCAGCGAAAAAAGCAGCGGCGTGAGCAGGAGTAAAGCGAACATCACAGAATAACTCATCTCATTATCCCTTCAGCGCGGTCAAGTTGTTCACGTCCAGCGTGCCGTGGGTACGCCATATTTTTCTTGCCAGTAACACCATCACAATGACGGCGAAGATGGCGTCGGTAGCGATACCTATTTCCACCAGTTCCGGTGCTCGCCAGGCAAGAAGCGCCAGCACCAGATGGGAGCCGTTTTCCATCAGGCAGTAACCAAAAATTTGCCGCAGGATATTGCGCTGGCTGACAATGCACAGCAGGCCAAGCAGAAAATGACCTAACGCTACCGCCAGCGCCGGTTTCAGCCCGGTAGCCATCGGTAGCTTCACGGGCTGAACGACAAATGCGCAAAGCAGGACAATTAACGCCGCGAGCAGTGCCATCATTGTCGGACCGAATAACGCTTTTTCCGGGATGTTCTGGGGAATATTTCGTGCAGCGTAAGTCATGATTAACGGTACCAGCAGCACTTTGGTGATAAAGGCGCTGGCGGACCAGATCAGCAGTTGCTCTGCGGCGAACAGGCACGAGAGAGTGGCGAAAATAGACACCAGCACCAGTGACTGGCAGGCGTAAAATCCGCATGACAGGCGATAGCTTTTGACGCTAATCACAAACAGCGATGTCAGCATCATCAGTCCCGCCAGATTATTTACGATCATAGAACCGGTCATTCATCATCTCCTTACTGCAACCAGGTCGCGGCGATTACGCTGGAAATCAGCGACATCACAATCAGTACAATCAACACCAGGCGCATTGATCCTGGCAGCGGTGCGGCATCGGCGACGGCCTCGCTCGGTTTGCCAGGCACAACGCGACCAAACCAGCGAATAAACCAGGCGAAACTGGCGACCGATTCAATCATCAGAAGAATCATGGCGGGCAGCAGGATCCAGTACTCCACTGACAACGCAAAACCGGCAGCAAACAGCGGGAATTTACTGAAGAAGCCGTTGAACGGCGGCACGCCGGTAATCGCCAGCGCTGCCACGCAGAAACCCACGCCTGGCAACGGCAGGGTGTGCAATACGCCACGCAGACGCGGCAACAAGCGCGTGCCGCAGCTGTAACTCAGCGCACCTGCTACAAGGAAAAACAGGCTTTTAGCGAACGCGTGGTTGACGATGTAGGCGATGCTGCCCTCCAGCGCCAGCCGCGAGCCGAAGATGGAGAGCGACAAGCCGAAGAACATCCAGCCAAGTTGAGTGATGGTCGACCAGGCTAGCAACCGCTTCATATCCTGCTGTGGCAAATACATCAGAAAGCCATAAAGAATGGTGACCAGTGCCATGACCATGCCAACGCCGCCAATCACATGCGGGATATTGCCGCCGTCGATAATAGCGCGGGCAAAAATGTAAACGCCCACTTTCACCATCGATGCGGCGTGGAGATAGGCGCTGATCGGTGTTGGCGCTTCCATTGCGTCCGGTAGCCACGCTTGCATCGGTAGCTGGGCCGATTTCCCCCACGCGGCAAACAGGATGCCGCCATAAACCAGATAACGTGCGTCGCCGTGTAACTCGCTCATCGCGCTAAGCGCAAACGTTCCGGTCTGCAAAAACAGCGTGGCGGCGGCAAGATACAACCCCAACGAGCCGATATGAGTGATAAGTAACGCTTTTAGTGCTGAACGCTGCGCTTTATCGCTCTGGTAATAACTGATCAACGCCCAGGAGCAGCCGCCTGTAATTTCAAAAAACAACAACTGACCGAGCAGCGTCGAGGAGAGTACCAGTCCCGCCATCGCGCCGATAAACACCAGTAAAAATGCGTAATAACGATTCGTGCCGTTATGCGGGGGTTCGCGATTTTTATCCGTCAGATAACCCGTGGAGTAGATCGTGACCAGCAAACCGAGAAACACCACCACAAACAGAATCAGCGTACTCACGCGATCAATGACCAGGCCAAACAACGCCACATCCCCCACGTTGACCAACGTCAACGTGACGGCAACTTTATCGGCCTGATAAAACGCGGAGATCAGTGACAACATGCACAGCGTGGTCAGCGCGGCGAACAAAACCCCCCATTCGGCGGCCCGACGTTGTGGCGAAAACGAAACGACCAGTGCGCCGATAAAAGGCAGCAATAACGTCGTCAGAGCAAGATTTTCCATATTCCGTCAGTGCTCCTTACAGACCGGTTAACCAGAAGACCCATGCAAGCGCAGCAAGGCTGAAGCCAAGCCAGGTCACATGGTGAATGAGTAAAAAACGCCCGCGTGCCAGCGTGTTTTCTGCGATTGAGGCCAGTACAAAAATCAGCAAAACCTTGAGCAGCGTAACGACAAGTGAAGTCAGCAGGCAGGCGAGAGAAAGTTCTTGCGCGCGCCCAAAGGGCAGAAACAGGGCCACAAACAGTGATGCCATCACGACCTGTTTCAGCCCCAGCCCCCATTTCGCTAGCGCCAGCCCGGCACCGGAATATTCGGTCAGCGGGCCTTCCTGTAATTCCTGTTCTGCTTCAGCAACATCAAAGGGAATTTTTCCCATCTCAATGAAGCAGGCAAAACCACAGGCCAGTAACGCCAGTACGGTGGTTAGCGGCGAGTTCCAGCCCATCGCCAGCGTATTGCTGATCATCTCGATATGCGTGGAACCTGCTATCAGCGCCAATACCAGCAGTGAGAGAATAAGCATTGGTTCGACCAGAATGCCGAGCGTCAACTCGCGACTGGCACCGACTCCCGCAAACGGACTTCCGGTATCCAGCCCGGAAAGAGCAAAGAAAAAACGAAACAGGGCAAGAAGATAGATAAGGGTGATCAGATCGCCGCCGCCCGCAAAAGGGGAAACGGTAATAAACAGTGGTAAGGCCATCGCCAGCACCAGCATGCTGCTGATTAATACCCACGGCATCAGGCGGAACATCAGACCTGAAGATGTCGGCGCAACTTCCTGGCGTTTAAACAGTTTGTGGATATCGCGATAATCCTGCCAGATCCCCGGCCCGCGGCGGGAGTGCATACGCGCGCGTATCTGCCGGGAAATACCCGTAAAAAGTGGGGTTAGCATCAGCAGAATCACGGCCTGTGCTAACGCAAAAATGACCAGATATCCGTCGCAAAGAGTTTGTCTCATGGTGATTTCCTTAGACGGCAATAGCGATTAGCAGCACAACCAGTGCGGCGACCACATACAGGCAATAGAGACGAAAGTCGCCGCTTTGCAGATGCTGTATTTCTTTGGCCAGCCGTTGGGTGGCGCTCACGATGGGGCGGATCACCCGCTCATCCCAGAAGGGTTCTGTGCTCTGAGCCCTGGCGGTGACGTGCGCAAGACCTTTATTTAGCCTCAGCGTAGGGTCGAGCTGTTGTCGTAGACGAAATAGCGCAGAAAAGACCACACGCAGCGGCTGCATCACGCCATTGCCTGACGGGGCCATCGCATTTTCCCAGCCGTAGCCGCATGCCCAGGCATCTCCTGTGCGACGAAACGCTGCGCGGCGCGAACGACACCACAGCCAGTAAAGGCCAGGCAGCAAAGGCATCGCCAGTAGTAACAGCAACAGTAATGAGGGGGTGACCTGTGTATGAAACGTGCCGGGTACAAGTGCTATTCCGCTGGCGACAGTGGCGGGAGGGGTATTGGTAAACGCATGGGCAATATGCATTATCTTCGGTGCCAGCCAACTGGCACTAAGCGCAATTAATACGCAGAGTGCCGCGAGCAGTAGCATGGCGACGATCATCGTATTTGGCACTTCCTGTGCCTCTTCAGCGTGTGTACTGCGCGGCGCACCACAGAAAGTAATACCGTACATTTTTACGAAGCACATTACTGCCAGCCCACCAGTGACTGCCAGCATTACCATAGCAATAGGACCCGCAAGTTGTAGCGCTACGGCTTCCACACGACTTAGTGAGAACAGCGACTGCCAGGTGTACCATTCGCTGATAAAACCATTCAGCGGAGGAATGGCTGATATCGCGAGGCAACCAATCAGGCATGCTGCGGCTGTCCACGGCATCCGTTTCGCTAGTGCCCCCATTTTTTCCATGTCGTGGGTATGCAAACGCGAAATAATCGCTCCTGCGCCGAGAAATAGCAGCCCTTTGAACAGCGCATGGTTGAGCAGATGAAACAGTGCGCCGAGCAGTCCAACCACGGTGAGCAGCGGGTCGTGCAGTGACAGACCGACCATCGCCACACCGACTGCCAGCAAAATAATGCCGACGTTTTCGACGGTACTCCAGGCCAGCAGCCGTTTGATATCCTGTTCCGCCAGCGCATATAGCACGCCCAGGAGCGCGGAGATTGCGCCGATCGCCATCACCAGAATGCCCCACCACAGAGGCAAACCCGTTTGCGCCAGCAGATCCATCGCTACTTTCAGGATGCCGAAAATACCTATTTTGACCATTACGCCAGACATCAACGCCGAAGCGTGCGATGGTGCGGCAGGGTGAGCGCGCGGCAACCAGCTGTGCAACGGCATCATCCCGGCTTTCGCGCCAAAACCGAAAAAGGCCAGCAGGAACACCGCCGACGCCAGCCCCGGAGAAAGTGAAAGCGTGCGGAAACTGGCAAAATCGAGGCTGCCGCTTTCGCGCCCCATCAGCAAGAAGGCGATCATTATCAGCACCGATCCGGCGTGGGCGATAAAAAAGTAGAGCATGCCAGCGTTGATCGACGTTTTATCCTGCCTGGCAATGACCAGAAACCAGGAAGACAGCGACATCATTTCAAACAGCACGATGAACCAAAAAGCGTTGTCCATCACCAGCAGGGCAACCATCGATGCGATGAAAATATTCATAAAGAAGCCCATCGCCGCCGCGCCTTTACCCTCGTATTCGCGCATAGAAGTCAATGAATAGAGCGAACAAACCACCACCAGCAAGGAGATAACCAGCACCATAAATGCCGAGAGGCTA
>ERZ1673747.3443-NODE-3443-length-10081-cov-40.678237_pt1 | contig 10081 bp, 6 predicted proteins | sample MGYA00580220_ERZ1673747 | MGnify/ENA primary metagenome ERZ1673747 (study PRJEB41218, sample SAMN15661769) | gut metagenome | host: Homo sapiens | place: Canada: London | collected 2015-08-20/2019-03-30 | study: EMG produced TPA metagenomics assembly of... | reverse complement strand
ACAACAGGACACCGCCGTGATGCGGTGTCTTTTTTTGTGCCAGGAAAAGGAGACGTTCTATCATGAAAAAGCGATGCGCATTCCTATCGTGTATATTCTCGTTTGCATTGCTCTGTTCCTTTATTTTGCCAACCTTTGCCGCCAGCTATCAGAACGGCGATACCACCAAAGTTACGGTATCCGAAGTATGGGCATTCCACGGCGGGCGGCAGCCCGGTGAGGATAGTTCCACCAGCAACGGCGGCAACCGGGGGAATCATTACAACAACCGCTTATACTGGTACGAGGGGTACAGCATCGACATTCTTCAGATTGACGGGAGCCAGTACACCCCGCAATACAACGGCAAAACCTATATGTACTGCATCCATCAATGGGCCGCATATGGAAACAGCAACCGCCGCTTCTATACCGATCCCACTGGCAATGGGAATCTGATGAACTCCCCGTACTGGGCTTCATTATCCAGAGAAAAACGGGACTTGCTCATGCTAATCAGCATGTACGGCTTTCCGGCAAGGACGCCCCAGCAGCTTGGCGTGTCCACGGTGGACGACGCCTATGCCGCTACCCAGGCGCTGATCTGGGAGGTTGTCACCGGGCGTCGGAACAAAAGCGGGCTGGTGTCCGGCTATAAATCGACCAACGAAGAAGTTGCTGGAGGTATCCCCGCTGCCAAGAATAATGCTCGATATTTTCTGGACAAGTATATGCACTATGCGTACACCGGAAACGGCCACACCGCCGGAGAGGCCACCCCGGCCTTGACGGCGTATAACAAGATTGTGGCCGACATGGCGAAACACGATATTCTCGGCAGTTTTGCAGGCCAGACCCTCACGCTGAAATGGGACGGAGCCAGCAAGACCTACAAAGGCAGCTTGACGGATAGCAATGGGATGCTGGCGAACAGTTCCATCACTTCTTCGCTGCCCTCCGGCCTGTCCGCCAGAATCAGCGGAAACACGATCACCGTTACCGCGTCCAAGCCGTTTGACACCACGGCAATCCACCTGAAAAAGAACCTGTCCGAGCTGCATAAAATCAGCCCGCTTGCGGTGCTTGAGGTGACTTCCGGCACCGGGCAGGAAATGCTCTGCGGGCAGATGAACGACCCGAAAGCCTACACCGTAAAAGTCCGCACCGCCCAGGGGACGGCTAAAATCATCAAGGAAAGCGAGGACGGGGTGGTGTCCGGCCTGCAATTCCGCATTACCGGAAACGGCATCGACAAGACCTACACCACCGACACCAAGGGGCAGATCACCGATACCCTACCGGCTGGCACCTACACCGTGACAGAAGTGAACACACCGAGGCGGTACAACACCCCCGCCAGCCAGTCGATCACCGTCCCCGACGGCGGCACGGCTGCTGTAATCTTTGATAACACGCTCAAAAAGAGCTATGTTGAGATTTACAAGTCCGACACTACCACAGGCAATCCTCTGTCCGGGGCCGTGTTCGGTATCTACAACAGCGTGGGCACCCGGATCGGGGAACTCAAAACCAACGCGGACGGCTATGCCAAGAGCGGCCTGCTCCCTTATGGAGACGGCTACTACTTGTTAGAGGAAAAAGCCCCGGAGGGGTATGTGCTGGATACTACCAAGCATTACTTCAATGTGAGGACGAATGGCCAGACGATCACCATTCGCACCAACAACCAGAGCCAGATGGGACAGATCACCGTCCAGAAGAGCGACGGGGAAACCGGCGAAGCGGTTAGCTCCCCCGCCACCTTTGACATCCGGGCGGCGGAGGACATCCAGACGCCGGACGGCACAATCCGCCTGAAAGCCGGGGAACTGGCCGATACCGTCACCACCAAAAACGGCGTCGGCACCACCAAGCAGCTTTACCTGGGCGACTATCTCGTGACAGAGCGGACAGCCCCGGACGGCTATGTGCAGGACGGCAAGCAGTACCCGGTATCCCTCGAATACGCCGGGCAGACGGTCAAGATCGTGACCGAGAGCGTCACCGTCCCGAACGCCCCGCAGAAAGGGACGATCACTGTCCACAAGACCGACAGCGAAACCGGCAAGCCGGTGACGGGAGCCGCCGCCGTCTTTGAAATCCACGCCAAAACCGATATTATCACCGGCGACGGCACTATCCGTTACAAGGCCGGGGAGCTGGTGGACACCCTCACCACAACGGGCGGTTCAGCTACCAGCAAGCCCCTGTATCTCGGCACTTATATTGTGACGGAAAAGACCGCTCCGGAGGGCTACGTCCTGAACCCGGAGCCGCAGGAGGTCACGCTGCGCTACGGCGGCCAGACAGTGGAGCTTGTGACAGAGAGCGTGACCTTTGCCAACGCCCCGCAGAAAGGGCAGATCGTGGTACAGAAGAACGATGCGGAGTCCGGCAAGCCCATTACCGCGTCCCCGGCTGTCTTTGAAATCCGGGCCAAGGCCGATATTGTCACCGCCGACGGCACCGTGCGCTACAAGGCCGGAGAACTGGTGGACACTCTCACCACAACGGGCGGTTCAGCCACCAGCAAGCCCTTGTACCTCGGCACTTACACCGTGACCGAGAAGACCGCACCGGACGGCTATGTACAGGATACGACCGTGTATGACGTGACCTTGTTCTACGGGAATCAGACCGTCGAACTCGTTACGGAGGGCATCTCCATTGACAACGCCCCGCAAATGGGGACGATCACCATTGAGAAGCGGGACAAGGAAACCGGCAAGCCGATCATCCTGTCCGACGCTGTTTTCCAGCTTCACGCCAAAGAGGACATTGTGACCGGCGACGGCGTGGTGCATTACAAGGCGGGCGAGCTGGTGGATACCCTCACCACCGTGCAGGGTGTGATCGCTTCCAAGCCGCTGTACCTCGGCACCTATACCATCACCGAGATTACCGCCCCGGATGGGTACATCCTGGACGATACGCCCCATGACGTGACGTTGACCTATGCCGGGCAGTCGGTGGAACTCGTCACCGAGAGCCTGTCTATCGACAATATTCCGCAAATGGGGACGATTACCATCTCCAAGGTAGATAGGGAAACCGGCAAGCCGATAGTCGGCGCAGACGCGGTATTTGAGTTGCGGGCCAAAGAGGACATTGTGACCGCCGACGGCACTATCCGGCACAAGGCCGGTGAACTGGTGGCGACCCTCACCACCAAGGACGGCATGGTAACAACCGGCCTGCTGTATCTCGGCACTTATACCATCACCGAAATCACAGCGCCGGAAGGGTATCTGCTGGACGATACGCCCTACGATGTAACCCTAACCTACGGCGGACAGGACGTGGCGCTCGTCACCGAAAGCCTGACCGTGGAAAACGCCCCGCAAATGGGACAGATCGTCATTACCAAGGTGGACAGCGAAACCGGCAAGCCGATCATCCTCTCCCCGGCGACCTTTGAGATTTATGCGGCGGAGGACATCATCACCCCGGACGGCACCGTGCGGTACACCAAGGGTCAGCTCGTAGACACTATTCAGACGGAAAATGGCGTGGCGACCTCCAAGCTGCTTTACCTGGGGGATTATATTGTCATTGAGACAATTGCCCCGGAGGGGTATATCCTCGACACGACCCCCTATGAAGCGGCGCTGCTCTATGACGGACAGGTAGCTACCGTCAAGCGGATGGCCATGAACGGGCCGGTACTGGAAGTCGGAGAGGGCGAGCAGGCGGAAACCACCGTGCCCGATACGGATAACAATGCCAGCCTGACCATCCCCAACCAGCCGATTCCGGAAACGCCGAAAACCGGCGTTGCGATGCCGGCAGCGGCTGCGGTGACGTTGCTGTGCGGCTCTGCGCTGGGGCTTATCGGGTGCAGTATTTTCGGGTACAAAAAGAGAAAAAGGATGGGAAATGATGGAGGCTAAAACAATCGTTATTGTTGTTATGGTTGCCATAATTGTTGCGGGACTTATCTTTTTGCATTTTCGCAGCAGGAAAAGGTGATCGGAAAAGGCGGCTGAAAATGCCGCCTTTTTTACATACCAAAATGAATAGGAGGTTTTGTCATGAAGAAAGAACGGTTTGAACAGCGGTTATTCCGCATATTTGCGCAATCCGGATATTCCCCTGCCCGTATTTTGACGGTCACGCCGGAGGAGATGGTGGAAATACCGGGTATCACTGTACCCAACATTCGCGCCGTGCTGTGCGTGCAGAACAAGGTGCTGTCTGAGCAAAACCATATCCGCAAAGGGCCGCTGATTGATGAACTGCTGAAAGCAGCGGAAAGTGAGGGGCGAAGTGATGGAGAAAGAAAAGCGAATGGCGGAGGACTATGAGATTACACAGAGTGTTCGCGTAGGACACAAGGAAATTGTGTATGGCATAAATCCAGGGTCAGACAAGCCCCATTTCTGCGCTTTTTATGAAAAGGAATTTGCGCTTGCCTTTTGGAAAGAGCGTTATGAGGAGTGTGTCGTCAGCGACGACTACCTCTCGATCATGGAGCTTTTCGCGGAGCGCGTCAAAGCGCAATGCGAACAGGTACGGGCGGAGCTGGCTGCGGTTACTGTGCCAACCGAACCGATCACCGCCGATATGTGTTATTCCAACGACTATAACCAAAGCATTGAAAACAAGGTGGTGGCTATCAAGCGCTCTGTGTTTTACCCGGAATTTCAAAACGCCCACCGCCAGCTTGTCTATGTCACTGGCGGCAGCGGTGCAAAGGAGGGTAGTCCCGGCAGAGCGTGTTTTGCCACGAATCTCTATACTGGCGAAAACTATCGCTGGGAGCGTTACGAGATACAGGGCGAGGTCAAGCCGGAATATCTGCCCGAATGGGCAAAGGAGCGCCTTACTGTCATTCAAAAGCAGGCTGAGCAGGAAAAGAAATCCACAGAACGGGAGGCGCGATAATGAGTGATGCTCGTATAAATGCCGGATATGTCATCACAGATTCCATTTTCATAGGCGAGGCGGAATTTGTGATCGGGAAAATGCCGAATGCTCCTGCCCCTTTTGTGACGTGGGAATGTAAAGACGGCAACAACTATTTTTGGGGGCATTATCTGTCTGACCGCAGGGCGGCGGAGCAGGATTTGCTTGAACGCGCCGGCAATGAGTTGCAATTTCAGATGAGGCATGAACCTAAACTGACAAGTAAAAAGAATGAGGATCGTGAACGATGATGAACAGACCATATGATTCTCCCTGGGGAGAAATTCAGCATTGCCTACAGCTATACCCTGGCGTTTATTCAGTTTTTACTGCCAGGCATGGTGGAATTATGGTTCATAGCGAAGCAGTGGAGGATACCTTATCAGCAGAAGCGCAGAAATGTGCTTTGCCGTATAACCGTTACCTCTGCTTTGAGGAGGACTGTGACGAGCCGGTTGCTTTGCGTGAGTTGATGGATAAAGGCTATATGAAAGTCCCGGTAAACGAACATTTTAAGCCTGGAGAATTTGAAGCCGCCATCAATCGCAGCTTACAGGTCTGGCACCCGGATTATTGGAAAGCACGGCAGGCTGATATAAAAAGAAGACAGGATTATGAGCGTTAAAGGAGGCACATGAATGGCGCGAAAATACGAAATCATTACCGAGCTTTACCGCCGGTGTATTCAGAGGTTTTCGGGAAATCCGGCGGAATGGGCGGCTTTCCTGCGCTCTGCCTGCCGAAACTACAAGCTGACCTTTGACGAGCAGGTGCTTGTTTATGCTCAGCGGCCCGATGCGACAGCGGTGTTGGAGATTGAAAAGTGGAACAGGCGGTTTGGCCGATGGGTCAACCGCGGAGCGACGGGAATCGCCGTCTTTGACCGTGAACATCCCGGAAAGCAGCGCCTGAAATACTATTTTGATATTTCCGACACCCACGAGAGCGATATGGCCTGTCCGGTTCCCGTATGGAAAATCAAGCCGAAATATGAAGCAGACATCGCGGAAACGCTGGAAAACCACTTTGGGGAACTGGAGGATAAAACCGGTCTGGAATCGGCGTTGATTTCCGCCGCGCAAAACGCTGCCGGGGATAATCTGCTGGATTACCTTTCGGAACTGCTCGGCTATAAGCCCGACAGCTATCTGGAGGAATTTGACGACCTGAATATCGGGGTCATGTACCGCCGCTTAGTGGAAAACAGCGTGGCATATATGCTTCTTTACCGCTGCGGCTATGTCCCGGATCAACATTTTGCACCGCAGGATTTCAGCGACCTGTTCTATTTCAACACCCCGAACACCATAAACACGCTGGGCGTGGCCACCAGTGCCATTTCGGAAAGGGCGCTTTCCACCATTGCGCTGACAGTGCGGAATCTGCAAAAGGAAGAAAAAAAGGAAAAACGCACATTTGCCAGAAAAGGCGAAATCGGATATGCTGATGGCACAGACAAAAACTTACCGGCTGAAAGGAATTTTGGATATGACCTACACGATGAAAAACGGCTACCGTCTGCCCGACCTGCTGCCTCCCCAGGAACCGGAGGTACACCTTGGGAAATACGCCCTGCTGCGCCGCCGGTTTCTGAAAGAGCGCCGGCCGGTGATGTTTACCAACCTCTTGACCACGGGCAGGCTGAACGAGCACCTGATGGAGATTCAGCAGACAGCCCAGCGGCGGGTGGAACAGATCACAGCGCAGATGGCAAAAGCCGAGGGCGTGACCGAGGAATTGAAAGCCCGCGACCAGATGCAATGGGTCGGACGAATGAACAATCTGAAACAGGCGGCGGAGGAAACGGTGATGAACGAGCTGATTTACAGCTAAGTTCCGAACCGGCTGAAAAAGCAGGAAGTGATGAGCTTCCTGCTTTTTTGGATGAAAAGCTCATTTTCGGTATTCTCAAAAACCATACGGACGACTTAATATACCGCAGGCAGCAAGTCGAGATGTTCTTCGGCACGCACAAGGATACTGCTGAGCGCGCCGAATACCTGAAGTCAGCATACCAGGATCGTTATACAGAGGTGATCGTAGACGGCATCCGTATGGGGTATAAGCCGGTAGAGGACGGACTTCTGATGTGGGAGGGCGCATACGCTTCCCGCACGAGGGAGTCCGTTTTTTCATGGGAGATCGTCGCAGCGTTTACCGCACAGCTCATTGACAAAAAGGAATACGGCATCAACACCAGTGTAAAGCCGATGACACCGCAGGACAGCCAGCAGCTCACCCTCTTTGATTTTGACTTTGGGGACAGTCCTGCCGCAGAACAGGGACAGTTTTCCCTTTTTCCGAAGCCGCAGCTTTCCCAGCAAATCATTGACGAAGCCCTCTGTGTAGGGGCGAACGACCGGGACAGCCGCCTGAAGATCTGTGCCCATTTCATGAAAGACAAGCCGCTGGAGGAAAACGCCCGCTTCCTTGCCGGGCTTTACGGCACAAACGGTGCAGGCTTCATACTGAACGGGCAAAAAATCTCCCTTTGGTACGATGGCGGCGGCTTGCGGATCGCCAGAGGCGAATCGGCACAAAAAGCAACCGCAACGCTTCTTTCCTGGGCGGAAGCGGCAAAACGCATCCGTGAATTGTTAGACATGGGGCGGTATATGCCGCAAAGCGAGATTGAACGCGTGGCGGATTTTGCACGCATGACGCTGGCAGCACAGCTTATATATATCAGCGGCGACTTGACTGATGAGGCCAGACAGGCCGGGTATCTGCCGCTTATGATGCAGGTTCATTCCACAAATAGAGGCTTCCCCGAAATGGAAAAACGGATAGCTGAGCTGCTTTGTGACCCGGCTGTGGTGCAAAAGCTGATAGATGAATGGAGCGAATTTGCCGCAGCCTGGGAAAAAGACCACGGCCTGCTTCGCTTTGGCCGTCACCAGCCGAAAAAAATATTACAGTGGCTTATCGACTTGCAGCGGGAACCGGTTATATTTACTGCCGCGGAGGACTTCGACCCTCAGCGGCAGTTCTATATTTCCCAGGATGAGATCGACAAGGTGCTGCGCGGGAGCCGGGATTACCGGCTGGATGTGTATGCTTTCTACCGCACCCACGATGACGCTGCAGATCGGGAACAGTATTTGAAGAAATACCACGGTGAATACAGCGGCAGTCATGACGGCAACAACAATCTGACTTACACCTATAAATCGCTGTCTTTCAGTCACGGCAGCATTTCACAGCCTTACGCCAAGGTTGAGCTGACATGGAACAAGGTGGAAAAACGTGTCAGCGAACTCATTTCCACCGGTCGATTTCTGACCGACGCGGACAGGGCTGCCATGCCGGAATACGAGCGCAGGCAGCTCGCGCGTGCGATTCATAACTTTTTCTATGATGTGCCGCCTGAATATCCCCGCCCGTATCTGGCCGATGGCATCACGAATTATTCGAGGGATATACAGGAGGTCTTCGGACAACTGACCGATCCGGAGCAGGTACAGAATATCTATGAAAAGATGATGCTGCCTGTTTGGGACAGCACCCGGCCGGAGGATCGCAGTTATACCATTCGCAAGACCGGGCTGGAAGCTATCCGCGCCTATATCGCCGGAACCTATTCCGTGTTCGGGGAAAAGCGCCCGCAGGAACCGCTTGCTTCCTTTATGACGCCCCTCCCCGCCCCTGCGGAGCCGATGGAATTACCCGCCGAAAAAGAACAGGGGGAGGCGCTGCCGGAGGATACTGCCGCTGAGGAAGAAATCCACAGCGCTGCTAAAACTCTGTCTGACAGACCGAAAAAAAACGACCAGCCGCCCGCTGTTCTTGCGCCGCCCAAGCCAAAACGGCAACGCGTCCGCTTTGCCCCTCTGCACCCGGAAATTCCTGCCGTGCAGCGGCATAACTTCCGCATTACCGATTATGCGCTGGGCTGCGGCACCAGGAACGATAAATTCACCAACAATGTCGCGGCCATCCGACTGTTAAAGCAGATTGAGGACGAGGGGCGGCTGGCAACACCGGATGAACAGGAAACCCTTTCCCGCTATGTGGGCTGGGGCGGACTTGCTGAGTGCTTTGATGAAAAAGACAGCCGGTATGCGGAGCTGAAAGCGCTGCTTACCGAAGAAGAATTTGCAGCGGCCAGAGCCAGTAGCCTGACGGCATTTTACACCCCGCCCGCTGTCATCGACGCCATGTACAAGGCGCTCGCACAGATGGGATTTCAGAACGGGAACCTGTTGGAACCATCCTGCGGTATCGGTAACTTCATCGGCCGGATTCCCCAGAACATGGCGGACAGCCAGGTCTACGGCGTCGAAATCGACAGCATCTCCGGCCGTATCGCCGGGCAGCTATACCAAAAAAGCCGTATCGCCGTGGAGGGCTTTGAAAAGGTGGACATGCCGGACAGCTTTTTTGATGTAGCCATCGGCAATGTTCCCTTTGGCGATTTCAAGGTGACCGACCGATGCTATGACAGAAACCACTGGCGGATACACGATTACTTTTTCGGCAAGACCATCGACAAGGTGCGGCCGGGTGGTATCATCGCCTTTATCACCTCAAAGGGGACAATGGACAAGGAGAACCCTGCTGTCCGCAAATATCTGGCGCAGAGAGCCGACCTGATCGGCGCTGTCCGTCTGCCCAACAATGCGTTTAGGGCAAACGCCGGCACGGAAGTTACCAGCGACATCCTGTTCCTGCAAAAGCGCGACCGCATCACCGACATGGAACCGGACTGGGTGTACCTGGATACGGATGAAAACGGGATTACGATGAACCGCTATTTTGTGCAGCACCCGGAAATGGTCTGCGGCGAAATGGTGATGGAATCCTCCCCGTATGGTATGGAAAGCACCTGCAGGCCGTTTGAAAATGCGGATCTGTCCGCATTGCTGGAGGAAGCGGTCAACAATCTTCATGCGGAAATTTCCGTTTATGAGCCGGAGGTTATGGAGGAGGAAGAAGACCTGTCTATTCCGGCTGACCCGGAGGCTCGCAACTTCAGCTATACGCTTGTGGACGGCAAGCTGTATTTCCGTGAAAACAGCCGGATGCACCCCGTCACGTTTCCGCTGACCACCGAGAACCGCGTGCGCGGGATGATCGGCCTGCGTGACTGTGTGCGGCAGCTTATCCTGTATCAGTCAGAGAATTATCCAGAAGACCGGATACAGGAGGAGCAGGAAAAGCTGAACAGGCTGTACGACGCCTATGTGAAAAAATACGA
>ERZ1673747.3435-NODE-3435-length-10095-cov-5.151693_pt1 | contig 10095 bp, 12 predicted proteins | sample MGYA00580220_ERZ1673747 | MGnify/ENA primary metagenome ERZ1673747 (study PRJEB41218, sample SAMN15661769) | gut metagenome | host: Homo sapiens | place: Canada: London | collected 2015-08-20/2019-03-30 | study: EMG produced TPA metagenomics assembly of... | reverse complement strand
TACGCTACTACTTTTGCTCATAAAAAGGCGCTCCCTTCATCATTATGTATCCAAATATTTCCTCATGCAAGCATGATCAATATTTGAATACATATGATGAGTGAACTGTAACGACATTCTTGACTCGAATGGAATCAGGCTTGCAAAAACAGTGTATTATACTTATAATTAGTCTATGTCAGCTTACACTGACCAGAATCACGCATCAAGTTTCACGTGCGTTTGACTTGAATTAGCAAAAGATTCTGAATTAGTAGAAAGTGAGAATAGGATATGGCGTTTAAATGTGTAAACGAACTGGATAAATTTATGTTCCAGGATGCGGAAGTAAAGAAAATGGAGTTAAATCCGGGGCTTATGACGATGGTTCTGCTGGGCGTAGCAGCAAAGCATAACAATCCGTCGAATGATACTCTGACTGATCGATATCTGGATGACACAGAACTTCGTTTCAAATCTCCGGTAATTACAAGATTTTTATTAGAAGGCGCAAAGTATTATGACGCAAACAATGTGCTGCAGCGGGAAGTGCCGGATCAGGATATTCCGGAAGAACAGTTTAAAGAGATTTTCCGGAAAATACAGGAAGATGGAAAAGTATTTGTAGTGACACCGAAACCTGCAAAAAACGGTGGCACATGTTGCTGTGAGATCGCTGTGGATGTAGAGGAAGATACTTACTGGATAGAAGTAGAGTTTGAAAAAGCTGTCGTGGAATGGGAGCATTTCTTAAACAAGGTGCAGGCATAGAAAAGAAAAGAGATGCCATTTGTCTGAGCAAGTGAAAGAACATAAGCTGGCTGGAGTTATAGTCAGCTTTGCATGCATTGCATGACATGCATCTCGCAGCAAAAATGCCTGGGCATTCTTGAAATGTACAGATGCGGAGGAAAATACAGAAATGATACTGGTATGGCTTTTTGTTGCTGCCGCAATCCTGTTTGGCTTACTGGGCTTAAGTCTATATATGCTTCGACCGGAAACAGAAAAAACACGGTCTTTTGCAGCTTTTGATCATACAATGATTGCTCATCGTGGTCTTTTTGATAATCATTCAGAAGCACCGGAAAACAGTCTGGCAGCATTTCGAAAAGCGGTAGATCAAGGTTTTGGCATTGAGTTGGACGTGCAGCTTACCAAAGATGGAAAACTTGTGGTTTTCCACGATTTTGACCTGAAGCGTATGTGCGGCATACATAAGAAATTAACAGAATTAACATATGCAGAATTAGAGCAGTATTTTTTAAAAGGCAGTACCGAAAAGATACCGCTTTTTTCTGCTGTTCTGGATCTGATTGCGGGCAGAACACCGCTTGTGGTTGAGATCAAAGTTGGTTATGATTACAAGGCGACTACGGAAGCTGCCGCAGAGATGTTATCTCAATACAGCGGTGTTTACTGTATGGAATGCTTTAATCCGCTGGCACTGGTCTGGTATCGCAGACATAATCCCAAGGTACTGCGGGGACAATTGTCGATGGATTTCTTTCACAGCGAGGATAAGATGCCGAAGATTGTGCGTTTTTTCCTGACAAATCTGCTGTTGAATTTCTGTGCAAAACCGGATTTTATATCGTATAATCACAAAGACCGACATATCCGGGGATTTCGGATGTGCCGAAAATTATTTAAAGTAAAAACCGCGGCATGGACGATAAAGAGTCAGGCCGAGCTGGAAGCTGCCCGCGGTGCATTTGATATGTTTATTTTTGACAGTTTTCTGCCGGAGGAAGGAGAAAAGGTGAGATTGAGTTGAGAACAAAAAAACAGAAGATAGATGCGGGTAAGTTGCTCTTTTCCAATCACGATCTGAAGGTATTGCTGATACCTCTGATGGTGGAACAGTTGTTGAATTCTTTGATGGGTACTGTGGACAGCATGATGGTCAGCAACGTTGGAAGTGCAGCTATTTCTGCTGTTTCTCTGGTGGATTCCATTAATGTGCTGGTCATTCAGGTGTTCACCGCACTGACAGCCGGAGGTGCCATCATCTGTTCACAGTATCTGGGCAGAAAAGATGTGAAGGCCTGCAATAAGGCAGCCCGTCAGGTATTGCTGTCAATGTTAGTCATTTCCATTGGATTAATGGCAGTATGTATAGCCTTTCGTCATCCGTTGCTGCGGCTGATTTTCGGTAATGTGGAACAGGATGTTATGGATAATTCCCAGATTTATTTTCTGATCACAGCTCTGTCGTTCCCGTTTATCGGTCTGTTTGATGCGAATGCGGCATTTTTCCGGGCTGAGGGAAATTCCAGGCTGCCGATGACGATTTCTGCATTATGTAATCTGGTAAATATTGCCGGAAATGCGGTTTTGATCTTTGGATTCCATATGGGGGTAGCCGGTGCGGCAATTTCCACACTTGCTTCCCGGATTCTGATGTCCATCATTATGATCTGCCGTCAGCGTGTGCCGAAGCAGGAGATTGTGATCCGTGATTATTTTAGTATCCGTCCGGATATGAAACTGATTTTGATCATTCTTTCTGTCGGAATTCCGTCCGGTATTGAAAATGGTATGTTCCAGTTTGGTAAACTGGCAATCCAGTCTACAGTGTCCACACTTGGAACTACCGCCATTGCAGCACAGGCCATGACGATCATATTAGAGAATTTAAACGGTATTGCAGCAATTGGTATTGGAATTGGTCTGATGACCATTGTCGGTCAGTGTATCGGTGCCGGTGAAAAAGAACAGGCCGTGTATTATATCAAGAAACTTGCCGTATTGTCCGAGGTGGTTGTTATCATCTGCTGTCTCATCATCTGGGGATTGACGAAGCCGATTACAATGATCGCAGGTATGGAACCAGCCAGTGCGGATATGTGTTTTTATATGATGACGGTAATCACGATTGTAAAACCAATCGTCTGGGTTCCGGCATTTATCCCGCCGTATGGACTGCGTGCAGCCGGAGATGTCAAATTTTCCATGATTTTGTCCACCTGTTCCATGTGGATCTTCCGAGTGAGCCTGTGCATCTATCTTTGCCGGGCACAGGGATTTGGACCGATCGCAGTGTGGATCGGAATGTTTACCGATTGGACCGTGCGGAGTATTGTGTTTACAATCCGGTTCCACAGACGGAAATGGCTGGATCACAAAGTTGTTTAGGGTGACTTAAAATTTATGGCTATACTTTAAGATTATGAAAGCGGACTCAGACAAATTTTTCCTTCCAGCTAACAATCGCTTGGAAGGAAAAATTTGCTCTGAGCCCGCTATTTACGTAGTGCAACCAGAAAAGTTGAATTTATGATAGCGAATCCTTATCCTTTTTCAGCAGCGGTGGCGCAAAAGGAAACACATCCTGATAAGATTTAATTTCGTCATCATTTTGTGGTCCGGATGGGATCAGACCAGTCTGGTCATTGGCAGAAGCAGATTTTCCCAGATAATCATAGTCAAAATCATCGGTTCTATCTGCCTGCTCAAACGTACCAGTGGTAACAGCATCCTTATTTGGACCACCATAATTTCTGTGACAATTCGTGTCATGTGTATTTCTATTTGTATACATATTTTTACTCATGTTCATTCCTCCAAATATAGCGTTTAATTAATATTCGCTGTACTAGTATTGGTAGCATGACAGAAATTATACAGGCATTGAATATGGACAGCGGGTTTACAACGTAAAAAGAAAAGAAACATAGCTTGGTGCCGAAAGGCATGTCTCGGGGCCGGAATAAAGACAGTGTGTTTCACAACGTAAAAAGGAGAAGAACTCAGATTAGTGATGAAGGGCGTCTTAGCCCAAAGCACTCATCTGAGTTCCTCTCCTCTCTACCTATCGTAAATCACGCTGTCCAATATGAAGGCCATCGTTTTATCCATCGTAAGCTGATCGGCGATATTCTCCACATCTTCCTCTTCCAATGTCTCTACGAATTCCTCCGGATCTTCATCCTCCTCTATTGCACTTGCCCGAAGCTCCTCAGCCAGCTCTTCCTGCGTGATGCTGATTTTTTCTGCAGCAGCAACGGCATGGAGTACACTCTGTGCCTGAATTGTTTTAATAGCTTCCTGTTCTTTGTCAGCATAGATTTCATCTTCGGTATGACCGGAACGCTTGCAGTAAAGTTCCAGTGGGATCTGATTCATTTCCAGTTCATCCAGAAAATCATCATAATAAATCTGTGTTATTTCTTCTTTCATGTCATCATCAATCGGGATATCAGAATCGGCAATGATTTTTGCCATTACTTCCCGGGTCAATTTTTCCTGTACCGAAGTTTTTCGCCGAGCCTGCAGATGGGAAAAAATTTCATTTTCCCATTCATTCAGTGTTGGATATTCAGAAAAATCCTTTGCAAACTCATCATCAATCGGCTGATAGTCCATCAGACGGATTTTTTTTAATGTTGTGTGGAATACAACGGAGCGGTTCTGCATAGTGCTGATGCGGTAATCTGTCGGGAATGTAACATTGATATCAAAGGTATCACCGATATTTTTTCCAATCAGAGCGTCATCAAATTCCGGTAAAAAAGCTTTGGCACCGATGGTCAGTGCAAAATCAGAACCGTTTCCATGCGGGATGTCCTGTCCATGATACATGCCTTGAAAATCAAGGATTACCTGATCGCCTTCCTGTGCGCTGCGGTCATCAATGTTTGTGGCAACGGCATATTCCTTTTGTTTCTTTTTTAAAACGTTCAGGACTTCGTGTTTGGTCACTTCTGTATTTGGGCGTGTCATATGAATGCCCTTGTATGTTCCTAATCTCATAAGAGTAAACCCTCCATGTTATTTTTATGTATTCTTGAAATTTTTTAAATGTGTCATTCCGGTATAACTATTTACGAAACGATGTACTGGCTATATTTCTGAAATACTGTTTTCGTAAGTAAGTGGCGGAATCCGATTGCAAATGCCCACCACATTGTTGAATAAAGATATCATAGCACAGAAGTGACAACACCGTATAGCAATATTATAAAAATTCTTTTTTTATATTGACAAAATGATTCATAAGTATTATTGTATTAATCAAGTAATACAACAGTACAATAATACAAACGATGCATAGAGATACACAGAGAAACAAAGAAAGGATGGAGAATGGATATGGCGTGGAATTTTGTAAATGACAAATCAATCTATCTTCAGCTGGTTGATATTATTCAAAACAGAATAGCAACCGGATATTATGCACCGGGCAGCAAGCTTGCATCGGTGCGGGATCTTGCCAGTGAGGCGGAGGTGAATCCGAATACAATGCAGAAGGCCCTGGCAGAGCTGGAGCGGATGGGACTGGTTCATTCGCAGAGAACAAGTGGAAGGTTTGTGACAGATGATGAAGGGAGAATTCAGAAAATGAAACGTGAGACAGCAAGGGAAACCATACAGACATTTTTACAGCAGATGAAAAATATGGGGTTTGAAAAAGAGGAAATTATAGATTTGATCCGAGAGGACAAGGAGGGAGCGTGTCATGAGCAGTAGACTGGAATGTAAGAATCTGACAAAAGATTATGGAAATGTAATGGCTTTGAGTGATGTGAATCTGACGTTAGAAAGCGGCAGAATCGTAGGATTACTTGGACCGAATGGAAGCGGAAAGACCACATTGATCAAACTGGCAAATGGTCTGCTTCAGCCCACATCCGGAGAAATTTTGTTAAACGGTTTGAAACCGGGGCCGGAGACAAAAGCATTCGTTTCTTATCTGCCGGATGCAAATTATCTGCCGGACTGGATGAATGTGGAAGCACTGGTAGGAATGTTTGACGATTTTTATGCAGACTTTGACCGGAAGAAAGCGGAGGAAATGTTAAAACAGTTGAATTTACGGGAGAAAGACCGGCTAAAAACATTATCCAAGGGTAATAAAGAAAAAGTACAGCTGATACTGGCGATGAGCCGGAATGCAGAAATCTATTTTCTGGATGAGCCAATCGGCGGTGTAGACCCGGCGGCAAGAGATTATATTTTAAATACTATCATTCGGAATTATTCTGAAGATGCACTGGTCGTAATGTCTACACATTTGATTTCAGACATTGAGCGTGTACTGGACGAGGCAGTATTTATCAATCGGGGCAATATTGTTTTTCATCGCAGTGTGGATGAAATTCGTGAAACAGAACATAAATCAGTAGATGAGTTGTTCAGGGAGGTATTCAGATGTTAGGAAAATTATTGAAGTATGAGTTGAAATCGACCAGCAGGCTGATGGGTGTGCTGTATCTGGCTGTTTTGATCGTGGCAGCGATAGTTGGATTCCTTGCCAGGGGAACTATCTGGCAGGCGACATAGGGGAATGCAATTGCAGTTGTAGTCAGCGGCCTGATCTATACACTATTGATCATGACACTGATGATCGTGACGGTTGTTATGATCCTTCAGCGATTTTATAAAAATCTGCTGAAAGGAGAAGGTTATCTGATGCATACCCTTCCGGTTCCTACATGGATGCTGGTTGCATCTAAAACCATCAGTTCTCTGATCTGGGTTTTGCTGAGTATCATAACATTGATCGTATCTGTGTTTGTACTTGTGCTGACCAGTGTGGCTGGCAGTGGAAATCTGTTTGCACTTGACTGGTGTTCCCTTCCATGGGGAGATTTCTTCAAATTGTTTCAGGAAAATGCGGGAGAAATCATTCTGACCATTGTAACTGCGGTGATTCAGATTGTTCGTATCATTCTGCTGGTTTATACGGCTATGGCAATCGGTGCTGCTGCAAAGAGACATAAAGTGTTTTACAGTGTGCTGACCTTTATCGTAATTCTGATTATTATTGCGATTATCGGTACGCTGACAAACTTTAATCTGATTGAGATGCTCAACGGTTCCATGGCAGTGGATAATGCCGGTATCGGAGTTCATGCTGATGCAGGAAAAGGTATGGTCGTAGCCGGATATGTCAAACTTCTGGCGGGACAGTGCATCACCGATGCCATTTACAGTGTCATATTCTTCTTTGTGACGACATGGTTTTTGAAAAATAAATTAAATTTGGAGTAAAAATGACATATTTCATACACCCTATGATATAATGAGCGTAAGTGAGCCAGAAGCGTGCTTGCACGGTTATGGGGAGCGGCGAAAAATGGGAGGAACAGTCTTATGGTATTAGTAAACACAGATTATATATCAGGAAAAGAACTGGAGATGCTTGGAATGGTAAAAGGAAGTACCATTCAGTGCAAAAATATTGGCAGAGATATCGGTGCAAGCTTCAAAAATCTGGTAGGCGGAGAAATGAAAGCATATACCGAGATGATGAACGAAGCAAGAGATCTGGCGATTCAGCGTATGGTAGAAGAAGCAGAAGGACTTGGTGCAGACGCAGTGGTAAATATTCGTTTTGCGACATCAGCTATCATCCAGGGAGCGGCCGAAGTCATTGCATACGGTACGGCTGTCAAATTCGTAAATAAGTAAAAAGAGAAAGCAGACAAAGCGGATTGCGAATGTCTGCTTTACAAAAGAAAGACCATAATGTAAAGAAAAACCCCCATATTTTTCATCAGAGTAAGGCGTTTTAGCCTGCGAGATGAAAAATATGGGGGTTTTTGAATGAAATTTATCTTTTAAAAAACATGTAAAAAATCTTATTCACAACATCCGGCAAGTCCGATTGCTCCCGGACCGCTATGGCAGCTGATAACACATCCGGTCATGACATATTCATAGCTTTCAAAGCCGAAGCGGATTGCATTTTCTTTCATCCGGTCAAGGGCAACCTGGGAAAGTCCTTTGGAATACATCAGATACAGACATTTTCTGGAAACATCATGTTTCGCAAGATATTCTTCCATATAGGTATCCACAAATTTTTCAATAGAGCCGCGGTATTTCTTGGAGGCAAGAAGTTGTCCGTCCACGATCTCGATCAGTGGTTTCAGACGGAGCAGTGTAGCACCCAGGTATGCAGCATTGGACACTCGTCCGCCGGCTTTCAGATAGTCCAGATTTCCCGGAATGAAGGAACAGAAGACTTTCTTGTTCCAGGATTCGATTTCATCAGCCAACGCTTTATAGTCGGTGACAGTATCTTTTTTCGCCTGAACGATCTCATATGTTTTTGCAAGATGTGCCGTACAGCCACCGGATACGTTTCTTGTATCGATCAGATAGATATCCTCAAATTCGCGGATGGCAATCTCTGCATTCTGATAAGTAGAAGATGCCAGCGAGGAATAAGCCAGATGCATAATAACGCAGTCTGGATGCTCTTCGCGGATTTGTGTGAAGAAATCAATGTATTCGCCGACATTTACCGCAGAAGTTGTCGGGATTTTTTTTGTCTCATTATGGTATTCGTAAATTTTATCTACGCTGATGGTTCCGTCAGCATAGGAAGTGCCATCCATGACGATATGCATGGGAATGACTTTTATATCGTATTTTTTTACAAGGTTTTCCGGAAGATCGGAGCCACTTTCAGTGGAAATAATAATCTCTCTCATTTCAGTTGTATACCTTTCTTGTTGTCTGTTAAAACGACAACATCTAGTTTTCGATACTAGATTACACCTATAAGAGAAGTGTGTCAATAGAAATCAGGGAAAGGTAACCGGAGGATCTGCGAACAGTAACGTGTATGATGTAAAAGAAGGAGTATTTTTGAAGATGAGCAGAAAGGGAGTAGAAGAGGGAAGGAAATGCAAAAAGCAGGCATTGGTACAGTTATTTACGAAACACGGTACTAGTACAGCGATTTCTAAATAAGTACCACATATAACTTGTCTATTTTCACAATTGCGCAATTCCAAAAGCCTCGGCGTAGCCCGCTACGCCTGCATTTTTGGAATCACACACTTGTAAAAACATCCTGCGTTCTATATGCTACTTATTTCAGAAACACTGTACTAGAAAAGGCTACATCAATACTGTTTTTACAGATATCAATGTAGCCTTAATAACATATACTCTCCAAGGGATTTTTCCTCCTTAATCTTTCGATATGTCTCGTTATACAATTTTTTGATTCAATTTTCTTTTGAGCCTTTCCCGTTACGTTTTCAAATCTCCTTCTATCATGACCTTTTAAATCCGATTCATATCTGAACGTTGCCATCTGAACCTTGATTTTTTGATTTACTATGGTATCTGTCATGTATTCAATTCTGGTATCAGGAAAAACTGCTGATTACTTTAATCTCTGGTGGACTGTACCTCCAACTATGTATTCTAAGATTAAATTAATTCATTTACCTGTCCATTGGTCTGTTCTCCGTTTCAAGAATTTAAATTATGAAAAGAAAATAACTATTTCATTGGACTGTACCTCGTTTTCAAAAATTTAAATGATGAAAGATGAATAATTATCTCATTGGACCATACCTCGTTTTCGAAAAATTAAATTGATGGAAAACGAATAACTATTTCATTGGACTGTACCTCTTTCGTTATAATAAATGAAGATAAAATTTAAATGTAGATTGGACCGTACCTCCTATGCTTAGTATCGTTTTTTGAAGTTTAAATTATGTTTCCGGTGGACTGTACCTCTCTTTCTTTAATTTTGTAAGAACTGTAAGTTCTTTATTTGTTGTACTCAATATAACAGATAAAACATGATATGTCAATAGAAAAGTGAAAAAATATTTTAAATAAATAAGAATAGGCAGAAATGAGTGAGATGCAATGCCGAATTATCAGATAATTGCGGCCGATAGAGAAAGAAAAAGCATCTGTACATGGAACACAGAGATACAGATGCTTCGAATCCTTTTTCTTTATTAGTCATGCATCAGCTATGCATTCTGTGCTTCCAGGGCAGCACGACAGGCTTTTGCCAGCTGATCTCCGCAGGAAGTAGGACGTCCGGAACAGGAGATGCCGGAAAGCTTTTCTTCTACCTGCTCAACCGTCAGACCCTGCACCAGTTTTGGGATGGCTTTCAGATTACCGTTGCATCCGCCGGTAAATTTGACATCCTTTACAATATGTCCATCCAGCTCAACTTCGATCATTGTGGAACAGGTGCCTTTTGTTTTGTATAAATAACTCATGATAAAATCCTCCTTTTGTGTTTGTGTGTGCTCAGAATTCTTTATAGATTTCGAGCGTGCATGTTTCTTCCATGTTTTATCTCAGTCGAGAAGACTCCCACTTCTGCAAGTGGTGAGTAATAAC
>ERZ1673747.3415-NODE-3415-length-10153-cov-3.938404_pt1 | contig 10153 bp, 5 predicted proteins | sample MGYA00580220_ERZ1673747 | MGnify/ENA primary metagenome ERZ1673747 (study PRJEB41218, sample SAMN15661769) | gut metagenome | host: Homo sapiens | place: Canada: London | collected 2015-08-20/2019-03-30 | study: EMG produced TPA metagenomics assembly of... | reverse complement strand
GGCTCCCGCCGCTCCCAGATACATCAGCGCCAGATCCAGGTTGTATTTCGCCGGAATCTCACTCAGACGGTAATCTGGATGCCGGATCATCGAATATGCCCACAAAAGAAACTCTTTTATATTGCTGGGTCCCCATCTCGGGTCCTTAAAGTCCGTTTCCCCAAAATACGGCGAATGAAACAGGCTGTTATAATAAGGATAAACTGGATTTTTCATCGCTATCCCATTGTAAATCAGGTACACGCTGACGGGAATCACCCCCGTCACCAGACACCCCAGAAACAGCTTCGGTGTCAGATACTTCCGGATTTTCCACAGATACAGAAGCACCAGCGGCACCAGATACACGATATTCGTCATCTTGAGGCAGAACAGGATTCCACCAAACAGGCAGAATAAAACCGCCTCGCGCTCCCGCTTCGCCTCATCCAGCCCGCGCAGAAGCAGAAATACCATTTCCAGCAGAAACGGCAGCGCCAGAAGCTCGACCATGTAGCTGCCGCTCTCCTGAATCAACTCCAGGCGGCTGACAATCAGAAATGCCAGTACCAGCGCAAGATGCTTCGACCAGCTGCATTTTCTTTCCAGCCGGTCTGCCTCCATGCTCAGGAACACCGTTACCTGCCGATAAACCACAAGCATCGCCAGTGCGTTTAACAATGTCCCCATCCGAAGCCCCAAAATCGCCCTGAATGGATAAAACATCCGGTCGCCCAGCCGGAAACCGAACATCTGGAACCGTCCCGGTATCACATGATAATGAAGGTTGTCCACAAATCCGGGTATCTGCGACAGCAGGTGATAGTTCTGCGTATCATAGCTCTGATCCGGGGCAAATCCCTTGACCGAAAAGAAAGCCAGGATGAACAAGCTTCCCGCTATAAAAAACGGGCTCACTCCCGCATGGTCCCATTCAAATCTTCCGATTGCCGCCATGACAGCGCCGCATAAAACGAGCGCTGCCGCCCGCGACAAAACCGTTCCCTGTGGTACATGTAAAAGCCATGCCAGAAGATCCAGCACTTCCAGCCACCAGATAAAAAGCGTATAGGCAAGCAGCACTACAAAGCTGCGGGTAGTGACTCTCCATTTTGCCGTTTTGTCTGCCGGCCTGTTTCCAAATAACATACTTTTCCCTTGTAATCATCCAGTTTTCTTCATGAACCTGCTGAATCATTACTTCCTTTCCATGAAACAAAATATATCTTAAAAGAAATATTCTTCCAGCATCAGGCACAGTGCATGGTACACCGGAAGATGCAGCTCCTGAATCTTAAATGTCTCCTGCTCCGGCACGACAATCGCAGTGTCGCTGTACCCACGGATCCGCCCGCCGTCGCGTCCCAGAAGCCCGATAACCTTAAGCCCCTTTGCCTTTGCCGTCACGGCTGCATACAGGACATTTTTTGAATTGCCCGAGGTTGAGATTCCGAGGAACACATCCCCCTCTTTTCCATATCCAAGCACCTGTTCCGCGTAAATCATGCTGCCGTCCACATCATTCATAAATGCGGTGGTCAGCCCCGCATGGCCGGTCAGCGCGATCGCCGGAAGTCCCTGCTGCAGCTTTTCGGAAAGTTCCGCTCCCATCTGTGGATCCACCGTTTTCAGTGCCTTTTCTATCTCTTCCGAAACTGGGCGTTTCTTCACAAACCCCTTCATCAGCTCGCCCACGATGTGCTCCGAATCCGCACAGCTTCCGCCATTTCCGGCAATCAGAAGTTTTCCGCCGCGCTCATAGCACTCTTTCAGCGTCTCATACGCAGTGCGAATATCCGCTTTCACCGGTGCAAGAACCGGATAGCGGCTGATCAGCTCGTCTAGGTACTCGTATTCCTTCATGATTTCTATTTCCTCCTGTCAGGTTTTTAGATGTCTATTGAGCTTCTGCATCATAAAATAAATACTCCTGCTCAAACATTTCCAGATTGTTCTGCGCTTCTTCCTCCGGCACCGCTGTGTCGGATACCCGCGCAAGCATATTTCCATTTTCAAAAAACAGATCGGTCAGGCTGCCTCTGCGGATCTGCTCCCGCAGGAGATCCAGACTCCACTCCCAGCTTCCCGGTCCCAGATAGCCTGCTTCCGCGTAGACATAATCTGTCTTCGCATACGCCATATAGGTTTCAAACGCCTCCGGCGAGTTGACGAGTTCGACGTTGCCCCACGGCGATGTAATATCCTTATACGACTCCACATTGCACGGGAACTGCAAACAGTACGGATGCGTTCCAAACGCGATCACCCGGTTTTCCGGATCCTGCGACACTTCCTGCCAGATCAGCGTGTTTCCCTTTTCCTCCATCCGCGCCTGTTCCTGCGCCCGGTGGTTGACACGCCCTTTATTCAGAAGATGAATCTCCGAAAATCCAGCCGTCCACGCCCAGCTGCTGATCGCCGTGACAATCAAATTTAGTACCAGCAACGGCGCCAGGCACTTCGACGCGAGCGGATAAAAGCCGATTTTCTTAAAATACACCATCGCCCGGCATGCCCCCAGAATCAGCATAGAATACAGAAGCATGAAATAATTTCCGTCGATCTGGTAAAGCATCGACAGGCTGATCAGGCTGACGATCACAAATGGGAAGAAAATTACCAATGCCGCGTTCCAGATATGGGACTGCTCATCTCCCTTTTTGGAGAAAATCCCATAAAGCACCAGCATCACAATCAGCACCGCCATCAGCGAGGTTCCCCACGCCAGAATTACATGCCCCATATCTTCACCCTGCGGCTGCATCAGCATCTGCCAGATGCGCCGCGCCAGCACATGAAGCGTTGATTCCTCCTGATAATTCTGCGGCAGCTCCGAGGTAGCAAATGGGTATTTCATTTTAAAACCAAACCATGCAAAAATCGAAGTAAACACCGAAGTGACCGGCATTCCCGTGATCTTCATCGTCCGCGCCCAGATACCGGCCAATGCCCCAAACGGCAGGCATAATGAGACAATCAGGCGGACCAGATGGTGAAACAGGTCAGCCGCCGCCCCGCGCTCATGAAACCAGAACCACAAAAGGTACAGCCCCATCATGCCAAATACGGCAGTGGAAAAGACCAGGGAGGTCGGCTTCATCGTGAGGGACAGGAAATAGGAACCGGCTGCCCCGGAGAGGAATATCCAATGATTTTCATACACATGAATATACTGAAAGAAACATCCCAGCATAATAAGCTGCAGCAGCCACGTAATCAAATCCGCCTTGGCTGTGAGCGCCATATTCATGATGCCCGGCACCGAAACCGTCAAAACAGCTGCCATAATTCCCGGCAAGACGCTGTGATACGTTAGTTTCTTCTCTGTCTCCTGCTTTCGATTGCCCGTCAGCAACACCGCATTCCAGACCATCGCCCCGATTCCCAGAACTGCCAGCCAGAGGTTAAAGAACGTCAGGTAGCTGTGACTCGCCAGATCGCAGAGCGGCAGGGTCAGCACCTCAAAGCCCTTCGAATACACATAGACCATGCCGACCAGCCCCGGATTCTCATACAGCCCGGTTCCGCCTGCCACAATGTACTGGGAACGCACACCATACCAGAGTGTATCAAAGTCGAGTGCGATATTCAGGCGTCCCACCTGAATCAGGAACATCAGGACACACCAGCCAGCCGCCAGCGTCCATGCCCGGCGCACCCGGCGCGGTATTTCCCGCGATGCCCCGCTGCCAGCCGGTTTGTTACGGCACTTTCGGTTCCAAAAGTGCCTACCTGTGAACAGTAACGCCTGTTTCCCTGCCTCAATCACCTGAACCGACACCTTGTCCCTGCCATCCAGCATCCAGGAAAGCGTCTGCCATCCCATGATACACTGGCAGGAAATCGAGGAAAAATCAAAGCCCAGCGCCGCCACACCCAGAGCATAGACGCTCAGGCGCATCCAGGCGATTTTTCCAACGCCAAGGGCAGAAAGGAGGCAATACACAACGATTGCAAAGGAGGCGCCAAAAAGGAAGTCCATATAAAAAGAAAAATAAGGCCGCTCCCAGACCGTTCCCCTGAAAAACACCCGTTTTCTCAAAAACCGCCCGATCGCCAACAGGCTAATCAGATACACCGCCGACACCACCATCGGCAGAAATACCACATGAATCCAGGAAAACACCAGCACAACCGCCGTCAGCCAGTACATCCGGCTGCGTCCGCGCTTCAAAAACGCCAGCCCCCCAAAGATCAAGACTGCCAGAATCGCAATCTCCACATACATCCGTTTCGATTCCGTGAAATGAATGTAATCCGCAAAAAAACCATTTCCCGTAAACAGCGTTTTCGCCGGAATCAGAACCGCCGCCACGCAGAACAGCACCAGAAAAAGACCAGCCATGCGCACGGCTGCGTCTGGTCGTCCGTTTTGTCTCTGATTCTGCATGTCGATGGTTCCTCTCTTTCTAGTTTATGTACTCCCGGAATCTTTTTGTGAGCCGCATTCTATATACGCCCGCCTAAAATCCCGCGCACCGCATCCAGCAGCGTCTCCGCATACGCATCATAACCGCCCGCCGGGCAGCTTCCGTCCTCTTTTATAAGTCCAGCCGCCCTATCTTCCGCATGTTCTTTTGCCCCATAGCCGGTTCCGACAAGGACTCCGGTCACGCCGAAGTTTTTTCCTGCCTGCGCGTCGATGCGCTTGTCCCCGATCATATAGGAATGCACCTTATCAATGCCCTCCGGCAGATCGCGCTCTGCCATCTCAAACATTCCCGTCTCCGGCTTGCGGCAATGGCATTTTTTCTTATAAAGTCCAATCCCATGCTCCGGGTGGTGCGGGCAATAGTAAAACGCATCTACGTGTGCTCCGTCACGCTCCAGCACCTCATTCATATAATCATGAAGGATTTTTACATCCGCCTCGGTATAGTAACCTCTCGCCACGCCCGCCTGGTTGGTAATGACGATCACCTTATATCCGGCCTCGTTCAGGAGACGGACCGCCTCTGCGGTACCGTCAATCAGCTTCAAATCTTCTTTTCGGTGAAGATAATTGACCTCCACGTTCATCGTGCCATCACGGTCGAGGAATACTACTTTACAGCTATTTTTACACATGGAATGTATACTCCTTATCCGGCATCTGCACCTGAATATCGCGGTAGTCCCAGCGGTCCTCATCGCAGATCCAGCTCTGAGCGCCGCGCAGTTCGAAATTCCAATCCATCAGCTGTCCGCCTGCCGCTTCCAGACGGCGCGCCACCTGATGTTTAACATTGTATGGGCAGTACACAAGAAGGAAGCCGCCGCCGCCAGCACCTAAAAGCTTTCCGCCGAGGGCGCCCGCTTTTTTCGCCTCGTCATAGAGCATATCAATCTGCGGATTTGTGATCTTGCTGCTCATCCGCTTCTTGCTCTCCCAGCCGTAATCCAGGAGGCGGCCAAAATTGTGGAGATTTCCCTTTAAAAGTTCGTCCTTCATCGCATAGGAAAGCGCCTTTACCTCGCACATCGCCTGAAATGCGTCCGGTTTCTTATAATTGCTTACCTGATCCTTGATAATATTCGCGGATACATGGATATTGCCCGTGTAGCATAACAACAGGTTATACTGCAGCTCATTGATAATATCGCGGCGGATGCGGAGCGGGTTTACCACGACGTTGTTGCGTCCGTGAAATTCGATAAAGTTAAAGCCGCCGAAGGTCGCCGCATACTGATCCTGATAACCGCCTGAAATCCCCAGATCGATCCGCTCCACGCCGTAAGCCAGATCCGCCATCGCATAATTATCCAGCGTAATTCCTTTCCAGCGCGCCATAGCGGTCAGAAGACTTACCATGACGGTCGAGGAGGTTCCAAGTCCCGAACCAGCCGGAGCATCACACTGTAAATAAACCTCGCATCCCTGCTTGATATCCATCGCCCGCAGCGCTGCCGTGACAAGATCCAGCCGTCCATCGCAGACGTAATTTTCCTTCGCATTGTACTTGACTGTCATATCAAAATCCAGGGAATGAACCGTGATCTGGTCATCATCCCTCGGAATGATCGAACAATATGCATATTTATTGATAGTACTTCCGATAATGGCACCGCCCTGTTCTACACAGAATGGTTCTACATCCGTACCGCCGCCGCCAAAGCTCACGCGCAGCGGCGCTCTTCCTCTGATTACCATGTAATGTCTCCTTTTCTTACGTCCTCCTGAAACCGGAAATAATCCTCCGGCACACCGATATCAATAAAATAGCCATCATTTACGATGCCGCCGAGACGTCTTCCCTCCTGCATCCACCTGGGGATGCACTCATTTTCCAGCGAAACTTTTCCCTCCGGAATCTCATCCAGAAGCGCCCGCTTCATCAGGTACACACCGCCGTTGATCGTGCCCGCCCCAGTATTGCCGTTTTTCTCATTAAAAGCGGTCAGCAGCCCGTCGGTCAGGCGCGCCGCCCCATAACGGGAAATATCCGGCACACCGCGCAGAACCAGCGCCATCTCCAGATTTTTTTCCTGCTGAATCCGGCTCAAATCGCCGAAATCCATCTGATAAAATGTATCGCCATTCAGAACAAAAAACTGCTCGTCCGTCACATATTTCCCGGCATTCTTGATCGCGCCCGCCGTGCCGAGCAGCTCTTCCTCATACGCATACCGCGCCCGGATGCCAAACCGCGATCCGTCTCCAAAATATTCTTCCACCATGCCGCCCTTATAACCGACGGCAAAAATAATATCATCAATTCCGCTTTTTTTCAGCCCCTGAAGCACATACTCCAGAAACGGCTTACCTTCAACCAGCGCCATCGGTTTCGGACGATCGCTTACCACACTGCGAAGCCGCGTCCCCAGTCCGCCAGCCAGAATGATTGCCTGCATACTGTACTTCCTTTCTGTCTGTTGTTTCCAACTCAATTTTTACTGTTTTTATACTGAAAGATACAATTTTTACTTTTGTCAATCTGTCAACCGCTATTAAGTCCAGTTTAACTTATATATCTTACCACATTTCCCTAGTGATTTCCACTAGATAGGGCGGTTTTATGCTGCTCCAACTCCTGTTACTGTTCACACATATGTGCCCAGTAACGGGAGCTTGTCGATGCTTCGCATTCCAAATCGGCATGATTCGACAGATTTTTTCATTTGGCAGACACTCTGTTCCGTGCTACAATCTTAGTTATAAATTGGGATTTGGAGGAAATGCATATGGCACGTGATATGACAAAAGGAAATATAACCGGACACCTGATTGCCTACGCGGTTCCGCTTGTTTTTGGAAATTTATTTCAGCAGCTCTACCATACGGTCGATTCGGTGGTTGTCGGACAATTTTACGGAAAAGAAGCATTGGCGGCGGTCGGCGCGGCGGGTCCGATCATGAATATCCTGACTTTTCTGATTGTGGGACTGTCACTCGGCGCATCGATTTTGATGGCAAGCTACTTTGGAGCAAAAGATTACCAGAATTTGAAAGATGAATTTGCGACCTCTGTACTCTCCGGACTACTTTTGACCATCGTGCTCTCCGGAATCTCACTGGCCGGAAGCCGCCTGTTTATCCGCCTGACGCAGACGCCGGGAGAGATATCGGCGCAGGCATCCTTGTATTTGCAGATTATCTCGCTGGGTCTTATTTTTACCTTTTTTTACAATATTTTCTCCGCCGCCCTGCGCGCGATCGGAGATTCCAGAGCGCCGCTCTATGTCCTGATCCTGACGACCATTGTCAATGTATTTCTGGATGTATTCCTGGTTGGCATCTGCCGCCTCGGTGTTCCCGGTGCGGCAATCGCTACAATCATCTCGCAGGCAGTCTCTGCGCTCGCCCTCTTTGTCTATATCTGGTCGAAAGTGCCGCTCTTACGGCTCGGCATCCGGGATCTGAAACTGAAAACCTCGATGCTCAAAAAAACGATCGATTTCAGCTCCATTTCCGCCGTCCAGCAGACGATTCTCTACGTCGGCCGCCTGCTCGTCCAGTCCGGCGTCAATGCGCTCGGTGTCGATGCAGTTGCCGCTTTTAATGCCGTCTCCATCATCGACAGCTACGTGCTCGCCCCGGGCGACAGCCTCGCGGCATCTATCACGACGTTCTCCGCACAGAACCTCGGCGCGAAAGAGTATGACCGGATTCCGAAAGGGCTTCGGAAAATGCTGGTGATTGCAGAAATTTATATTATTTTGACAGCGGTGGTCGTGCTGTTCTGCCGTCACCCGCTGCTCGGCATTTTCTTGAAGCCGAATGAAACGGAGGCGCTGCGTCAGGGCATGTCCTATCTGGTGCCGATGGCTAGTTTTTACTTCATCAGTGGTATCACCAATACCTTTCAGGGATATTACCGGGGAATCGGGCACCTGATGATCACCCTGTTCGCGACTCTGGTGCAGATTCCGATCCGCGTTGTGATCAGTTATGCGCTGTTTGGACGGCTGGGAATTCAGGCTGTAGCGATTGGTACGACGATTGGATGGGCTTGTATGGTGGTATTTGAGCTTTTGATGTATCGAAAGTATGGACGGGTGGAAGCGCTGCGGAAGAACGATCGGTAATATAGAATGCTCTTTCCTTCCTTAGATAACTTTAAATTATCCTTACGCAAGAAAACGATCAGAAGCATATTCCCCTGATCGTTTTCTTTATTATATATAATTTTCTATCTTTTACTATTTTTTATTCAAAATCTTCCTTAATCACATCCCAAGCCGCATCAATACTGAAATGCTCGCGGATATAAACCTGCGTTTTCTCTGCCAGGTCTTCCAGGCGTTTTTCGTCTTTGTAGAACTCTACGACTGTCTCGGCAAATTCGTCCGGCTGATCCTTGACGAGGAGAACTTTTTCTACATCCGGGATTCCCTCGCTGCCGACGGATGTGGTGACGATGGGGGCACCGTTATAGATGGCTTCTACCACCTTGCCCTTAACACCTGCGCCGTAGCGGAGCGGTACCACTACAATCCGGCAGTTCCGGTACAGGTCTGCCAGTTCTTCTTCACTTACAAAACCTTTGACGATGATGCCGTTTCCAGGCTGTTCCAGCGCTTTGATCTCGTCGGTTACTTTGGAACCTACGATGTAGAAGTTGACCTTGATCTGTTCCCGGATCTTCGGAAATACTTCTTTCGCGAACCAGAGCACCGCGTCTGCGTTCGGCGGATGCGCAAAGCCGCCGACAAACAGGAGTCCTTCCCGTTTGGCGAAGTCTTTGTTCAGATTCTGTAAAAACTCCTCATAGACATATGCCGTGATCGCCTTGACCGGAATCGTCTCATCAACGGCGTGGATCGCCTCTTCTTCGACGTAGGACGGATAATAAGACACCGCTACTTTGTGGAAGAGTGAAAACTCGATCGATTTCCAATATTCGGATTCCTGACGCTTCTTCACATCGCCGGTCAGCTCATACTCGCGGAACTCACGCATAAAATGAAGGTCGTGACCATAGTAAATCATCTTGATATCCGTGTGTTCTTTGATAAAATCCACATATTTCGTCGCGATATGCGGACGGTTCAGATATGCCACGTGGATATCTTTTCCATTTTTCACCAGCCAGTCCCAGATACCGGTCAGGTATTCCTGTCCGTAGAGGACCTCGATTCCCATCTGCTGCAGCGTAGACGTATACGGTTCCTCATGGAGGTAATTATCTCCGATAAATTTAACAACATACCCCTTTTTCAGGAACATTTTCAGGTACTGGAACGTTGTCTTGGAACCAGCGTCTTTGTCAAAGGTCGGCACATAGTGATCGATCACGACAATGATCTTTTTGCCCATGCTGCGCTCGCGTGCGCGGAATGGATTCGGATTGCCGTTGTTGACGCACTGGGTCTTAAACTCGTCTTTCCATTTTTCTTTGAGCTTCTCGCTGTTTTCCACCTGATACCGTTTCAGACCGGTTCCGTTGACATCCGTTCCGTTGGAAATGCCTTCGAAATGGATGACCTTGGATTTTGGCTGGTAAACGACGCGGTAGCCCGCTTTCCGCACCTCAAATGCCAGATCCGAATCTTCGCAGTACGCCGGGGCAAACCGCTCGTCGAAACCGCCGATCTGCTTCCAGAGTGCGGTGGATAAAAGGATCGCTGCGCCGGAAATATAGTCTACATCCTTGACGTAGTTATATTCTGCCTTGTCCGGATCGTCGAGGCGGCCGTAATTCCAGCCGGAACCATCGCTCCAGATGATGCCGCCTGCCTCCTGTAAACGTCCATC
>ERZ1673747.3412-NODE-3412-length-10181-cov-4.587300_pt1 | contig 10181 bp, 10 predicted proteins | sample MGYA00580220_ERZ1673747 | MGnify/ENA primary metagenome ERZ1673747 (study PRJEB41218, sample SAMN15661769) | gut metagenome | host: Homo sapiens | place: Canada: London | collected 2015-08-20/2019-03-30 | study: EMG produced TPA metagenomics assembly of... | reverse complement strand
CCAGCTGCTGCGGAGCCTGAAGGTTCACCTCATGTGCCGCTCCTGCAATCTCCCGTTTCCGGGCATTTGGCAGCAGGCGCAGCATCTGCTCGGAGGCTTTGCGGTTGACCTTGTCCTGCTCTCCGCACAGCAGCAGCACCGGACAACGCACAGTACTCAGCTGCCTGCTCAAATCCAGCGGAATCATCGAGCGGTTTAGGTGCAGCATCTGCTCCTTGCTGATTCCCAACTGCGCAAAATTGCTTGCGGGCATCAGGGAAAACAAAAGGCTCTGCACCGACAGCAGGAATTTGGGTGAACGGTATTGCCCTGCAATCAGCACCAGCGATTCCACCCGCTGTGGGTGTCGGATGGTGTAGTCCAGCGCCAGCACCGCTCCCAGCGACAGTCCGCACAGATGCAACCTGCCGGGCAGCTTCTGACAGCTTTGCTCCCATCCCCGGTACAATCCCTCATAGCTAATCTCCTCGCTCAAGGCAAACAAATCCGGTGTGTGCAGCTCTTCCTTTTGCTCTGTCGGCAGGCAGTCGATCACCTGTTTCCAGCTGTCGCTGCTTTGTCCCAGCCCATGCAGCAGCATTGTATGCGGCATTTTATGCGGCACTCGATGTTCCATTTGAACTCCTCCTTTGACAAAGCTTGCAAAAAAGCCGCCCTCCTCTGCCCATTGGCAGATGAAGGCGGCTTTATAAGTTCCGCGGTTCCACTTCACGATTTATCGCTCTTGCCCTTTAACGCAGGGAGTACGTCCCTTTATACTGGCGCTGTTTCCTGCGCGTTCCAAAGGGCAGCTGACAGGTGCATTCAAAAAGTCGCATACCCCTGACCGGCTCTCACCTGTTCCGATCTCTCTGTCGGGAGGTCCTTTCCTACTTTTCCTGTGTCATCGCTTTGTTGGTTTTAGGATTGTTTAATCAGCGTACCATATTTTTCACCCGATTGCAAGAGGGGAAGCGCCCTCTCTTACAAAGACTTTTCCCTTTTTGATGCTGCAAACTATTTTGACTGTGCAATCAGTGCGCGGTTTTTCCACAGATAGTTGGCACCCGAAATCAGGGTCAACGCCAGCGAAAGCGCCATCAGCACCAGATGGATGATGGCAACGATGCCGCCTGCGTCCACCGACATCTGCGGGTAGAAGTTCTGTGCCAGCAGCGCATAGCAAATCCAGACCATGGTGGTCGCCGTTTTATATTTGCCCCATTTATCCGCTGCAATCACGATTCCTTTTCCGGCAGCAATCAGCCGCAGCGAGGTCACCAGAAATTCCCTTGCCAGAATCAGGATGACCACCCACGCCGGAGCCAGTCCCAGTGGGATAAAGTAAACCAGAGCTGCCGTCACCAGAATCTTATCCGCCAGCGGGTCCATAAATTTTCCAAAATCGGTCACCATATTATTTTTTCTAGCGATGTATCCGTCGACAAAGTCGGTCAGCGATGCCGCCACAAAGATGACGAACGCCCACAGGATGTGTCCCGGCAGACTGTCCCACTCGACAAAGACCATAAACACCGGTATCAGCAGGATACGCAGCATGGTCAGCTTATTTGGTAGATTCATCCCTACCCCTTCTTTCCGTTGAGTTTGTTTGATTAGCCGATCTGACGTCCGATCAGGTCATATCCGACCGAATCGAGCACCTCGACCCAGACGAAATCGCCGACCTGGACCTCCTCCTGCTCGGTGACAAAGCTGGTGCGGGTGTCGATGTCCGGCGCATCCATGTAGCTGCGTCCGTAGTACATCTGCTGCTCGTCGTCATATCCTTCGACCAGCACCTCCAGCTTCTTGCCGACCAGCTCCTTGCCCATCTGGAAGGCGATGTCCATCTGCTCTTCCATCACAAGGTCGGCGCGGTGCATACGAACCTGCGGGTCGACCTGGTCCTCGCGCTCGCCTGCCGGTGTGTCCTCCTCCTGCGAGTAGGCAAAGCAGCCCAAGCGCTCAAATCGAACGGCGCGCACAAATTCGCACAGCTGCTCGAAGTCCTCCTCGGTCTCTCCCGGGAAGCCCGCGATGAGGGTGGTGCGCAGAACAACGCCCGGCACCTTGCTGCGGATTCTCTGCATCAGCGCGCACAGCGAATCAAAGTTTCCGTTGCGATTCATCTCCTTGAGCACCCTGCCGCTGGCGTGCTGCAAAGGCAGGTCGATATATTTGACCACCTTCGGCTCCCTTGCCATGACCTCCAGCAGCGAATCGGTCACACGGTCCGGGTAGCCATACAGCACACGAATCCAGTGGAAGCCGTCGATTTTACACAGCTCGGTCAGCAGTTTATCCAGGGAATACTCGCCGTACAGGTCCTGTCCATAGCGGGTGGTATCCTGTGCGACCAGATTCAGCTCCTTGACACCGCTTGCTGCCAGTCCTCTGGCTTCCTCGAGGATGTCCTCCATCTTGCGGGAGCGGAATCCGCCGCGAATCAGCGGGATGGCACAGAAGCTGCATCGGTTGTCGCAGCCCTCTGCAATCTTCAGATAAGCCGAATAGTTGGCGGTGCTCAGCACCCGGTCGCCGTTGAGCGGCAGGTCTGCCTTATCGCCAAAGGCAGATACTCTCTGTCCGTCCAGCGCCTTCTGGACCGCCTGTGCAATCTGGGTGTTGCTGCCGATGCCCAGCACAACGTCTGCCTCCGGGATTTCACTGACCAGCTGGTCGCGGTAACGCTCTGCCAGACAGCCGGTCACCACCAGTACCTTGACCTGTCCCTGATTTTTCAACTGCGCAAATTCAAAGATGGTTTCGATGGATTCTCTTTTGGCGTCCTCGATAAAACCACAGGTATTGATGATGACCACATCGCACTGCTGTGCGTCCGCGCAGATTTCATATCCGTTGTTGACCATCAATGCCAGCAGGATCTCGGCGTCCACCTGATTTTTTGAGCATCCCAACGATACCATTCCTACTTTTACTGCCATATTCTCTTCCTTTCCGGTTATTCAAAAGGTCTTTGATTTTCTATTCCAGATTTTTTAGCCCGTAGTACAGCCGGGTAAACGACTGCTTTTGCCGACAGCGTCCAAAGGACAACTCTCTGTTTTCTCCAAATTCCAGCAGAAAACATTTGGTCAGCTCTTCGACTGTCTGCTCCAAAGAAACAAAAAACTGTCTGTATGCAAAATCCTGTTCTCGACTGCCATCTTCAAAGCCGGACAGAATCAGCGATTCGGTCACCTGATCCAGTGGATACAGCTTGAGGTGCATCAACTCATGGACGATGATTTCCTCCATATTTTCCTCCTGCTTGGGATTGCAGGCGTTGAGCATCAAAATTGCCTTCTTATCCTCACAGTCCACCTTAAAGTCGCCTGTCTTGTGCCAATCCGAGTCCTCGACCCACTCCAGTCTGACATCCCAGTCGGGGGACAGCCTGAGCTTTTTACACCAGACTTCAAAAATTCTTTGATAGGTCTCTCTGTTCATTTTTTATTCCTCTTCCGCCAGTTGCTTGAGCACCGACCGGATGTCTCCATAGGCATAGCCGCGGCGCATCAGCGCACGGATGGCACGTTCGATCCCCTTTGGGTCCTCCAGATTTTTCCGGTATTTTTTGAGCAGCAGCGCCCGAATTTCCTCCTCCGGGTCAGAAGGCTGTTCCGGCTCCTCCGGTTCCAGCTGCTCCATCGCCCGCTGCATCTGGCTTTTCACGGTGCCTGCGTCATACCCCAGGCGCAGCAGCGCCTGAAAGGCTCGTCTTCTTCCCTTTTCCTCGATCAATGCCGCAGCAAACTTTTTTTCCAGCAGCTGCTGCACCGCCTGCTGCTCATCAAAATTTTCAAACTCCTGCATCGCATCCTCAATATCGTTGTCGTGGATGCCGCGATGGCGCAGCTCCTGCCGCACCCTTTGCAGGCTGTAATGCTTAATGTTGATTAAATCCTTTGCACAGCGCAGCGCATAGTCGGCGTCGTCGATCAATCCCAGCTCTTCGACCCGCTCAAGCACCTCCTGCACACAGTCCTCGGGAAAATCCTGTTCCAGCTTCTGCCGCAGCTGCGCAGCAGGATAAGAACGGCGGGACAACAGCGAAAAAGCCTTGTCCCGCACCTTTTTGTACTGGGTTTGCAGCCGCAGCTGCTCATATTGCCCGGCGGTGTACCGCTTTCCTACCGCCAGATGGTACTGCACCAGCGTTTCATCATCGACCGAAAAATCAAATTCCCCGTCAAAAAAAACTGCGATCCTTCCCTGTTTGGTCTGCCGCAGGTCGGTGATGGTTCTAAACGCAGCGCCGTCACCTGTATGTTCCATTATTTATCGTCCGCTTCGATGTCGATTAAGCTGCTCGAAGACACCTTCTGCCCACCGAAATCATCGTCCAGGTCCGGCATCGAGTCATGCTTTTCTGCCATTGGCTCTGCCGGCTGTGCCGCTGCTTCTTCCGGCATCTCTGCCGCACCGCCTGTCTCCTCGTCCTTTTCCTTCTTTTTGCCTTTTGCCATCAGCATCAGGCGCTCCTTCTGGTCCATGACCTGCTTTGCAATCTGCTCGGCAAATTCCGGGTTCTCTTTAAAATACTGCTTGACCTTATCTCTGCCCTGACCGATGCGGGTTCCCTCGTAGCTGTACCAGGAGCCGGACTTTTTGATGATGTCCAGCTTGACCGCCAGATCGACGATCTCCCCTTCACGGGAGATGCCTTCTCCGTACATGATGTCAAACTCCGCTTCACGGAACGGCGGCGCCACCTTGTTTTTGACCACCTTGACCTTGGTCAGGTTACCGATGACCTCTCCGCCTTCTTTGATTGGGTCCTTCTTGCGGATGTCCAGACGAACCGACGAGTAGAATTTCAGCGCACGACCGCCGGGTGTGGTCTCCGGGTTACCGTACATCACACCGATTTTTTCACGCAGCTGGTTGATAAAGATGCAGACTGCATTGGATTTGGAGATGGCTCCGGTCAGCTTTCGCAGCGCCTGCGACATCAGACGTGCCTGCAAACCGACAAAGGAATCGCCCATTTCGCCTTCGATCTCTGCCTTGGTGGTCATTGCTGCAACCGAGTCGACGACCACAACGTCGACAGCACCCGAGCGAACCAGCGCTTCACAGATTTCCAATGCCTGCTCGCCGGTGTCCGGCTGAGAAACCAGCAGCGAGTCGATGTCTACACCGAGCGCCTGCGCATACACCGGGTCCAGTGCGTGCTCAACGTCGATAAAGACCGCTTCGCCGCCCATCTTCTGCGCTTCTGCCACAATGTGCAGGGCAACGGTGGTTTTACCGGAACTTTCTGGTCCATAGATTTCGATGATTCTTCCTCTTGGAACGCCGCCGATTCCCAGTGCGATGTCCAGCGAGAGGGAACCGGTCGGGATTGCCTCTACGTTCAGCGAAGAGTTCTGTCCCAGCTTCATGACAGCACCTTTTCCAAATTGCTTTTCAATCTGTGCCAGTGCTGTCTGCAATGCTTTTTCTTTTTCGGATACTGCCATGTTGTCCTCCTTTTATACCAAACCATTTTATGGATTCTCTACAATATATATGCCCAATACTTGTCTCTGTTCATTATAGTACATCCACGCTTAAAAATCAACGCACTGCGTCGGGCAAAAAAGGAGCGCATCCTCCCAATCAGGGTGCGCTCCTTTTTTAGTTTACAAAATCGTGACCGGCACAAACGGCAGGACCGAACGCCAAAGCAGCTCCAGCCATGCCTGCCCGGAACCCATCGACACAATCAACGTCAGCGCCCAAAGAGAAAGCAGATTCAGTCCCACTCCCAGCAGGCGAACCCACCACCTGCGGCAGGATAAGACCAAAAGTGCGCCGCTGTAAAAGGCAATCCAGAGCCAGTTGTCGATTCTAATATGGGTCCATCCCACAAAAAAGCCCAACAGCAGCAGGGGAAAAATCAGAACGAAACAGGCAACCACTCCCTTCCAGAGGGCATTGGTCTGCATCAATGTAAAAAACGCTTTTCCTTCCCATCTTCGGGCAAGCCTGTCCAGCAGGAAATAAAGCCCTGCCCAGACTGCCGCCTGTCCTGCAAATGCAAGATACAACATCCTGTTTTCCTCCTTTGCTCTGGTTTTTGCAAATCAGTTTGGATAGACCGCTCTTGGACCGCCGATCAGTTTGGGTCGGCTGCGCACAAAGGTGGCGTGTGCCGCCCCGATTTGGTCGATGTCCAGACGAACCGGAATCTGTACGTGCTTGATGTGCTGACCGATAAAGGTGTCACCAATATCCATCCCGGCTTTTGCCGTGATGTGCTCCACCATAACCGGGTCCTCTGCGCGGTCATAGGCGGCTACGGCGCAGGCTCCACCGGCGTGCAGGGCAGGCTTAACGGTGACGATCTCCAAATCATACCGCTCTGCCGCTTCCCGCTCGACAACCAGCGAACGGTTGATGTGCTCACAGCCCTGCACCGCCAGAAAGATTCCTCTTTCCCGCAGAACCGGCAGGATGGCGTCGATTACCACCTGTCCCACCTCTTCGCTGGAGGCTTTACCGATGTGTCCGCCGCAGATTTCACTGGAGCTGCATCCCAGCACAAAAATATCTCCGGCTTTTAAGTTTGCCTGCTCCAGCAGCGCTTTTGTCGCATAGACCACCTGCTGCCGGATGACCTGTAAATCCAGTTCCATAGTAAGCCCTTCTTTCTGCTTATACACAGCAGACTTATCTGACCTCGATGACCGATTTTCCACCCATGTACATTCTCAGCGCCTCCGGGATGCGGACCGAGCCGTCGTCGTTGAGGTTGTTCTCCAAAAATGCAATCAGCATACGCGGAGGAGCCACAACGGTGTTGTTCAGGGTGTGTGGCAGGTAGGTCTGTTTGGTTTCCTTGTTCTTGACACGGATGCCAAGGCGTCTTGCCTGAGCATCGCCCAGGTTGGAACAGCTGCCTACCTCAAAGTATTTCTGCTGACGTGGGCTCCATGCCTCTACGTCCAGGCTCTTGACCTTCAGGTCTGCCAGGTCGCCCGAGCAGCACTCCAGGGTGCGGACCGGGATGTCCAGCGTACGGAAGAAATCTACAGTGTTGGTCCACAGCTTTTTGAACCAGTCCATGCTCTCCTCCGGTTTGCAGACGACGATCATCTCCTGCTTTTCAAACTGATGGATGCGGTAAACGCCGCGCTCCTCGATGCCGTGTGCGCCCACTTCTTTTCTAAAGCATGGAGAGTAGCTGGTCAGTGCCTGCGGCAGCTGCTCTTCGTCGAGGATGGTGTCGATGAATTTGCCGATCATCGAGTGCTCGCTGGTACCGATGAGGTACAGGTCCTCGCCCTCGATTTTGTACATCATGTTTTCCATCTCGGCAAAGCTCATAACGCCGTTGACCACGTTGGAGCGAATCATAAACGGCGGGATGTAGTAGGTGAAGCCGCGGTCAATCATAAAGTCCCTTGCATAGGACAGGATTGCCGAGTGCAGTCTTGCAATATCGCCGCACAGGTAGTAGAAACCGGTGCCGCTGGTTCTTCTTGCGCTGTCCAGGTCGATGCCGTGCAGGCGCTCCATAATGTCCACATGGTAAGGAACCTCAAACGGAGGAACGACCGGCTCGCCAAAGCGCTCCACTTCCACGTTTTCGCTGTCGTCCTTGCCAATCGGAACCGACTCGTCGATGATGTTTGGAATGACCATCATTCTCTTTTTGATTTCCTCGGTCAGCTGCTCCTCTTTGACCTCCAGGTCAGCCAGCTCCTGTGCCATGGCGGTCACCTGTGCCTTGACCTCTTCTGCCTGCTCCTTCTGACCTTTTGCCATCAGTCCGCCGATCTGTTTGGAGAGGGTGTTGCGCTGCGAACGCAGATAGTCGCCGCGGGATTTGGCATCGCGGAACTGTTTGTCCAGCTCCAGCACCTCGTCCACCAGGACCAGCTTTTCGTCCTGGAATTTTTTCTTGATGTTTTCTTTGACAAGCTCAGGGTTTGCCCTGACCAGTTTGATGTCCAGCATAGTTTACATCCTCCTTGCTATTTTAAAACGGCGGCGGAAGGTCGCAGAATATAAAAAAACCTTCCGCCCAAATCCATGGGACGAAAGGAAATTTCCGTGTTGCCACCCAAATTGCACAGCCGACTGTACGGCTGTACCGCTCTTTGACGACGCTGTAAGGGGCATCTCCCCCCGACTTTCATCGGGCGCTACGGAAGCGGAAGTCATCCTCCTGCCTGCCGGCTTGCAGCATCCGCCGGCTCTCTGGAAAGCTGTTGGGAACGGTGACCTTTTCCATCATCGCGCACTTTTTTATTCTGCTGTTTCATGCTTATTATATACCCTTCCTCTGCTTTTTGTAAAGACCCGTTTGAGGATTTTTCTTTTTTATCCTTTACAAATTTGCCCTTTATAAGCCAAATCCTCTCGGACTGTATGCTGGTATTTTCCTCTGATTTATGCTAGTATAAAGCTGCATCCACTAAAAACCGAGGTGATACCAAAAAGCATTTCTATTGATCAGCCAAAATTATCACAACCAATCAAGGAGGATTCTTTAGATGGAATTTCGCAAGATCGACCGCTCCAACTATTGGGAATGTATGGAACTGACGGTCGATGACAGTCAAAAGGATTTTGTTGCCGACAATAAGCAGTCGCTGGTGGAGGCTGCCTACGAGGAAAATTTGTACACCTTAGGGATCTACTGTCAGGGTACCATGGTCGGATTCATCTTGTATGACTATGACGACCAAATCCCCGGCTGGTCGATGAGCCGCTTTATGATTGGCAAACAGTACCAGGGAAAAGGATATGGCAAACAGGCGGCGCTGGAATTTCTGGATGATTTTCACCGCAGCCACAGCGACGACCCTCTTTTCATCAGCGTATCCCTTGAAAATACCGTTGCACGCAAAATGTATAGCGACATCGGATTTCAGGAGGTCAAAGAGGTGGAGTATTCCTTTTTGGGCAAGGTCTGCCGCGAGATACAGATGCGCAAAGATTGGTAAATCAATCCCTGTATCCTAAAAATGCCCTGCTGCCCAAAATCTTGCGGCAGCAGGGCGTTTCTTTTATTTGATTAAGATTCCACCGGATGTTTCATCTCGGGTCTGTACCCAGCCGTCCTTGATGCTGACGGTCCATCTGCTGACCTCCTGCTCGTAGGTGAAGCCGTTTTCGTCCTGCGCCCGCATCACCATCGAAATCACATCGTCCTCCTTGAGGTTCTGGATTTGACCGTTCCACAGATAGCTGCCCGGCTCCTCGTTGTTGTATACCTTTTTGACCGAGCCGTCCTCCTGCTTATAGCTGATGGTCGGTTGAGCCTCTTCAGTCTCTTCTCCCAGCTGGCGGGTCAGCAGCTCCTCTCCGTTGAGGTAGAGGCTGACCGAAGCGCCGGTCATCTTGGGACCTCTCATCACACCGCCTGCGTCATAGCTGTTCATCAGGTCGATATTTGCATAGGCTCCATAGTCGATGCTGGTCTTATCGGAGGCGCTTGCCTTGTAGTAATCGAAGCCGCCCTCCATCTGCGGATGCAGCAGCTCCAGTCCCCACGCCGTATACTGATCCTCCAGTTTTTCCTGGTGCACCGTCTGCCCTTCCTGCACCTCTGCACTCAAGGTCACGCAGTCCACCAGCGGAATGGTGATGTTCGCTTCATACACACCCGACTCCATCCGAGCCGCCGATGCACTCTGCTCGTCAAAGCCTTCAGTGTCAAAGACCATATCATAGCCCTCTCCCTTGAGCGAATAGCCGCTGTACCGGACCCGCACCTGGGTGTCGTCGCTAAACTCCTTTGGCATGATGCGCACCGTCATCTGCATGGTTTTCTCCTTTTGGCTGCACTCTCCCCATACGACCTTGTAGTCGGACACGATGCTCGCCTGTTTTTCCGCCGTCTGGGTGATGGTGGTGATGGCGGTGTTGAGGGTGGAGTTGATGTCGCTGTCGATGCTGGTCACCGAGTTTTGTACCTGCGACAGATTGCTTTCCAGTTTTTTAAGCCTTGCCAGTGTCACCGCCGAAAAGCTGACCGACAGCACAGCTACCGTACAAAGGCAGGCAATCGCTGCCGTCTTCCATTTTTTATCCATAGGAGTCCCTCCTTGTTCAAGCTTTCCTCTGGTTTTTTATATCCGTCTTTTTCTGTTTCTCGTTTGGATGCTTTCAGTATATCTGATTTTAACATTTATTGCAAGTTGCATTTGCCTGCCATAGATTTCCATAGTATAATGGTTTTGTAAACTTTTTAAATTCGTAAA
>ERZ1673747.3403-NODE-3403-length-10199-cov-12.733833_pt1 | contig 10199 bp, 7 predicted proteins | sample MGYA00580220_ERZ1673747 | MGnify/ENA primary metagenome ERZ1673747 (study PRJEB41218, sample SAMN15661769) | gut metagenome | host: Homo sapiens | place: Canada: London | collected 2015-08-20/2019-03-30 | study: EMG produced TPA metagenomics assembly of... | reverse complement strand
GTCCCGCAGGACTCGTTGAGGTAAATTGTAACAAATATTTTTTTATTCGTCAATCATTTATTGTGGTTTTTACACATATGATTTCTGTATTTCGTCACTATATCAGTGTATTTTTCAATTTACCACGACATTTCAGATCTATTTTTGTATATTTATAACTATAATTAATCCGGCCCATGTGTTATACTTATAGACAGATTGATTCCGGCATCAACTTATAGCAATCAAAACCTTTTTAAAAATTGCCGGACATCAATGTCCGTGACTATTCGGTACCTTCGCAGTTACGAACCAAAATGCATTTCAAATCACCTTCGGTGATTTGCAGAATACTGCCAGCTGAACAGTTACACAATATTTATCGATCAAGGAGGATTCATTTATGATCCATACAATTGAAAACGACTATCTTAGAGTATCTGTAGACGATCATGGTGCTGAGCTTTGCAGCATTTTTGATAAAGTACATAACAGAGAAGTGATCTGGCAGGCAGATCCGGCTTACTGGAAACGCCACGCACCGGTTCTTTTCCCTAATGTGGGACGTCATTTTGAGGATCACTATCGTATTAATGGAGTCGAATATCCCTCCAGTCAGCATGGGTTTGCCAGGGACAGCGAATTTACCTGCGTGGATATGACTGCTGATTCCATCACCCATAGGCTGAAATCTTCTGATGCCACAAGAGAAAATTATCCATATGATTTTGAGCTGAAGATCAAGCATGTTCTGGAGAAGAACCAGGTCAGTGTATGCTGGGAAGTGATCAGCCTTAATGATGAAACCATGTATTTTACAATTGGCGGCCATCCTGCATTCAATGTACCTGCCGGAGGAATTGGCTCCCAGGAGCAATATCATCTTACTTTCGACGGCCGGGATTCCCTCTCCTATCTGCTGATCGACATGTCATCAGGCACCGCGGTCGCAGATAAAGCTTATACACTGGAGCTTGAGAATGGTTCCTGCCTTATTGATGCTCACATGTTTGACAAAGATGCCCTTATTTTTGATGACCAGATTGAAAAGGCCGGCATCGCTTTCCCTGACGGAACTCCTTATGTGGAACTGATCTGTCATGGATTTCCAAGCTTTGGCATCTGGTCCGTCCCGGGTTCTCCTTTTGTATGTCTTGAACCATGGATGGGACGCTGTGATGATTTTGGATTTAAGGGCGAACTTCCGGAAAAGAAATATATCAACACTCTGGACAAGGATGAAATTTTTACTGCATCATATGAAATAAAAATTTATTAATTTTCTCCATTTATCCTGAAAGCTGTGCTATAATGTCACAGTATATGAAAGTCATCCTGTCCGGTATCCACGAATTTACCCATGCAGACATGACTGATTCATGGCAGCCACTCAGGACTTTCATAGAAAAACACAGGAGGAAATTTCCATGACTAGAGAAGAATTTCAGAAGCTGACACAGGATGTTGTACTGCTCGACGGTGCTACCGGTTCCAATCTTATGGCCGCCGGAATGCCAAGAGGAATCTGTACAGAAGCATGGATCATGGAGCACAAAGAAGTTCTGCAGAATCTGCAGAAGGCTTATGTTGAAGCAGGAAGCCAGATCGTATACGCACCTACTTTCGGCGGAAACCGTTACAGTCTCGGACTTCACGGACTGCAGGATAAGCTTGCGGAAATGAACCATGCACTTGTAAATATTTCCAGAGAGGCAGTAGGACATAAGGTCTATGTTGCCGGTGATATTACCACAACCGGAAAGATGATGGAGCCTGCCGGTGATCTCACCTATGAGATGGCATATGAAACATACTGTGAACAGATTAAGGTTCTTGAAGATGCAGGTGTTGATCTGATCGCTGCGGAAACCATGATCAATATCGAGGAAACACTTGCTGCACTGGATGCTGCTGCATCCGTAAGTTCTCTTCCTGTAATGTGTACAATGACCGTAGAAGCTGACGGAAGCATTTTCAGCGGAGGAAATGCTGTGGAGGCTGCGATCGCCCTTGAGGGTGCAGGTGCTGTGGCAGTTGGGATCAACTGTTCTGTAGGACCTGACCAGCTGGTATCCGTTGTCCGCAATATCAAAGAGAACGTATCCATTCCTGTCATCGCCAAACCTAATGCCGGTATGCCGACGATTGATGATCAGGGAAATGCCATTTACAGTATGGACGCCAAAAGCTTTGCTGAACATATGAAGGTTCTGATCGAAAATGGTGCGTCTGTTGTCGGAGGATGCTGTGGTACTACTCCGGAATTCATCCGCGAGATAAGCAGAAGCCTCGGAAGATAGATTTTGTATCTTCGACAGCCATAGTCAGACGAATAACGAATATTCGCAGCCAAAGCAGGGAACTTTCCTGATTCGGTTAAAGAGGGATATGACTCAAAAAAGCACATAACTTAGGATAGAATCTGTCTCAATCCGAGATATTCTCATCCTCTGTTATGTGCTTTTTGGTAATTGTCCGGCTTTCCTCTGTCCTGATCCTGCGAAAATACCGTGGCAATTCTATAAACAGTTGCGCTTTTTATTATCTGCTTTTCATCTACTTCACTTTGATTGCTTTTTTCGGGCACATCTCCTGGCAGCAGAAACAGCGGATACACTTTCTGTAATCATATACCGGCGGCTTTCCTTTGCCTTTTCTGAAATCCACAGCTTTCCCCGGAACCGGACAGCTCTGCACACAGATCCCGCAGCGGACACATTTATCAGCTTCTATATATGGTTTTTTCTGAAAAATGTTTAACGCTCCCGCCATTCTTGTCCAGATATTCTTTCGCACTTCTGTACGGTCTACATTAAAAACCGGATTTCCGTATTTTTTCACTGCCTCTGCCATGGAAATCTCCCCGTCTGGTGTCAGAAGGGTAATCTCCTCTTCTTTCCATGTACCAAGTCCCATTTTCTCGCCATGATAGTTCGTCGGAACCATCTCCGGTTTCAGATAAACCAGACGGCTGAATACACTGTCCAGTGCAACCGGATCGGTGGACATCAGCAGTACATTCATAGGAACCGGATCTCCCGAACCCGGTCCGTTGCCCTCCATGGCCACAATCCCATCCATCACATACAGCTTCGGTGCCACACATTTATTCAGATCAATAAGCATTCTGGCAAAGCTGTCTGCACTCGGGTACTGCGTGTGCCCCTTCGCTTTATGGAATCCATATACAAACCCATAGCTGTTCTTAACCGCACCGGTGATACGTTCTAATGCATGTGTTTTCATCTTGCTCAGGGAAATCACACAGTCCTGCTCCAACAGTTCTTTTGGCAGGATAAATTCCTTTGCCTGGACTCCCTGCGGATAAGCAGTTTTCACGCCCTCAGAATAATCAACAGCCGGAATATGATATTTCTCCAGATAAGTATCCATTCCTGTTCCGCGGATCACTGCCTGAGTGGTTCCATGACCGCAGGAATCTGCAAGCACAATATTCTCATACCCACTTTCACGCAGGATTCCCGCAAAAGCTCCTACTACAACCGGATGTGTGATCACTGCTTTCTCTACCTCTGCTTTTTTCAGCAGATTCGGCTTCAGCAGAATCTTCGCATCCTTTGGAATCAGAGTCTCCACTCCACCCAGAAAATTCAGCCCCTGTTTCAGCAGCATATAGATTTTTTCTTCATCATATTCCCGGCAGGGAAGTAATACCACTTTACTTTTCACCAAATTCACGCACCTTTATCATCTCCGGACAGATCCACCTGTCTCAGTGCTTTTCTTACCGGCAAAATACATGCCGGCACTACAGAGAGACAGTCCACACCCATCCTCAGAAATTCTTCTGTCAGGGCAGTATCTGCAGCAAGTTCCCCGCAGATACAGACACGTCTGTTTTCTGCATGTCCCGCTTCGATCACCATTTGAATCATACGCAGCACTGCCGGGTGATGGTCATTATATTTCTTGCGCAGAAGCGGATTCTGTCTGTCCATCGCCAGTGTATACTGACTCAGGTCATTGGTTCCAAGACTCAGGAAATCCACTCTTCTGGCAAGCTCCCGGCTGATCATGACTGCTGCCGGAGTCTCGATCATGATTCCTGTCTTAATATGTTTATACGGAATTCCTTTTTCATCCAGCCCGATCTTTACTTCCCGGATAATTTCTTCAATCTCATCCATTTCCTCTTCTGAGCTGATCATCGGATACATCAGCGCCAGGTTTCCATATGCACTCGCCCTGAAAATTGCCCGAAGCTGTGCCTTGAACATTCTTTTTCTGTCAAGGCAGAGACGAATTCCTCTGTTCCCCATGATCGGATTTGTCTCGTCCGGGATATTCAGATATTCTGCCTGCTTGTCTGCTCCAAGATCTGCCGTACGGATCACAGTGAGCTTTTCTCCCATGGTCTCCGCAATCTTTTTGTATGCAAGAAACAGCTCATTTTCACGAGGATAATTTTCTCTTCCAAGATACTGGAATTCACTGCGCAGAAGACCAATCCCGGCAGCTCCGTAATACAGCACACTGTTCAGGTCGTCCATATTTCCGATATTGGCATAGATTTCAATTTTTCTGCCATCTTTTGTGATATCCGGTTCTCTCCTTAATTTCAGAAGCTCTTCTCTTTCTTCTTTATCAGCCTGCCTGCGGATCTCATATTCTTTTTTTACCTCTTCATCCGGATCAATATACAAAGTTCCGGTATATCCGTCCACAATAGCCTGCCGTCCGTCCCACTCCGAATCTGTGTCAATTTCCAGCAGAGCCGGTATATTCATTGTTTTTGCCATAATGACAGCATGAGACATGTCGGAACCATGATGGGTAACAATAGCCATCAGTTTATCCTTATCCATCTCCATCAGTTCTGTTGGCGTGATACTCTCCGTCACAACGATCACAGGCTCATCCCCAAGATCTATCCTGGGAGAGATACCTCCCAGTTCACCGATCAGGCGGTCGGAAATCTCCCGCATATTATCCAGCCGTTCTTTAATCGCAGGCTCTTCCAGAGTTCTGAAAGTCTTAAGCATCTCATCCCTTGTAGTCATTACCGCATAGGCAGAATTTACTTTTTCACTCTGTATGACACTCTCAATGGCACGTTGAAAGCTTTTTCCCTCCAGCAGATTCTTCTGTCTGAGAAAAATCTCTGCCTGGGTTCCCTGAATTATGCAGTTTTTTTCATATAAATCCTCCAGCTGTTCCATGACTCTGGTGCGCGCCTGCCGGAAAATATTCAGCTCTGTTTTCACATCTGTGATTTCGTACTGGCGCATCTGATATTCGCTTTTATGATAATACAGTATCTTACCGATGGCAATTCCGGAAAAGGCACCGGTTCCCTTGTAAACATCCATATTAACTCCTTAGTTGATTAACCCCTTAGTCGCAGGCAGCCTTAAATTCAGTCCAGTTCTTCTGATACTGTGCGTCTGCGTCCTGGCTTACATTCTGGACGATCTCGCCCTTTGTAACGTCATCCGGAACTACCAGATCCGGATTTACCAGCTCATCTGCTGCTTTATTTGTGCTGTAATAGCCGATATAGTCTGTGCATTTCGCTGCAACCTCCGGCTGCATGATGTAATCCATGAAAGAATATGCCGCATCTTTATCCGGCGCTTCACTTGGAATAAACATACCCATAATACCAAATCCAAGTCCTTCTTCCGGATATACCACCTTCAGATCAGGATTCTCAGCCAGAGCAGCTGTTACCTGAGAGGTATAAAGAAATGCAACACTTGCTTCTCCGTTGAGAAGTGCATTCTGTGTATTGTCATCCTGGATCAGACGTACATTCGGAGCAAGTTCCAGAAGCTTCTCTCCTGTCTTCTTGATCACGTCAACGTCCTCTTCATTCATGCTCTCGCCCATGGAAAGCTGGGTGATACCATTGATCACACGATAGTTTGCAGTCAGTGCAATGCTGTCCTCAAGAGACGGATCCCAGAGGTCTTTATATCCTTTGATATCAATATCCACCTGTTCCGGATCATAAACGATCAGCGGGATGCCTGCTCCGTAAGGAACTGTGTATTCATCGTCTGGATCATAGAACTGTCCCTGATATAATGGGTTGATATTTCCGATATTCTCCAGAGAATCCTTGTCAAGCTTCTCTGCAAGTCCTTCCTGGATCGCAGTTTCCAGAATATAGTCATCTGCGATCACGATATCATAGTCGCCGCCCTTTGCCATGGAAAGCTTCTCAAGCATGGTTTCATCTGTATCGAAGTTTGAATAAACAACCTTAACTCCTGTCTCTTTTTCAAAATCATCCAGAACTTCCTGCGGGAACATTCCCTCCCAGGTAAAGAGAACAAGTTCTTTATCATCTCCTGCATCCTTGAATCCGGTGAATGCTGTTCCTGCCATTAATGCACACATCACTACTGCAAGTACTCTTTTTTTCATAAATGATCTCCCTTCTTATGCTCTGCATTGTTGTCTATATCAGCCACTGTCCGCCTTCCACTGTATCGGCAGACAGCGGCTATCCTTTTTTACTTTGCTTTTACTTTTGTCCAGAGTTCCGCAAATTTCTGCTTGATCTTTGGCTGCTGATAAGCAAAGATTTCGTTATTCGGGTTGGTTGTATCCGGAATATAAGAACTGATTCCGGCATAGTCCCCCTCCTTCATGGTTTCAAAAGCACTCTTCACTGTAGAAGTATACCCTACTTCTTCCGTATTGGAAAGAGCAGATTTATCACTGATCATAAAATTAATAAATTCATGGGCAAGCTGTACTTCGCTGCAGTCCTTTGTGATAACCATTGCATCATACCATCTGTTGGTTCCCTGTTCCGGTGTGAAGTAGTCCAGATTCGGGTTTTCACTGATAATGTAAGATGCATCTCCGGAGTACACAACTGCCAGCGCTTTGTTTCCTGAAATCATGTTGTCGATCACATCATCGCCTGCATAGATCGGATCCATAGTGTCACGCTGATCGATCAGCCACTGATAAGCCTCCTCGATCTCAGACTCATTTGTAGTATTCATGGAATACCCAAGTGCTTTTAATGCTATCATAAAGGAATCTCTCTCAGAATCATACATGTAAATATTTCCTTTATATTTCGGATTACACAGAAGATTCCAGCCATCTTTCAGATCAGCCTCATCTACTACTGTCTTATCATAAAGGATTCCTACTGTTCCCCAGAAATACGGACAGGAATAACGGTTGCCCGGATCATAGCTCTGGTTCATGACATCATTCAGCAGATTTTTCTTATTCGGAATTTCTTTCCAGTCAAGTGCCTGCAGATATTCTTCTTTGATCAGTCTCTCAATCATGTAATCAGACGGGATCAGCACATCATAAGTCTCACCGCTTGAAAGCTTGGTGTACATCATCTCATTTGACTCAAAAGTCTCGTATACGATGGTACAATCATATTCTTTTTCAAAATCCTCCAGCAGGGAAAGATCCATGTACTCTCCTGCATTGTAAACTTTCAGCACATGAGTGGACTGCGCCACGAATCCCCATTTGATCAGCCCTGCCGTAACGGCAACAACCAGAACTACAGAGACAATTTTTACTGCTTTCCTGTTCAGCTTTCTGGCTTTATTCTTAAACTTCGGAAGCAGATTGGACAAAAGCAGTACCACGATGATGACTACGATCACGATGGTTGACAAAGCATTGATCGTCGGATTGATACGCTTTGTCATATTATATACAACAATAGAGATATTCTTTACACCATTTCCTGATACGAAATAGGAAATAACGAAATCATCAAATGACATGGTAAATGCAAGCAGCGCGCCTGCGAAAATACCCTCTTTGATCATCGGCACGATAACCTTTGTCAGAGCCTGAAAAGGTGTTGCCCCAAGGTCCATGGCAGCATTTGCCATATTCGGATCCAGAGCCCTTACCTTCGGATAAACGCTGGTAATTACATACGGGGTACAGAATGCAATATGTGCCAGCAGCATAGTCAGATACCCTTTTCGAAATCCCAGAGAAGAGAACAACAGCATCAGGCTGATGGCAGTTACGATCTCAGGATTCAGGATAGGGATATTATTAATATTCAAAAGCAGTTCCTTGATTACCTTCTTTGATTTGGATAAACCGATCGCTGTAATGGTTCCAAGTATTGTAGAAACAATGGTCGCAATGATCGCAATGGTAACAGATACATAAACTGCCTTAATTACTTCCCCGTTACCGAGAAGTTCCTGATACCAGCGCAGGGAAAAGCCTGTAAATCTGGTCAGTGACTTGGATGAGTTAAAGGAAAAGATCATCGTCACCAGGATCGGCAGGTAAAAGAAAGCAAGGCAGAGTACTACATATAACATTGAGAAAAATTTATTATTACGTTTCATGCCGTCCTCCCTTATTCATCTTTATCCATCTTCTTCATCAGGCTCATAAAGATCAGAATGAGCACAGCCAGAATCAGAGAAATCGCACTTCCGAAGTTCCAGTCACCAACTGAGATAAACTGAGACTCGATCAGGTTACCGATCAGCATGTACTGTCCGCCTCCGAGAAGTTTCGGAATAACGAATGTGGAAATAGACAGCAGGAATACCATCATGATTCCATTGAGCACGCCGGGGATGGACAATTTCCAGATAACCTTTGTGAAGGTCTGGAATTTATTTGCCCCCAGGTCATAGGCAGCCTCGATAAAGGATTTATCCATTTTGCTCAGGGATGTATGGATCGGGATGATCATAAATGGCATAAAGTTACAGACCAGACCAACCACTACGGAAAAGTCCGTATACATCATTGTCACCGGGGAAATCCCCAGTAATCCAAGCAAATGGTTGATGATACCATTGTCCGACAGCAGGTTCATCCATGCATAAGTACGCAGAAGCATATTGATCCATTCCGGAATAGTTACCAGCAGGATCAGAAGACTCTGGGATTTCTCCGGACATTTGGAAATAATATATGCCAGCGGATAGCCAAGTCCCAGACAGATGACCGTCGTCAGGATTCCAAGCTTAAAGGACTTGAAAATAACGCTCATATACGTTGCTTCCAGGAATTTGCGGAAATTCTCCAGGGTAAAGGAGAACGTCAGCACCTCGTTTCCATCTTCTGTAAATGCATATAATGCGATCAGTATCAGCGGGATGACAATGACCACAAATGCCCACACAAGATATGGTTTGATAAGATTTCTGTACTGTTTCATCAGTAGCTTCCCATCTTACACATAACATGGATGTCTTCAGGCCCGAATTTCAGTCCCACTTCCCTTCCGACTTCCGCATAATCTGTGGTATGAACCATATAAGTACGAAGTTCTGTCTCGATCAGGATTTCATAATGCACACCTTTGAAGGTAATATTGCGCACGATTCCCCTGATCTTTGCCTGACCGGGATCTACGATATCCAGATCCTCAGGTCTTAATACAACTTCAATCTCTTCATTATCTTCAAATCCCTTATCCACACATTCAAACTCAAATCCGTCAAAAGCAACCAGATAATCACGGATCATGGTTCCCTCGATAATATTAGATTCACCGATAAAGCCTGCAACAAAACGGTTTTCCGGCTCATTGTAGATATCTGTAGGAGAGCCAATCTGCTGAATCTCACCGTTATTCATAACAACAACCGTATCTGACATGGACAGGGCTTCTTCCTGGTCATGGGTAACATAAATGAAAGTGATGCCAACTTCCTGCTGGATCTTCTTTAATTCTACCTGCATCTGTTTACGGATCTTTGCATCCAGTGCACCCAGGGGCTCATCTAAAAGCAGAACCTTCGGCTCATTTACCAGAGCTCTGGCAATGGCCACTCGCTGCTGCTGTCCACCGGAGAGCAGAGTTACATCTCTTTTCCCAAAGCCTTCCAGACCAACCATCTTCAGCATACGCTCCACCTTCTGGGCGATGACAGTTTTATCGACTTTCTTCAGGTTCAGCCCGAAACCGATGTTCTCCGCCACATTTAAATGAGGAAAAAGAGCATACTTCTGAAACACAGTATTAACCTCTCTCTTGTACGGGGGAAGCTTGGAAATCTCAATCCCGTTAAACAGTACTTCTCCGTCACTTGGTTCTTCAAAGCCTGCAATGATTCGAAGGGTGGTTGTCTTTCCACATCCGCTGGGTCCCAAAAGCGTCAGGAATTCCTTTTCGTAAATATCCAGATTGATGCCGCGCAAAACCTGCTGATCATCAAAATTCTTGGTCAGATTTTTTAACTCAATCAGTTTGTTCATCATCTTTTCCTTCCTCTGAATGTATT
>ERZ1673747.3329-NODE-3329-length-10465-cov-5.007301_pt1 | contig 10465 bp, 6 predicted proteins | sample MGYA00580220_ERZ1673747 | MGnify/ENA primary metagenome ERZ1673747 (study PRJEB41218, sample SAMN15661769) | gut metagenome | host: Homo sapiens | place: Canada: London | collected 2015-08-20/2019-03-30 | study: EMG produced TPA metagenomics assembly of... | reverse complement strand
GCATACGGTTGTCGAAAGAGATAGCGGATGAATCGGTTGTCCTGTTGAAAAACGAGAATGGGCTTTTGCCTTTGAATGCCGATAAGTTGAAGTCTGTTGCGGTGATCGGCCCTAATGCAGACCAGGTACAATTCGGAGATTATACATGGAGTCGTAATAACAAAGACGGCGTTACCCCGTTGGAGGGAATCAGGCGATTATTGGGCGGTAAGGCTACTGTCCGTTATGCGAAAGGATGCGATCTCGTTTCATTGAATGCCGGTGGAATAAAGGAGGCCGTAGAAGCGGTACGGAAGAGTGAAGTGGCGATTCTGTTTTGTGGAAGCGCCAGTGCGGCCCTTGCACGTGATTATAAAAGTTCTACCTGTGGTGAAGGTTTTGATTTGAATGATCTGAACCTGACGGGAGTACAGGGGCAGTTGATTAAAGAAGTGTATGAGACCGGAACGCCGGTAGTGTTGGTATTGGTAACCGGAAAACCGTTTGCCATATCTTGGGAGAAGAAACATATTCCGGCTATTTTGACACAATGGTATGCAGGAGAACAAGCAGGAAATTCGATTGCGGATATTTTGTTTGGAAGCATTTCTCCATCAGGAAGACTGACTTTTTCTTATCCTCAGACTACGGGACATTTGCCGGTATATTATAATTATCTTCCTTCCGACAAGGGCTTTTACAAAAATCCCGGAAGCTATGAATCTCCGGGAAGAGATTATGTGTTTTCCTCTCCGGACGCTCTTTGGGCTTTTGGTCATGGGCTGACTTATACTTCTTTTGTATATAAGAATCTAAGGACAGACAAAGAACATTATGGACTCAATGATACGATATACATTGATGTCGATATTAAAAATACAGGAAAGAGAGAAGGGAAAGAGGTCGTGCAGTTGTATGTGAATGATAAGGTTAGTACCGTGGTAACTCCTGTAAAGCAACTGCGGGATTTTAAGAAAGTGGATGTTGAGGCTGGAAAAACAGAAACGGTGAAACTGAAAGTCGCAGTGAACGATCTTTATATTGTAAATGCCGGAAATAAAAGGGTAGTTGAACCGGGAGAGTTTGAGTTACAGGTGGGGGCTGCGTCAGACAATATTCTTCAATCGAAAGTAGTCTCCGTTGGTGAATTTGTATCCACCGCTTTGGTAGAAGAACAAAAAATACTAAAGAGCAGCAAGACGATTTCCGTTCATGGAGAAGTAAGGGATGTACAGGCCACTTTGATAGGGAAGGTAAATATTTATGCCAAGAGCACGGGAGAACTTCTTGGGAAGAGCGATGACAGGGGCTGCTATCGGATGGATGTAGGGAATAAGGAAGTATTGATATTTAGTAAAAAGGGATATCAGAATCTGGAAGTACCGGTCGATAATCAAGAGGTTGTAAATGTGCGTATGAACTATGGTGACAATTGAAACTGAAAAAATAATTATTAATTAAATCTGTGATATATGAGAATCAAGCCTTTTTGTCTGATACCACTCTTTTCTTTGGTGTTTTTTGCTTGTGGGGAGAAGATGGTTGTGAAACCTTATAATGAAGGTCTTCACATAATTCCCGAACCTGAGAGAATCACTCAACAGACGGGAGAATTTGTTTTAAATCCTAACACGCTTTTTATTATCGATAATGATACGCTCGATGCGGTTGCCGGTTATTTTAAATACAAGATAAAGCAATCTACCGGTTATCAACTTGCTGACGGACAGGAAGCAGAACGGAATTATATTCGTCTGGCTTTGGATACTACTTTAAACCTGAAAGAGGAAGGGTATAAATTAGCCGTGCTTCCTGAAGGAATTTGGGTACGGTCACAGTCCCCGCAAGGAATTTTTTATGGGATGCAGACGGTGATGCAACTTTTGCCTGCCGAGATAGAGAGTGAACAGGTTATAAATAATATTGTATGGGCTATGCCGTGTGTCGAGATAGAAGACGAACCGGCTTATTCCTATCGCGGGATGATGCTGGATGTCAGCCGGCATTTTCATGATGTGGCTTTTGTCAAGAAGCAGTTGGATATCATGGCTATGTTTAAGCTGAACCGTTTTCATTGGCATCTTACGAATGATCATCTGTGGACGATTGAAATAAAGAAATATCCCCGCCTTACCGAAGTGGGTTCAGTGCGTCGTAATGCTGACGGAAGTATACACAAAGGTTTTTATACACAGGAACAGATTAAGGAGGTGGTTGCTTATGCGGCAGAAAGGTTTATAACGGTCATTCCGGAAGTCGAATTACCCGGACATGCTTTGGCCGCTCTGACGGCTTATCCGGAATTGTCATGTACCGGTGGTCCTTTCCAGTTGAGAAACAAGTGGGGGGTGGAAGAGGATGTATATTGCGCAGGTAATGAACAGACCTTTAAATTTTTGGAAGATGTAATCAATGAAGTCGCATCTTTATTTCCAGGTAAATATTTTCATATAGGAGGAGACGAATGTCCCAAAGTGAGGTGGAATGCTTGTCCGAAGTGCCGGAAGCGCATGCGGGATGAAAAGTTGAAAGATGCCCATGAGTTACAGAGTTATTTTGTACACCGGATCGAGAAAGTAGTGTTGGCACATGGCAAGCGCATGGTAGGCTGGGATGAGATTCTTGAAGGCGGACTGGCACCTACGGCGACCGTAATGTCGTGGCGTGGGGAGGAAGGTGGTATCGAGGCCGCTTCCATGGGGCACGATGTGATAATGACACCTGCCAAATGGTTGTATTTGGATTTTGGGCAGGGGAATATCGAAGTGGAGCCTATTACAATTAATTTTAAGACTTTGCTGAGCAAAACCTATCATTACAATCCTGCGTCCGAAAAAATACCGGCGGAACAACGCTCACACGTGATAGGAGCACAGGGTAATATGTGGGCAGAATATGCCGTCAATCCGGATCATACGGAATACATGCTTTATCCGAGACTGTTGGCGGTAGCGGAACTTACCTGGACACCTGCCGATAGAAAAGATTATGCATCTTTTGAACGTCGTCTGGATAATCAATTGGTACGCTTGGACGAACATCATATTCATTATCACATTCCATTGCCCGAAGGGCCGATGGCCGATCGTGTGGCAATTGTCGGTCCGGATACGCTTAGTTTCTCGAATAGCCGCAATCTTCCGATGGTATATACACTGGATGGAAGCGAACCGGCGGTTCATTCCAAACGCTACAGCGCTCCCATTGTTGTAGACGGCAGTCAGACTATACGTATTGCAACCCTTCTTTCTTCGGGCAAAATGAGCAGAGTGCGTACGATAGAAGTAGTGAAAGAACCCTTATGGCCGTCTTACAAAGAGAGGACTGAACCGGGAGTGTCTTTGATGTATGCAGAGGGTGATTTTTATTTTGTGAAAGATACGGAAAACGCTGCTTGGAAGGATGAAAAGATAGTAGACGATTTCAATTTGAAACCAGTTTTAGAAGATAAGGGGGCATTCTGCTATACCGGATATTTTGATGTGCCTCAAGACGGAGTCTATTATGTATCTACCGAGATGGACGAGTTGCAGATAGACGGTAAATTGGTATTGAGTAATGACGGTAAATTGGTACGTCATTCACACACGCGTACATCTCTTGCTTTGGAGAAGGGCAAACACGCTTTCCGATTGTTGTTTATTAACAATAATATTGGCGGATATCCGCGTATTTGGAATAATAAAGGTTTTGTAATGGCCGGGAAAGGAGAAGATTTTCAAACTCCGGTAACTTTGTTTCATTAAGTTTTAGTATTCAGGATAACAAACAGGAGAGCCGATTCCATATGGATGTGGAAACCGGCTCTCTTTTTTTATAAATTTCTTTTCGGGTTGTTTCTTTTAAAAAGAATTCCGTTCCTTTGCATAGGAAAATCAATTGAAGGAAAATATGAGAAGTTTTGCATCCGATAATAATTCCAGTGTACATCCTTTGGTGATGGAAGCACTGGCTTTGGCGAATCAGAATCATGCATTGGGATATGGTGATGACCCTTGGACGGAAGGAGCTGTCCGGAAAATCAGAGAAACATTTACGGCCGACTGTGAGCCCCTGTTTGTTTTTAACGGTACGGGCAGCAATGTCGTTGCCTTGCAGTTGATGACGCGTCCTTATCAATCTATCCTATGTGCCGAGACTGCACATATATATGTGGATGAATGCGGCTCTCCCGTAAAGATGACCGGTTGTCAGATCCGGCCGGTGGCAACTCCGGACGGAAAGCTCACTCCGGAGTTGATTCGTCCATATCTTCATGGCTTTGGCGACCAACATCATTCCCAGCCGGGAGCTGTTTATCTGTCCCAGTGTACCGAATTAGGCACTGTGTATACTCCCGATGAGCTGAAAGCAATTACTTTGTTGGCCCATCAATACGGGATGCGTGTCCATATGGATGGTGCCCGTATTGCCAACGCTTGTGCCGCCCTTCGTCTTTCTCTGAAAGAGTTGACGGTAGATTGCGGGATCGATGTGCTTAGTTTCGGCGGTACCAAAAATGGACTGATGATGGGAGAGTGCGTGGTCATCTTTGATGATGCCTTGAAAGAGGAAGCGCGGTTTATCCGTAAGCAATCGGCACAATTAGCTTCGAAGATGCGTTATCTCTCTTGCCAGTTCACCGCTTATCTCACGGATGATCTTTGGTTGAAAAATGCATCTCATGCCAATCGTATGGCGCGTAGGCTCTATGATGCTTTGAAAGATTATCCCGGTGTCTGTTTTACTCAAAAGGTGGAAAGTAATCAACTGTTTCTTACTATGCCCCGTTCTGTGATAGACAGAATGCTCGAATCTTATTTTTTCTATTTTTGGAATGAGGAGAACAATGAGATTCGCCTGGTTACTTCATTTGACACGACAGAGGATGATATCGACCGTTTTATTCTTTTGCTGAATTCCTGATATTTTTTTGTTTAAGGATAAAATAATAAAGGTTCGGACTTTCACAGGTGCGAACCTTTTTTTATGATAATTAATTTCGGATTGAAATCTTAAGTTTTGAAATACTTGGAAAATATAACTTGACGTTTTGGAAAATATTCTGAACTTAATGCATATATTTACCGCATAAATACGGCATTGATTTATGACTCACAATGTATCTTTGGGGAATGAGGCTGTGATGACTCATTTATGGCTTTATGGATTGCTGGTTCTAATGGGGGTAGTAATCGTATGTTTATTGTATAAACTTCATGAGTTGCGAAGTAAGGGGGTAAAAGAACGGGATTATCACCGTTTTCTGTTTGACATACTCGATAATCTTCCCTTTCCTGTGATGGTAAAGGATATTGAAAATGAATTCAAATATGCTTATTGGAACAAAGAATCCGAGTTACAGTCGGGCATTAAGTGTGAAGATGCTGTCGGACGTAGTGATTATGACATCTACGGCAAGGAGCGGGGACGGTATTACCGGGCTGTTGATGAAGATTTGGTCAAAATAGGTAAGCCTTATCGTGCAGAGGAACACTATGTCACTACCGATGGAGTCGATCATGATACGATTGTGATGAAATCCATATTTTCCCGTGGGGTGTCCGGTAAGTGGTTGTTGGTAACCCGATGGGAAATCAGTCAGTTAAAAAGATATGAAAGAGAGTTGCTGATTGCCAAAAACCAGTTGGAAAGTGCCATTAAAAAACAGAACTTGGCATTGAAGAGTATTGATTTCGGATTGATTTATATTGATAAAGATTATAGGGTACAATGGGAAGAGACGACACATCTGAAAAATCTGGTTTCCGGACGGCATTACACCCCCGGAATGATCTGTTATCGGACCAGTGCTTTGCGAGACCAACCTTGTGAACATTGTGCTTTCAAAGAAGCGATCGAGCAGAAAAGAATTGTGCGCCACACCGTACGGGTGGAGGGTGTTGATTTTGAGGTAACGGGCACTCCTGTGTATGCTGATGATAATAAGGAGGTGATAGGCGGTTTGTTACGGTTTGAAGATATTACGGAGAAATTAAAGCTTGACCAGGCGTTGCGGGAAGCCAAGGAGAAAGCAGAAGAATCGAATCGGCTGAAGTCTGCTTTCCTTGCCAATATGAGTCATGAAATCCGTACACCTCTGAATGCGATTGTGGGGTTTTCCGATATGATTTCCCAAATAGATGATCCGGAGGAGAAGCAGGAATACATGAAGATAATTGCAGTGAATAACGAACTGCTCTTGCAACTGATAGATGATATTCTCGATTTGTCGAAGATCGAGGCGGGTACTATGGACTTTTCTTATTCCACGACTGATGTAAATCAACTGTTAGACTCTATTTGTCAGCAGATGAATCAAAAAGAGCACTCGGCAGATGTGAAGATTGTGTTTACGGAAAGAGTACCGGAGTGTACAATAATGACGGATCGTCTTCGTCTGTCACAAGTGATGATTAATTTTATTAGCAATTCCATGAAGTTTACCGAACGGGGAACCATATCTATAGGCTATCGGTTGGATGAAACAAAAGATGAGATATACTTTTTTTGTAAAGACACCGGCATTGGTATTGCTGCTGATAAAATAGAACAGGTGTTTGAACGGTTTGTGAAGCTGAATACTTTTGTGAAAGGCACTGGATTGGGGCTGGCTATTTGTCGTGTCATTGTAGAGCGTTTGGGAGGAACGATCGGTGCCGAGTCGGAAGAGGGCAAAGGTTCCTGTTTTTGGTTTCGGATGCCGGTGGCTTTGCTTTAGGAATGGGAGTATGAAGATTTCTTAAAAATTGAACCTAAATACTATGTTGGCGTGTTATTTGTGAACGTTTATAGTAGTGAAACGTTTAAAATATAAAAGCATGGCCTATATAGATTATTACAAAATTTTAGGAGTTGACAAAAGTGCTTCTCAGGATGATATAAAAAAGGCTTTTCGTAAGTTGGCCCGTAAGTATCACCCGGATTTAAATCCGAACGACCCGAGCGCAAAGGATAAGTTTCAGGAGATAAACGAGGCTAATGAAGTGTTGAGCGATCCGGAAAAACGTAAGAAGTACGATGAATACGGTGAACATTGGAAGCATGCCGATGAGTTTGAAGCGCAGAAGCGGGCGCGGCAGCAAGCAGGTGCCGGCGGTGGATTCTCCGGTTTCGGAGGAGGTGATGAGAATGGATATTGGTATTCGTCCGACGGGCAAGGCTTTTCCGGATCAGGTGGTGAAGGATTTTCTGATTTCTTTGAATCCATGTTTGGAGGGCGTGCCAGAGGAGGGCGTAGCAGTGCCGGTTTCCGTGGACAGGACTTTAACGCAGAACTGCATTTGTCTCTTCGTGATGCTGCCGAGACCCATAAACAGGTGTTGACAGTGAATGGGAAGAACGTCCGCATTACCATTCCGGCAGGTGTAGCCAATGGACAGGTGATCAAATTAAAAGGTTACGGTGGCGAAGGTATCAACGGAGGTCCTGCAGGTGACTTATACATCACGTTTGTGATTCCGGAAGATCCTGTGTTCAAACGTCTGGGTGACGACCTTTATATCGATGTTTCGTTGAATCTTTATACGGCCGTATTGGGAGGTGAACAGGAGGTAGATACGTTGAATGGCAAAGTGAAACTGAAAGTAAAACCGGAAACGCAGAACGGTACGAAAGTACGGTTGAAAGGAAAAGGTTTTCCTGTCTATAAGAAAGAAGGACAATTTGGCGATTTAATTGTGACTTATAATGTCAAAACGCCTACTAATCTGACAGATAGGCAGAAAGAGTTGTTCCGGGAATTACAGAGTATGAACTAAAAAAAGAATCAGCACTATGCAGACCGAATTAATTATAGTCAGTGAATATTGTCACAAGTGTCAAATCGAGCCCTCGTTTATTGATTTGTTGCAAGAAGAAGGGTTGATTGAAATCCGGATCGAAGGAGATGAACATTATCTGCTTGTGTCGCAACTTCCGGAGGTGGAACGCTACAGCCGGATGTATTACGATTTATCTATCAATATGGAAGGTATCGATGCTATCCATCATCTTCTGGAGAGAATGGAGGGGATGCGTCGGGAAATGAACTCGCTCCGTAACCAGCTTCTTGTTTATAGAAAGCATGAGCTGGAAGAAACGGAATGGTGAAAAGAAACAGGAAAGGCGGAATGAGATTACCTGTTTAATATGAAAAATGCCCGGTTTGTTGATGAGACCGGGCATTTTTATATTGGATAATATCGGTTTACCGCTTATTTTCTGTAGTAAGCCAGATCGTCTTTATCGAATTTACGGATAAAGTTGATATGCTTTTCTACTTCACTTTCGGCATAACGGACAAATACTTGTGCAGATGTACCGAACAGTTCTGCGTTTTTAGAAGCATCCTGTACCATCAAGTGTCCCATGATGGTGTAAGCAGCCATTTCTACAAGGCGGCGTGCACAGAAATCGAGTAATTCCTGATCTTTGGCTTCTGTAACTTGCGCTACACAAGCTGCATATTTGCTCGCCATACTCTTCAGGCGATTGTGCAAGCCTTCCATCTCCGGAGCTACTATTGCATTTTCATATTCTTTGATGCGGTTGAGGTAAGCACCGGTCGTTACGTAGCGGATTGCTGCTACTACCTGCAACTGGGTAGTTCCTTCGTAGATAGAAGTGATACGTGCATCCCGGTAGATACGTTCGCAAGCATAGTCTTTCATAAAACCGGAACCACCGTGTATCTGAATACAGTCGTAAGCATTCTGATTGGCAAATTCGCTACCCATACCTTTAGCCAGTGGGGTAAAGCTGTCTGCCAGTTTGGCAAAGGTCTTTTGTTCGGCACGTTCTTCCGGAGTCAGTTTACGTTCTTTGGCAATATCATCCAATGCTTTGTAGATGTCGACAAAGCGGGAAGTCTCGTACAATAAAGCGCGCGTAGCATCCAGTTTGGCTTTCATCAAAGACAGGATTTCGGCTACGGCCGGGAACTCGATGATTGCTTTTCCAAACTGTTTACGATCTTTTGCATAGGCCAATGCTTCATTATAAGTGGCCTGCAGGATACCTACCGACTGTGCTGCGATACCCAGACGGGCACCGTTCATCAGGGCCATTACATATTTGATAAGTCCTAATTTCCGGTCACCGCAAAGCTCTGCTTTGGCATTCTTATATACGAGTTCGCAAGTAGGAGAGCCCTTGATACCCATTTTGTTTTCGATACGGCGAACGCTAACACCGCCGTTACGTTTGTCATAAATGAACATGGACAAGCCACGGCCGTCATGAGTTCCCTCTTCCGAGCGTGCCAGTACGAGGTGGATATCAGAGTCACCGTTCGTGATAAAACGTTTCACACCGTTCAGATACCAGCATTGGTCTTTCTCACTGTAGGTAGCTTTCAGCATGACAGCCTGAAGATCGGAACCGGCATCCGGTTCGGTCAAGTCCATAGACATGGTTTCACCTTGGCACACACGGGTGATGTAGCGTTTCTTCTGATCTTCGTTTGCGAATTCATAAATTGTTTCTGCACAATCCTGCAATCCCCAAAGGTTCTCGAATCCGGCATCACTGCGGCTTACGATGTCGGCAGCCATGATGTACGGAGTGATCGGGAAGTTCAGGCCGCCGAAACGGCGTGGCATAGCCATACCCATCAAACCGGCTTTGCGGCAGGCTTCCAGATTGGCAGCAGTACCGCTGGCATAGGTCACACGGTTATTGGCACATACCGGTCCTTCGTGATCAACGCCTTCGGCATTGGGAGCGATGATGTCGCCACATATTTCACCTACAATTTCCAACACTTTGTCGTAGCTGTCCATTGCATCTTCAAAATCTACCGGAGCGTAGTCGAAGTTATCTTTATCTGCATAGTTGCGCTCTTTCAGCTCAACGATTCTCTTCATCAGCGGATGGCTCAAGTGATGCTTGAGTTCCGGCGTATCTAAATAAAAGTTAGCCATTTCTTACTTACTATTTTGTTTATAATACTTGATCATCTTCGGCACGACTTCTTCGATGCTTCCGTTGATTACGTAATCCGCAATCGTATTGATCGGTGCTTCGGGATCGCTGTTGATGGAGATGATAATACCACTTTCCTGCATACCGGCGATGTGTTGGATTTGTCCGGAGATACCGCAAGCGATATACAGTTTCGGGCGAACCGTAACACCGGTCTGACCGATCTGCCGGTCATGGTCGATGAAACCGGCATCCACTGCGGCACGGCTGGCACCTACTTCGGCATTCAGCACTTTGGCGAGTTCGAACAACAAGTCGAAATTTTCTTTGGATCCTACTCCGTAGCCACCGGCAATGATGATCGGCGAACCTTTCAAATTGTTCTTTGCCTTTTCTACGTGACGTTCGATTACTTTCACTACATAGTCCGTATCGGCTACATATTTCTTCACATCATGACGGATCACTTCTCCCTTATAATCGGCAGAAAGGATTGCTTTTTTCATCACACCTTCGCGGACAGTCGCCATTTGCGGACGGTGTTCCGGATTCACAATCGTAGCAACGATGTTACCACCGAATGCCGGACGGATTTGATATAACA
>ERZ1673747.3312-NODE-3312-length-10505-cov-8.258086_pt1 | contig 10505 bp, 10 predicted proteins | sample MGYA00580220_ERZ1673747 | MGnify/ENA primary metagenome ERZ1673747 (study PRJEB41218, sample SAMN15661769) | gut metagenome | host: Homo sapiens | place: Canada: London | collected 2015-08-20/2019-03-30 | study: EMG produced TPA metagenomics assembly of... | reverse complement strand
CACTTTGTCAATGTTTTAATAAACAAAAATACAAAGCAATGTTCAGTAAAAACGCCGAATTTCCACCGCACGCCCGTGCCAACGCCCCGTGTGCGCGGGGCATTGGCGACCGGCTGCGCGCCGGCGCGCAGCCGGAAAAACCGCCGTGCGCATCCGTTGGCACACAGCGGCAGCTGCCTCGTATCAGCGGTTGCTCGGCGCGGAGCTTTGCCCGCCGAAGATCCAGTCATCCAGATCCTGATCCATGGTGCGTCACCTCCTGTTTGAGCGGCATACGGCCATTGTATGTCGGGCGGGGTGAAAAAATGCACGAACGCGGGCCCTGAAATAGAAAGAACTTGAAACCAACGGCCGTTTGCGTTATAATCAATGCATCTTTATCCGCACGCGGAGGTTCTCTTCGCGGGCAAGACATTTTTCGAAGGATCAGGTGAATCACGAATGAGTGCATCCCAAGACAAAAAGCGCCGCAGCGATGAGCGCGCGCTGGGCACCGAGCGCCGCCAGGTCGCCTCTCAGAAGGAGGCCAAAGAGCGCAAGCAGAGCAAGATCAAGTGGACGGTCGGCACGGTCATTGTCGTGCTGCTGGTCGTTGCGATCCTGCTTGGCAATTCCAGCCTCTTTTACACTGCGCGCCCCGCGCTGCAGGTCGGCGATGTGAAGTATTCCTCGGCCGAGGTCAACTATGCCTACCGCACGGCCTACCTCTCGTTCTGCAACCAGTACAGCAGCATCCTCTCCTCCATCGGCTTTGACACGAAAAAGCCGCTCGACGAGCAGAAGTGCACCATCAGCGAGGAGTTTGACACGTGGGATGACTATTTTAAGAACGCTGCCAAGCAGAACCTCGTGCAGGTCACGGCGCTGTGCGATGCCGCCAAGAAGGCCGGCATCACGCTCGACGAGGACGATCAGCATGAGGTCGATGAGCAGTTTTCCTACATTGAGCTCTCTGCCAAGCAGTATAAGTACAGCTCTGTCAGCAAGTATCTGCAGGCAGTCTACGGCAACGGCGTGACCAAGAAGGTCGCGCGCCACATGCTGGAGCTCAGCCAGCTCGCCTCGAAGTATTCGCAGCAGCAGTACGACAGCTATACCTACACCGACGAGCAGATCGCGGAAAACTACGCCGAGAACAAAAACAGCTACGACGTCTTTAACTACCAGTACTATCTTGTGAAGGCAGCGACCGAGGAGACGACGGGTGCTGACGGCAACACCAGCACCGCCACGACGGATGCCACGATGGCAGCTGCCAAGGCCACGGCCGACAAGATCGCCGCTGCCACGCACGACGCGGACAGCTTTGCCGCCGCCGTGACGGCGAACGTGCCCGCCACGACTGCCGCCGACGGCAAGACCACGACGCCGAGCGTCACGGTCAACACCAACACCAAGGGCTCGAGCATCAGCTCCGCCCCGTATGCCGAGTGGCTCTACAGTGCTGAGCGCACGGCCAACAACGTGACTGTTGTCGAGCAAGAGAACACCGGCTACTATGTCGTGCTCTTCCAGAGCCGCGACGACAACAGCTATAACACCGTCAGCGCCCGCCACATCCTCATCAAGGCGGAGGACAGCGACAACGACGGCACGTATTCAGACGACGATAAGCAGAAGGCCAAGGCTTCGATCGACGATGTCTATGAGCGCTGGATGCAGAGCGACCAGACCGAAGATGACTTCGCGCAGCTGGCCAACTCCTTCAGCCAGGACAGCGGTTCGAACACCAAGGGCGGCCTGTATGAGCACATCTATAAGGGTCAGATGGTGCAGGAGTTCAATGACTTCTGCTTTGACCCCGCACGCAAGCCGGGCGATGTGGACATCGTCTTTAACGAGAGCGATTCCTACTGCGGCTACCACCTGGTGTATTTCGTCGGTCAGGGCGAGCGCTACTGCGACTACCTCGCCGATCAGGCGCTGCGCTCGGCGGACTTCGAGAAGTGGGAGAGTGCGTTCTTCGACGACTGGAACGCTACCGAGCTCAACGGCATGAAGTACGTCGGATAAATCAGACACGCGGGATAAATCGGACACACGTCAGAGCCGCCCGCCGGGCGGCTCTGTGTCTATCGCAAAGTGCGGACGCACCATGTTGACAGAGCAGCGGGGGAGCTCGAGGGGGCGAAGCGCCCGCCTCGAATGAGATTCTATTCGTCAGGCATATTTGCTGTGCAAAATGCCTGACGGTGACGGCTTGCTCTCTGAGCAAGCCGGGAGCCGTCCGAACAGGACGGCTCTTTTTTCAATGTCACTATGGAGGGATCAGCATGACCGGAACAAAAACACTGCGCTATGACACGACCGTGCTCGATGCGCGCGCGCTTGCCGATGCGCTTGAGGCAGAGGAGAAGGCCGGCTGGGAGGTCGCGGAGGCGGCCTACGACGGCACGGACTTTGTCGTGACCTTCGAGCGGGAGGGCGCGCTATGAGCGAGCAGACCCTGCGCTCCGAGATGCTGCTCGGCAGCGACGCGCTCGCACGTCTGCGCCGCAGCCGTGTTGCGGTGCTCGGTCTCGGCGGCGTGGGCAGCTGGTGCGCCGAAGCGCTGGCGCGCGCCGGTGTCGGCGCGCTCACACTCGTGGACGAGGACACCGTCAGCGAGAGCAACATCAACCGCCAATGCTGCGCACTGCATTCCACGGTCGGCCTGTCGAAGGCGGAGGTGATGGCCGCGCGCGTGCGCGATATTAATCCCGGCATCGCCGTCGACGCGCGCACCGAGCGCTATGAGGCTGCGACACGGGAACGGTTTTTCGACACGGAGTATGATTACATTGCCGACTGCATTGACCTGGTGTCCTGTAAGGTGGATCTGATCTGCACCGCGCATGCGCGCGGCATCCCCATCGTGTCGGCGCTCGGCACGGGCAACAAGGCGGATGCGAGCCGCTTCGAGCTCTGCGACATCAGCCGGACGAGCGGCTGCCCGTTCGCGCGCGTCATGCGCCGCGAACTGCGCAGCGCCGGCATCACGCACCACGCGGTCGTGTTCAGTCCCGAGCCCGCCATGACGCCGGAGGCACTGTGCGCCCCGCCGCCGGGACGGCGGAGCGTGCCCGGCTCGCTGCCGTGGGTGCCCGCAAGTGCGGGGCTGCTCATGGCGCAGAAGATCGTGCTCGATCTGTGCGCGGCGCAGGAGGCGCGGATATGAAGCCCGTCTGGATCGTGCTGCTGTGTCTGCTGGGCGCGGCGGTGCTGACGGCGCTGCTCGTGTGGTATTTTGAGCAGCGGATGCTGGCGCGGTCGCTCGGCCGCGCGCCGGAGCACGCGGATGCGCAGGCCGCATGGGAGCAGCATATGCTGCGCAAGCAGGGCTGGACGGCCGACTCCGAGCCCGGCAGCATCGCGCTTGCGCGCGCCCGCGCGGGGCTTGCCGCGATCCGGGAGCGGCCGCACGAGGATGTGTTCACGCCCGGCCTTGACGGTGCGCGTCTGCACGCGCGGCTCTACCGCGTGCCCAATGCCCACGCGACCGTCATCCTCTGCCACGGCTACCACAGCCGCGCCGAGCATGACTTCGGCGCGCAGTTTCCGGCTCTGTATGCCTCCGGCGGCTGCAACCTGCTGCTGATCGACGAGCGCGCGCACGGCCTGAGTGAGGGCAAATGCCTCACCTTCGGCCAGCTCGAGCGCTATGACATCGCGCAGTGGGTGCACTGGGTGCGCGAGCACTCGCGCGTGCAGCGGCCCATCGCGCTCTACGGCGTGTCCATGGGCGCGGCATCGGTGCTGCTGGCCGCACAGCTTCCGGAGCTGCGCGGGGAGCTTGCCTGCGTCGTGGCCGACTGCGGTTACTCCAGCTTCGAGCTCGAGGTCACGGACGCCGTGCACCATGCGACGAACGCGCCGCGCCGGCTGCAGGGGCTGCTTGCGCGCGCCTGCGTGCGCATCCTGCGCCGCAATGGGCTGGATTTTGACGCGGTCGATACCACGCCCGGCATGGCGGCGCTCGATATCCCGATCCTGTTTTTCCACGGCGACGCGGATACTTTTGTGCCGCTGCACCACAGCGAGCGCAACCTTGCTGCCTGCAGGCGCGAGCAGCGGCTCATTGTCATCCCCGGCGCGGAGCACGCCATGGCAGCGCAGGTCGACCCTGAGCGCTACCGGCGCGAGCTGCTGGTTTTCCTGTGGCGCAACACAAACTACCTCTGGGCCGAGCGCGACAAACCGCTGAAATGAGCCGGCCGGCCGAGCCGGTGCACCTCCACGCATCCAAAAGCAGAGTCTGAAAAAGAGCACCGTCCGGTGCTCTTTTTTGCGCCTGAAAATCTTTTATATTTGACTATAAGTAAAATATACTTGACATTATGAATAGCAAGTGCTACACTGCGCTTGAACGGAAAAGGAGGCGCTGCTATGCACAACATGACTGGATTTTTGGGTGCTGCCGTCGGCGTGGCTATTGCGGTCGTCATTTGGGTCGTGGTTGTTTCCCTGCGCAAGGAGCGGAGCGGTGACGCGCCGCAGTTTGACGAGCGGCAGCTCGCCGCGCGCGCCAGGGCATACAGCAGCGCGTTTTTCACGCTGCTGGGATATCTCGCCGTCGTGGCGCTGCTCGATTCGGTCGCTGAGGTGCGCTGGTGCGATCTGTACACGGCGTGTTTTCTCGGCATGATGCTCGCGCTCGACGTGTTTGCCGTCGCGGCCATCCGCAGTGACGCCTATTTCGGTATCCATGAGCGTCCGGTCGCGTCGATCGTGCTGTTTGCGTTCGTGGCCGTGCTCAATCTCGGTGTGGCGATCGCCCGCTTTGCGGCCGGGGAGCCGCTGCTGGAAAACGGTCTGCTTACGCGCACGAGCAGCATGAACCTCATTCTGGGCATCGCCTTTGTGCCGGTCACGGCGGCGTCGATCGTGTCGGCCGTGCGCGCCCGCCGGGAGGACGCATGAAGAATCTGAAACTCAAGGCGGCCCGCGCTGCGCGCGACTGGTCGCAGCAGCAGCTGGCGGACGCCGTCGGCGTGTCGCGCCAGACAATCGTCGCCATCGAAAAGGGGGACTATAACCCCACGATCCGCCTGTGCATTTGCATCTGTCAGGCACTGGGCTGCACGCTTGACGCGCTGTTCTGGCCGGAGACGGAGCGGCAATAATTCCCCACTTGTTGCATGATTTCGCGCCACATTTACAAATCGCTCACCACTTTGGTACAAAAAAGCCGGATGTCTGTGACATCCGGCTTTTTGCGTGTCTTCTCAGCCTTGCAGCAGCGCTGCAGCCGCAGCGCCCACGGCAGAGGCGTTGGATATGGGCTTGCACACGCAATAACGCTGCAGCTTCTGGACGAGGAAGCGGTCGAGCTCCTCGTTGACGGCGGGGTGCAGGAGCGCCGAATTGCGAAACAGCGACCCGTCCACGGCCACGACCATGGGACGGTGGCGGTTTTGTGCGCCGCCGGTCAGCAGCACCATGGCGGCGACGTTTGCGACGAGCACCTTGGCCGCACGGCCGAACACACCCTGAATGACCATGGCGGCGGTCTTGCGGTCGGCGTCCGCAGCATCTGCCAGCGCTGCGATCGCGCCGCTGTCCGGATCTGCGCCGAAGGTGTCAGCATCGCTGGCGGAGAGCGTGCCGAGCGCGCGCAGTTTGTCGGCGGTTTCGGCGGCGAACAGGCCGTCATCCGCGGCGGCGATGAGCGCGAGGCGGCAGAGCTCGCCGAGGTAGCGGCCGCTCGTCATCTTTTCGAGGCGGTACGCGCCCGGCGCGGCGGAGGCTGCGTCGATCGCCTGATCGAAGCGGCTCTGCGGCAGCTCGGTGAACGAGCCGGACTCGAGATTTACGAGCATCGCGCCGTCTTCGTCGCGGCCGAGCTTTTCGATCGCGCGCACCGGCAGCAGGCAGCAGGTATTCGTGCCCGTGCCGTTGACGAGCCCGGCGAAGCCGTTGGCATAGTTGTTGGAGATGGTGGCCACGCCGCTCAGGTACGTGGCAGGGGTGTCGTTGACGACTGCGATGGGCAGCTTCGGACAGCCGCGGCGCGCGAGCTCCTCGGCGAGGTCGGCGCCCACAAGGTGCTCCTCCCAGCCGGTGAGCTGCACCTCCTTGGTCATGCTGAGCACCTTCGCGTCCAGCTCCGGCGTGTTCTGTGCAGGATAGCTGAAGCAGACGCCGATGTGCGTGGCATCTGCCAGCAGCGGCGCGAGCGCATCGGCGGTCAGGCGGATGAAATCCGTCCAGTCGGCCGCGCCGTCCGTGCCGGGCATGGGCAGCTTGCGCTCGTTTTCGAGGACCGGATGACCGAATTCATACCGCACGGTGGCGACGCGGAAATGCGTTCCGCCCGCGTCGACGACGGCGACGCGCTTGCCCTCCGTGTCGGGCAGATGCTTGCCCGGCGCGAGGTAGGCCGGCAGCATCGGCAGACCGCCGGGTTCCCCGCGCAGGCCGCGCTGCATCGCGGCGAGCAGGGCGTCGGTGAGCGCCTGTGTGTCAAGCTGATCAGGTGCGGCGTCATACTTACGCAGGAAGGTGAGCACGCGCGCGTCGATGTGGATCGCGGGGATCTCCACCTCCTGATGCGCAGCGAGCGGGTACGGTGTGCGCGCCGCGGCCGGCTTCGCGGGCGCTGCGGGCTGCTCGGCGGCAGCCTTCTTTTTCTTGAAAAACGGAAGCTTCATGTGGGTTCTCTCTCTTTCTTGACGAAGACCCCGCGCCGAAACCGGCGCGGGGTCGGTGCTGATTTGGCTGTGTGTCAGGCGTTCGGCGTGTCCGCCTTGACGGTCTCGACCAGACCGGCTGCCAGCGCGGCAGCGCCCTGGATCTCGGACGGGATGATGATCTTCGTCGCGCGGCCGTCGGCGGCGGCGGCGAAGGCTTCAAGGCTCTTGAGCTTGATGACGGCGTCGGACGGCATGGACTCATTGATGAGCCGGATGCCCTCTGCGGTCGCGCGCTGCACGGTCAGGATGGCCTCGGCGCGGCCCTGCGCCTCGAGGATCTGCTCCTGCTTCTTCGCGTCGGCGCGCAGCACGGCGGACTCCTTCTCGCCCTCGGCCATCAGGATGGCGGAGCGCTTCTCGCCCTCGGCACGCAGGATGGCTTCACGGCGTTCACGTTCGGCCTTCATCTGCTTTTCCATCGCGTTCTGGATCTCCTTCGGCGGGAGAATGTTCTTGAGCTCTACGCGGTTGACCTTGATGCCCCACGGGTCGGTGGCCTCGTCGAGGATCTGGCGCATCTTGGTGTTGACGATGTCGCGGCTGGTCAGGCACTGGTCGAGCTCAAGATCGCCGATGAGGTTACGCAGCGTCGTTGCCGAGAGGTTCTCGATCGCGAGGATCGGCTGCTCGATACCGTAGGTGTAGAGCTTCGGGTCGGTGATCTGGTAGTAGACGACGGTGTCGATCTGCATGGTGACGTTGTCCTTCGTGATGACGGGCTGCGGCGGGAAGTCCGCGACCTGCTCCTTGAGCGACAGACGCTTGGCGACCGACTCAATGAACGGGACCTTCAGGTGCAGGCCGACGCCCCATGTGGTCTTGTATGCGCCGAGGCGGGTGATGACGTAGGCCTGCGCCTGCGGCACGATGCGGATGTTGCGCACGAGGATGACGAGCGCGATCACGATGATTCCGTAGAGAACGTATTGCATGGGGAGTTCCTCCTTATTCATTTGCGTCTGCACGCACGCAGACGGGTGTGACGATGAGCTTGACGCCTTCGATGCGCAGCACGGTGGCGGTCGTTCCGGCGGCGATGGGAGCATCGTGCTCTGCGCGCGCGGTCCAGACCTTTCCGCCGACGGTCACGGCGCCGCGGCCGGTCAGATTGTCGATGTCCTCAGTGACGAGACATTCCTGCCCGATGAGCATATCGGCGTTGGTCGGCTGTGTGCGGCCGTTGACGTATTTTTTTACCAGAGGCCGCGTCACGGCAAAGGCTGCGATCGAGATGACGAAAAACCACACGAGCTGCAGCCACAGCGGCGCGTGGAACATGGCGGCAATGAGCGCGGCGAGTGCACCCACGGCAAACCAGATCGTGACGAGACCGGCGGTCAGCCCCTCAATGACCAGAAAGATCACGATCAGGCCGATCCAGACGGCCGGCATGGTGAAGGGGATCCCGGCAATGACCATAGACAAAACCTCCTGTGCAAGTGGTGGGAATATGCGGTGCGGCAATGCTTTGCCATGGAAATATCATACCGTATTTATGGCCTAAAAGCAAGAAAAACCCCCGCAAACCGACGCATGAAATTTCAGGACAGTTTTCCTCTTTACTTTCTTAAACAATTAGAGTAAAATAGTATCCGTGAAAAAATGATCCTACCTGCAATACAACAGATGAGAAACAAGGAGCGCATATGAACAAACAGCATAAAAAGCCGCGCTGCGATGACATGTACCGTGCCATCCTGACGCTGAAAACGGTCGAGGAATGCAAGCAGTTTTTTGATGACCTGTGCACGGTCACGGAGCTGCAGGCCATGGAGCAGCGCTATCAGGTGGCGCAGTATCTCGACTCCGGCCTGATCTACAACGACATCCTTGAAAAGACCGGCGCCTCGAGCGCGACGATCAGCCGCGTCAACCGCAGCCTGCAGTATGGCAACGGCGGTTATGAGATCGTGTTTGCCCGGCTCAGGGAGCTGGCGGAGAAAGCTTCGGAGGAGCAGGCGTGAGCGCCTATGGCGCCCTTGCCGCGTGGTACGATGCGCTGACCCGCGACGTGGATTATGCCGCGTTCGCGGACTTCTATGAGCAGTGTTTCCAGCAGGGGCGCGGCGAGAGCCATACCCTGCTGGATTTTTGCTGCGGCACGGGCACACTCACGCGCCTCATGGCCGCGCGCGGCTATGAGATGATCGCGACCGACGGCTCGCCCGATATGCTCATGCAGGCGCAGGCACACAATGCGGAGCTGCCGCCGGACGCCGTCGCGCCGCTGCTGCTGTGTCAGGAGGCGTCCGAGCTTGATCTCTACGGCACGGTCGACGCGGCCTACTGCTCGCTTGACGGCATCGACTACCTGCCGCCGGAGGAGCTGCCGGAGGTGCTGCACCGGCTGCACCTGTTCGTGCGCCCGGGCGGGATGCTGATCCTGGACATCCGCGACCCGGCGTCGTTCCGCGCGCTCGATGGCGGCACGTTCGTCGATGAGACGGACGATGTCCTGTGTCTCTGGCGGGCGGAGTTTGACGCGGCGGCGCAGACCATGCACTACGGCATGGATCTGTTTACGCGCGCGGGCGAGCTCTGGTCGCGTGCGTCCGAGGAGCATATTGAGTATGCGCACACGCCCGAGCTGCTCACGCAGCTGCTCACGGAGGCGGGCTTTCTCGATGTGACCGTCCGGCGCGACGGTCCGCAGGCGGATGCCGGGCGCGTGTTCCTCACGGCGATGCGCAGTCTGGAATACGGCAGCGAAACCATGGAAAGCATAAACCCTGTTGGATAATTTTTCGAGGTGAACATTATGGATGAGATCATCCGCGCCGTCTCGAAAGACGGCTTTGCAAAAATTTCGGTCGTCACCGCGCGCGATGCGGTGCAGCGTGCCAATGCCATTCATCACTGCAGCCCGACGGCCATCGCAGCCCTCGGCCGCAGCCTTTGTGCCGCGTCCATGCTCGGTGACCTGCTCAAGGAGGAAAACGGCACGGTCACGCTGCGCATCAACGGCGGCGGCGGTCTCGGCACGATCGTTGCGGTGTCGGACTGCGACGGCAACGTCCGCGGCATGGTGTCAAACCCCGCGTTCGACCTGCCTACGCGCCCGGACGGCAAGCTCGATGTCGGCGGCGCAGTCGGCAAGGACGGCATGCTCACCGTCAGCCGGGACATCGGCCTGCGTGAGCCGTATATCGGCAGCACGGAGCTTGTCAGCGGCGAGATCGCGGAGGACCTGTCCGCCTATCTCGTCGAGAGTGAGCAGATCGCCGCGGCCTGCGGCCTCGGCGTGCTCGTCGACACCGACCACAGCGTCAAGGCGGCCGGCGGCTTTCTCGTGCAGCTCATGCCCGGCGCGCCGGAGGAGCTGATTGGGAAGCTGGAGGACAACATTTTTATGATGGACCAGCTCACGACCATTCTCGACGAGGACGGAGTGGACGCCATCATCGCGCAGGTCATGCGCGATTTTGCGCCCGAGATCGTCCTGCGCCACCCGATGGCCTACCGCTGCGCGTGCTCGCGTGCGCGTGTGGAGCAGGCGCTGCGCCAGTGCGGAGCGGATGAGCTGCGCGCGATGATCGCCGAGGGCGAGGATACGCGCGTGCACTGCCAGTTTTGCGACACGGAGTATGTATTTACGCCGGCGGATCTGCAGACGCTGCTGGACGCCGAAAACCCTGATGCCGCAACGGATTGAACCGTGTTTGGGGCGGCGCTGCCGCCCCAAACATGCACAATTGCCGAAAAAATTACCGAAAATCTATTGACAATTGTGTGCCCGTCTTGTATAATGAGCAAGCTGCGAAACGGGAGCATAGCTCAGCCGGGAGAGCACTTGCCTTACAAGCAAGGGGTCACAGGTTCGAGCCCTGTTGTTCC
>ERZ1673747.3293-NODE-3293-length-10557-cov-3.480575_pt1 | contig 10557 bp, 9 predicted proteins | sample MGYA00580220_ERZ1673747 | MGnify/ENA primary metagenome ERZ1673747 (study PRJEB41218, sample SAMN15661769) | gut metagenome | host: Homo sapiens | place: Canada: London | collected 2015-08-20/2019-03-30 | study: EMG produced TPA metagenomics assembly of... | reverse complement strand
CCTTTTGCGCGAAAAATGCAAGTATATATTCGCATTTTCTTAGCCTTTATTCGCATTTTCTAGAATATATGCATAATACCGGTTATAAATCAGCTCTGGCCCGCCGGGTCTGCCGATACTCGGACGCACGACCGCCCCGCAAGACCGACGGCGTTCTGCTGGAATCAGAAATACCCCCGCATATGCGGGGAAAAGCCGAGCCAAAAAGGCTGTGGCAGCTATCCGGCGGGATCACCCCCGCGTATGCAGGGAAAAGTAATCTTTTGCCACATACCCGTTGCCGGTCATGGGATCACCCCCGCGTATGCGGGGAAAAGTTCCGGGCGTATGCGATGATTTGGCAAGAGTGGGGATCACCCCCGCATATGCGGGGAAAAGGCTTCTTTGGCAAGTTGCTGATTACCAGCTTCAGGATCACCCCCGCATATGCGGGGAAAAGTGTCGGAGTTCGTTGATGGTCGCGGCCGTTACGGGATCACCCCCGCATATGCGGGGAAAAGAGCTCGTCTACCTGTTTTTGCGTTAGGTTGATGGGATCACCCCCGCATATGCGGGGAAAAGACTAAAAAGATCCCGTAGCACCGTGCCTCCTGCTGCTATTGTACTGCCGTTTCCTTCAGTTTGCAATAGACCTGCTGGATCAGGCGGCAATCCGGCAGAGCGCGATGCTCCACCTTTTCTGCCAGCTGAAAATGCTGCGCCAGCGTTTCCAGCTTATAGTTTGCGACCCTTGAAAGCTTTCTGCGGGCGAGCTGTGCAAGGTCCGTCTGATGGTTGGTCAATATCGGGAAACCATACTGCTTGCAGGCCATGCGGAGGAACTCCAGATCAAAGGCAATGTTGTGCCCCACCAGCGGGTCTTTGCCAAGGAAGTTCAAAAAGCGCTGCAATGCTTCCCGAGGCTCTGTTCCCTGCTGCAGCTCTGCAGCGCTGAGGCCGGTCAGCGCCGTGATCTCTGCCGGGACTTTTTCCACCCCGCAGACCAGCATCGTCAGCTCCTCCACCGGCACGCCATCCCGTACCCGCAGCGCTCCATACTCGATGATGGCGTCCGACGCGGCTTTCAGTCCGGTGGTCTCCAGATCGATCACGGTGTAATCCGCTCTGCCCCGCTGCGTTCTGCCTGCTTTCCGCGCCGCCTGCCACTGCGCTGCCTTGCTGAACCCGGGCTTCAGATCCAGCTGGTTCTGCTCCATCTGCGGCAGCGGCCGCCGCATCAGTTTGATGCCGTCAAAATCCACCATCTCCCATGTGGTATTGTGGGTGCGGAAGTCCATCCTCTGTTCTCCCGCCGTTGTGAACACCATTGTCGCCTGCCCGTTTTTCAGGTTCTGGCACACCCGCTCCCACAGCGCATCCCGCACTCGGCTGCTCACGTTGCCCACATAGACGCCGGTGTTGATCTCGCACAGCCACTTGGACAGATCCCCGCGCAGCTTCGGCGGGCAGTTCGTCATCGTGAGAACTACGATGTCTCCTCACCTTCCTCTTCCTCAAAATAGTTGATGCCGTTGGCCACGGTTCCTATCTTGTTGTCCCACAGGTAAACGGTTTCCTGCTTTGCTTCCGGCTCGTCTGCATTCAGGAGCAGATACCGAATATCGTGCACCATCCGCTCCAGAATATGGTGCTCCACCATGGCATCCCGCACCCGGCGGCGCACCACGGATGGCAGATCCTCCGGGGCCTGCGCCGCCACCTCAAAGGCGATCGGGATCGTCACTTCAGCCTTGTACAGGTCTGCAATGTCGTACACAAAAGAGCACTCGTGCCCCACATGGACAAAGCCGAGGCCCGGTGCACACCCCAGCGCCACGATCACCGCGTGCGCCAGACCGTACAGGCAGGCGTGCCCGGCGGAAAGCGCCTGATTGACTGCATCTCCCGCCGAAAAATCCTCCGGACGGTACAGCCTGCCGTTCCACGGAACGCCCGTATCCTTGGACGCTTTGCGGTACACCTGCCGCACACGGCTGCCTTCGCGGCCCCGCAGCTGCTGCATGGTCAGCCGAGAGATGTCCTCCTCCGGAAAGCGGAGCTGATACATCTTCCGCACCACCTCCAGATGCTTGCGGGTGTGAGTGACCAGCTCTGCCTGCCGCAGCAGCAGCTGCGAGTGGGTCATCAGCGGGCGGCCATGGGCGTAATACCGCACGCCGTGCTCTCCCACCCAGACAGCCCCCACTCCGGTGTCGCCCATAAGCTCCATGGCGCGGTGGGTCACTCGCGTGCCCGGCCCCAGCATCAGCACCGAGATGCCCGCCGCCGGGATGGAGACCACCCCTTTTTCGTCCGTGACCGTGATCGCGCCGTCCTGTCGGCCAAGGGTGCAGTGCTCCAGATACAGAAAGGTCATCCGGTCCTTCACCTGCGGCAGTGCCTGCTGGTCGGGCCGGATCATGCCCGGCATCTCGTCCATCTCAGTTTCCTCCGCGCATGACGGTCATCAGTCCAAGGCCATAGGCCTTGCCGCGCCCCATCCCCTGACACAGCATCGCCCGGAACTGCTCTGCATCCGTCACCTGCAAAACACCCTCGTAGGTCACGGCCAGCAGGGTCACCGGCCGGGTGCCGCGCTTGGCAAAGCGCTGCCACTGCACTCGGGTCACGGTAAATTCCTCCTCCCGCAGGGCAAAGCCGTGCTTTGCCGCCCGATCCAGCAGCCACTGCTTCTGATGCTTCGTCGAGCAGTGGGCCATCACGCTCCCCCGCTCTGTGGGTGCCTTGGGGTCTTTGCAGCTTTTGGTGGGGTTTGCGGTCAGCCGGAACTGCCAGCAGCTTCCCGGCACCACCCGCTCCAAAAGCGGGTCATAACTGCGGGTCTCAGCAGCCGCCCCGGTGCCAAACTGCTCCACCACGCCGGACAGGTCCGGCGCGTCCTCGCTGAGGAGAAGCAGATACAGCCGCTCTCCCAGACGGTCCAGCCGCCACAGCCTGCGGCGGCGCTCCCCTGCAAAGGCGCTTTCCACTGCGCCATGCAGCTTCTGCGGTGCGGCCAGTGCTTCCATGGTGCTGCGGCGGGTGAGATCGAGTTCTACCCGTGATAAATACATCCTCTCTCCCCCTTTTTACAATTCCCGGAACGGGTCATGCCCGGTGCTCTCCGGGCCATCCGACATGGTCAGCCAAAGCTCCCGCGCCGAGCGGTAGCCGTACTGCCGGTGATGTGGGTCAAAAGAGACCGGCACATCCCTCTGCACTGCCGCGCCCGGCTCCTGCGGGTCGGCGTCCAGCACCATCCGGCAGAGCTTCCCCGGGCACAGGGGCGGTTCGGTTTGCAGCACCTCCTGCAAACTGCCCTGCCGCAGCCCCAGACAGAGGGGCAGGGCAGGCGGGCAGGACCGGCGGCCCAGATACAGCGGAAAAGCCGGGTGCTGCAGCGCATCCTGCAGCTGCTGCAAAAGGGCGGTGTCCTCGCTTTCCAGCCCGGCCAGAAACACGGCGTCCTGCAAATAATGGCGATAGGTCACATACGAGTTCTTTTCATCCTGCGTCTTTGCGGTGTGGTAATCCACCAGCAGCTGCCCTTCCCGTTCCACACGGACGCCGAACCGCAGCCCGGTCAGCCGGGCCAGCCCTTCGCTCTCGTCCCGCCGCAGCCCCAGAGCCGCAGCCAGCAGGCCGATGACGCCGCTCTTGGTGGGTTCCCGGTTGGTCTTACGGGTCTCAAATTTGGAGTCCGCGCCCCACGCCTGCAAAGGCGCTGCCAGCCGAAGCAACAGCGTTGCCATTACTCCACCTCATTTCCGGACAGCGCATCCCGGACAGCCTTTTCCAGCGCGTCCAGCATGGCTTTTGCCGTCTGTGCCGGAGCCAGTGCTTCCAGCCCGCCGCCCACAGTAAAGCTCTGGGCCGGAGCCTCGGCAAAGCTGGCATACACCTGCTGCGCATACCGGGCCAGCGCAGCCTTGGAAGCCTCGGCATAGCCCCCCTGCTCGCCGCGGGACACCGCACGCTCGAATGCGCCGCACAGGTTCACCGGCTGGTCTTCCCGGATGGTCACATACACCGCATCCGGCAGGGTGCGGTTCGCAAAGGTGTTCTGTTTGCCGGTGGGCATGGAGAACAGGAACGCCTCGCCGAAAGCCCGCACCGTTTCCGCTGCCTGCTCTGCGCCCAGCTGCCCGGCCAGCTCCATCACGTTCACCGTGGCATAGCGGTACAGGGTGGAGGAGTTGTACTCCACTGTGCCCAGATGGCCTGCACCGGTGCTGTCTGTCTGACAGTCGTCCACGGCGGTAAAGTAATCGTACTCGTTCTTCACCGCATGGGTGGAGATGCTGTGCGCCACCTGCGCTGCGGCGTCATAGTTCAGGGAAGCTTTTTGCGCCACCATACGGCCAAACAGCACCATATCTGCCGAGGGATTTTTTATCATCACCTCTTCATATTTTTCATCCTTCGTGCATCCCTCAACAGCCAGCTCTGCCAGCGCCTTTGCCTGCGCAGAACTTATGAAAACCAAGGCATCCGTTCCCTTTTTATCGTTGCTCGTAATGTTAACATATTTCAGAGCATCTTTTGCCATCTTATCTGCTTTCTTTTGTTCCGGATCCAGTGCAAGGATCTGCTTCTTCACCAGCTCTGCTGCCTTTTTGGTGCGCTTGCCCACATCCAGCAGGGTATTTTCTGCAAAGTCTTTGCGCATGGCGTGCTTCCACGCCTGCGAAGAAACTCTGGCCCGGAGCACACCGCCGTACACGGCTGTTTTGGGACTGCCGGTATCATCCCGGTTGATGCAGCTGGGCGGGACGGTCTGCAAAACGTGAAAATCAACATACAGGCGCTTTTTCATGATCAATTCTCCTTTTCTTCCTCTTCCGACGATGCATTCTTCGTTTCGCAGTACAGGTCTCGGCCCCACCGCAGACGGACGTTGGCGGGGATCTGTATGTACCGCGGGTCGGTGCACTGCAATCCATACAGGTCCACCGCAAGCTGCGGATAGTCCAGCGGGATCGCGCCATCCTTTGCCGCGCTCAACAGCTGGACCATCCCCCTCAGATGGTGGCTGATCTCGGTGATCTCTTCTGCGGTGGCCAGTGCGTTGAACCGCCGGAGCACGCTGGACTCGGTCCAGTCCTGTCCGGCAGAAGTATTCCGCTCTGACAGCTGCCGCACAGCCCGCCCCAGCGTGTTGCCGGGGCAGTTCATGGGCCGGTCGTTTCCCTGCTGATGCACAGCGTATAAAGTCAGTGCAAGGTAGACTGCCCACTCTGCGTGGGAAGGGCCGTTTTTTCCCTGAAAGCCTTCCGGCATTCCCAGCAGGAAACTCCCCCACAGCTCCGGCAGCTCGCCGGGCCGGTGTCCGACGCCCCGCCGCAGCTTTGCCAGCTCGGCCCGCCGCTGGTTGTCCGGCAGGTTCTGAAGCCTGCGCAGCCGCTGCTCTGTATACGTTCTGACGTCCTGTGTTTTCATACGATTCCCCCTTTATGGTTCTGTTTTGGGATAGATCTCCCGAAGACTTGCGCGGAAACGATTATACGCCTTTGGCGAGGTGTACAGGGTGCTGCACTCCGTCTTTTTGCCCTTATCCACCACAACGCGGTGTCCTTTCAGGGCTGCATTTCCTGCCTCCCGCACCATCTTCGCTCCCAGCTCTTCCGCGATGCGGCTCGCCTGTGCCTCCCAGCGCTGGACTGCCTCGTCCGGGTCGTCCTGCTCCGGGTCGATCTCCTGCAGCCACTGCCGGAAGGGCTGGTCCACTGCAAAGTAGAACTGTGCACGGGCATCTTCTGTCACTTTCTGCGTTTCTTTGAAGCCTTTCACCTGATTGTAGTCCAGTCCTCCGGCAAGCTTCAGCTCCTTGCACAGGACTCCAATGCTCTCTGCGGCCTTCTCGCAGCGCTCTACTTCCCGGTTTATCCGCACCGTCCATGGCCTGCTCAGTTCGTCCAGCACCGCAAGCTGCATTGCCAACTGGTCGGTATACACGTCCTTGACTGATGCTTCCTGATTGTCATATCGTATCCCGACCATATTGAGCACGATTTGTTCTTTTCTACTCAGGATACGCAGACTTTGCAGTTGCTGATTCCATGTCAGAACTCCCGGTTTACGGCCCTCCGGATCCAGCATGGAAGGAATCTCCCGCCACAGCTGTTTCCCAGCTTCATGCTGCTGCGGTTTATAGGTCATCTTCTCGTTTTTCTTCGATGTCCTGCTCCAAAGGGTCATCTGCTCCCCAAACGCATTTTCGCTGTCCCAATAGTCGCCGCCCAGCACCTCGTACCCGACCACGCCGGGCACTGTTTCTGAGCGTTTCAGTAGAATGCGTCGGGATTGGAGGGTCAAAAGTTCTGCCTGATTTTTCGGCATCACGATCTTGACGCTCTGTTCTGCCCTGACCTGCTCTCGCTCCCAGCAAGGCTGCTGTTCTTCCCTCAGAGCATCCTGCTCTGTCGGAAACACCATATTCCGCAGTAAGGTCTCGTACAGGTTCTTTCCCTTGACGGCTACAAATCCGATTTGTCCCAGCCAACCGACCCCGTGCCTTGGCTTGTTGCCAGCCTTCGGGCGGCCACCGCGTTCATCGTATCCATTCTGATAAATCAGCCATCGCGCCGCCTGTGCATAGCTGAGTACCTCGCATTCTGTTTTTGACACATTCTGGAATAGCGGCGTTTTATTGCCGCTCTCCGCACGTTCCCCATTCAACTTTTTCCCACCGAATGCAATACCATTGCAAAGAGTCGGCACCTGCCAGAAGGGGTGCGTCGGGTGGAAGAGCCAGAAGCGGTCCTTCCACTGTTCCAGATAGTCCAGGATAGGTTCTGCCGGGAAATGCCCCAGCTGCCACAGCTTGCTCCATCGCCGCAACGCCTGACCTCTTTTTTCCAAAGGTTCTGGCTCGCCTTCTACATTTACGCGAGAGAACACGGTAAACAGCACCGCCAGCAGCAGCCGCAGCACGGCGGCATCCTGTGTCGGCATCTCACCCGCAAGATCCACATAGTCCTGCGCCGACACCAGCGCCTCGGTCAGGGACACCTCCTGCACCGTATTGTCCTTCAACCGTACCCGTATCCACGGTTCGGTCAACAGGTCAAATTCGATTTCCTTCATCCTTCTCCTCCTTCCGATATTCCAGACCATTCTCGCGGTCATAGCAAAGCTCCATGTCCGCAAGATGGGCGGTCAGGTTTTCATCCAGCAGCAGGACCATCTCTCCGTGCAGCAGCGGCGACAGCTGCCATGCTGCAAGCCATCTGCGGTCGTCTGCGTCCAGCTCCCGGATGACCTCGTCCACCTTCCACGCTTTGCCGAACACCGCCGGGAGCCGCAGCTTCTGCCGGGCGATCTTCAGCGCCGTCTCCGGCGGGGGCGGGCTGTCGGCGGCTACGGCGCTGCCGCCCTCCTGCCATGGCAGAAAATGTATGCTTCCATCCGTCCGTCGCTGCATCACCAACACCTCCACCGAGGGGTCGCCGTCCCGCACTGCTGCCCGGGCAGCCGAGTCCGAGCGGGCGCCCTCGTCCTGCATCCAGCTATCCAACGTATTGAGTTCCTGGAAATCTTCATCGACCTCAGGCTGCGGCACAAGATATTTCCCGGCACGATCCTTCTTTTTCTCCTGCACCTGCTCGTACTCACTTCGCAGTTTTTCCCCCTGCTCCGTTTCGGGGGCTTCCTGTTCCCAGTCGTAGACCTGCTGCACCAGCGGGGCAATGTCCTCCGGCAGCCGGATGCTCCGGGGCAGATACTTCCGGGTGCGCCAGAGCAGCCACTGACCATACACCGCCTCGCTGCCCGCATCAAAAGCCTCTTCTCCGGTGTCCAGCACCGCACAGCAGGCCTGCTGTAAGGGCTTTGGGCGGCTGCGGCAATGGCGGTGCAGCCGTCCGATGCGCTGCAACAGAAGATCCATAGGGCAAAGCTCGGTAATCAGAACGTCCAGATCAAGGTCCAGCGATTGCTCCATCACCTGCGTGCCCACCACGATCAGATCGTTCCGGCTCTCCGGCACAGAATCCTTGCCGATGCGTTCCATCAGCTGCTCTTCCCGCGCGGCACGGTCCGGCATCAGGAACTGTGCATGGAACAGCTGCACCTCTTTGTCGGGCAAGCTCTCCCGCAGCAGCTGCGCGATCTTCTGCGCTTTTTTAACTGTGTTGACAATCACCCCCGCACAGCCGCCCTCCGCCAGCTTCCGGCGCAGCAGCCCGGGCAGCTCTGCCTCTGTGAGCGGGGTCAGCTGCACCGTTTGTCCGGGTGTGTCCAGCGGGATGACGGTCTGCTTTACCTCTGCGCCATCCGTCCATGTCAGCAGCGGATAGCCGCAGCTAAATCTCCACGGGGCGCCCGGGTCAGGCCTGCGCTTTTGCTGATACGCTTCGATCAGCTCTGCACGCCGCCGGGCGGGCAGGGTGGCCGACAGCAGGATCACCGGCACCTTGTACCAGCCCAGCCATTCCAGTGCGCGATCCAGATAGCAGTTTATGTAAGCATCGTAGGCATGGCACTCGTCGATGATCACCACCTTGCCCGCAAGCCCCAGATGCCGCAGCATCACGTGCTTTTGGGTCAGTGCTGCCATCAGCAGCTGATCCACTGTGCCGACGACGAAGCTGGCCAGCAATGCCTGCTTGCTGCCCCGGAACCACTGATGCACCTGTACCTGATGCTCTTCCGGCGCATCCTCTTCCAACTGCACCCTGCCCCCTTGCAGCCGAAGATAGTTCTCATTCAGCTCTGCCATGCCATGGGCCAGCTGGATGGCCTGCGGCACCTCCTCCGACTGGGTATCTGCCCAGTGGAGCAGCCGACGAAAGATGCCGTTTGCCGTAGCCTGCGTGGGCAGTCCGAAAAAGATGCCACCCAGACTGAACCGGCTGGCCATGATCTCCGCAGCGGCCAGAGCCGCCTCTGTTTTGCCCACGCCCATCTGCGCTTCCAGAATCAGGATGCCCGGTTCTGCCGCAGCACTCACCGCATCCAGAACCACTCGCTGCACGGCGTTGGGCGCAAAGCCGAACCGCACCTCAAACTCCTGCGGTTTTGCAATGCCCTGCTGCGCCTCCCATGGGAAGGGGAGCGCCAGCTTTTTCCACGCCCTGTCCACCCGCGCCGGATAATCCTCCCTGCTGCCCAGCTCTTCTACTGGGATCAGCGGGAAATACTCCGTGTTGCTGGCGATCCAGTCTGCCATGATCAAAAGTCCCGTCAGCAAAATCTCTTCGGGCTGGTTGAGCACCGGCAGCGCATCTACCCCGGAATAGCCGCTGTCCTGCAGTGCCGCCTGAAGCAATTCGTTCCAAAAGCCCTCCCATATGCACTTTTGCTCTTTCGGGTAATAGTTGCTCTCCCAGCCGTCCAGCTGCTCATCGACTGCTCCGCCGTTCTGGGGTCTGCCATGGTGTGCCCCCACAATGGAAGCAAGCCCGCCGGGACACCCCTCCCACAGCAGGATTGCCTCCCCTGCCCGGGCATGAGGCGACTGTTTGCGGTTCTGCACCGGGCAGCTCAGCGGTGTCAGGCGTTCCAGCCGTTGTTTCGCTTCGGGCAAACACTGCATGATCATGCTCTGGAAGGTTAAAATCGCTTTACCCAAATCGTGCCCCCAGCCCAAAAAGCGAGCCAAACACACCAATTCTTCCTCTTCCAACCCGGATGCCTTTTTTACGCTGTCGGGCAGCCATTTCCGCACCAGAAGCTCCATGATCTCTGCCGTATCTCGCAGGTGCATCCAGAGCGGCAGCCATAGGCTGGTGTTTTCCGGGTCTGTTTTTCCTGCCAGAAACTTTGTTTTATTCAGCATCCATCGCATTCTCTGCTCCTTTTCCGATCGTCCGTGTTTTCGGTACGGCAAGCATACCAGATAAGGCGTCCCATAATCTGTACTTTCATTGTTTTTGTCCCGCAGATGCAAAAAATAAGCTCATCGGGTCAGGCCCCATCCAATCAGAAGCACCTCTGCAGGGCAAAAAAGCGGCAGCTTCACTATCCTCTGTCCCGCTTACTGCACCAAAAATACGCCTCTGTCCTTCTGCTGTCAATGGCCCGGCACAAATTCGTCAAAGCCCCAAAATCGTGCCTTCTTTTTTGTGCAAAAACGCCCCGGCTTCCTGTTGCGGAAACCGGGGCGTTTATAATATTTTATTGAGCCTTATGCTCTCAGCGCCTCACGCAGTTACTTGCGGGGGTTCTTGATAGCAGCCTGGGCGGGTGCCAAAATTACAGAGCGTTCGTTTTACTCCACCATGACATTAATTATTATCGAATGACCTTTCTCGAAAGAAGCACCAAGAAATAGCTTGTCATTGTCACTCCAGAGAACGCCTCTACCAATGAAACCATCTTCGTTGCAAGTGTAGCAGGAAAAAGATCGCCATAGCCTACTGCAAAAAAAGTAATGGCACTTGCATAAATGCACTCTAGCCATCCACTTACTCCTTGATATTGTAAACATGGTATTACATAATATGCCGTTCCGAATATTAAAATCAGAAGAATTATAGTTAAAAATGTTCGGCACGGTTTGGTTCCATATCCGCTAATCCAATCCAGCAGCCTGCGTAATCCTCTTATATAATATCTTTTTTCTTCTTTCGTTTTCGC
>ERZ1673747.3277-NODE-3277-length-10654-cov-9.632607_pt1 | contig 10654 bp, 9 predicted proteins | sample MGYA00580220_ERZ1673747 | MGnify/ENA primary metagenome ERZ1673747 (study PRJEB41218, sample SAMN15661769) | gut metagenome | host: Homo sapiens | place: Canada: London | collected 2015-08-20/2019-03-30 | study: EMG produced TPA metagenomics assembly of... | reverse complement strand
GCCAGCACAGGCTCTCCGGCCGGATGCGCTCATTCCAGCGGCTTCATCGTGGGGAAGAGAATGACTTCCCGAATGGTGTCGGAGTTGGTCAGCAGCATGACGCAGCGGTCGATGCCGATTCCAAGGCCGCCGGTGGGGGGCAGGCCGTACTCCAGGGCGTTGATATAGTCCTCGTCCATCATGCCAGCCTCGCTGTCGCCCTTGGCCCGCAGCTCCACCTGCTTCTGGAACCGCTGCTTCTGGTCGATAGGGTCATTCAGCTCGGAGAAGGCGTTGCCCATCTCGCTGCGGCAGATGAACAGCTCGAACCGCTCCGTCAGCCGGGGATCCTGCGGGGAACGCTTGGCCAGAGGGCTCACATCCACTGGGTGCATAGTGATGAAGGTGGGCTGTACCAGCTTCTCCTCCACCTTCTGATCGAAGGTCTCATACAGGGCATTGCCCCAGGTGGGGTCCGCCGTCTCCGGCAGCTCCACGCCGATGGCCTTGGCAGCGGCCACCGCCTCCTCATCAGATGAGATAGCCATGAAGTCGATGCCGGTGTACTGTTTCACGGCCTCATGCATGGTCAGCCGGGGCCAGCCGGGGGTCAGGTCGATCTGCTCGCCCTGCCACTCCACCTGATAGGTGCCCAGGATCTTCTGGGCGGCAGAGGACAGCAGGTCCTCAAACAGATCCATCATGCCGTTGAAGTCCGTGTAGGCCTGATACAGCTCCACAGTGGTAAACTCCGGGTTGTGCTTGGGGTCCATACCCTCGTTGCGGAAGATGCGGCCGATCTCATACACCCGGTCCAGGCCGCCCACAATCAGCCGCTTCAGGGGCAGCTCTGTGGCGATACGCATATACATATCGATGTCCAGAGTGTTGTGGTGGGTGATGAAGGGCCGGGCAGTGGCGCCGCCGGAAATGGTGTTCAGCACCGGCGTCTCTACCTCCATATAGCCCCGTTCATCCAGGAAGTCCCGGACGTGCTTGATGAACTTGGACCGGATGACGAAGTTTCGCTTCACCTCCGGGTTCACGATCAAATCCACATACCGCTGGCGGTACCGGAGCTCCAGATCTGTCAGGCCGTGGAACTTCTCCGGCAGGGGCAGCAGCGCCTTGCTCAACAGCGTGATGTTCTTGGCCCGGACACTCATCTCGCCCCGCTGGGTGCGGAACACCTCACCCTCGACGCCCACGATGTCACCGATGTCGAACTTCTTGAACTTCTTATAGACCGCCTCATCCATCTCGTCCTGGCGGGCGTACAGCTGGATGCGGCCGTCCCGGTCCTGCAGGTCACAGAAGCTGACCTTGCCCATGCCCCGCTTGCTCATCAGGCGGCCGGCCACCTTCACGGCCCTGCCCTCCATCTGGTCAAAGTGCTCCTTGATCTGTGCAGAGGTGGCGTCCCAGTCGAACCGGGTCTGCTGGAAGGGATCCTCGCCTGCGGCCTGAAGGGCCGCCAGCTTCTCCCGCCGGACGCGGCGCTGCTCACTCAGCTCCTGCTCCGGCTGCTGGGTTGTCTTCTGTTCAGACATGTCCGCTCTCCTTTACCGCTCGATCTTCTGCACCGTGTAGACGATGGCGCCGCTGGGGGCCTCCACCGTAACGGTGTCCCCCTCCTTGGCTCCGACCAGGGCCTTGCCGAAGGGAGACTCCTCGGAAATGATGCCGTTCATGGGGTCGGACTCCTGAGAGCCCACGATGCGGTAGGCGGGCATGGTGTTGCCGTTCTTGTCCGCCACCGTCACCTTGCAGCCGATGGTCACCACGTTGGTGGGGGCGTTGCTCTCGTCCACGATCACCACGTGCTGCAGGATCTCCTCCAGCTCTGCGATGCGGGAATACAGCTTGCCCTGCTCGTTCTTTGCCTCGTCGTACTCGCTGTTCTCGCTCAAATCGCCGAAGCCCCGGGCCACCTTGATCTGCTCCGCCACCTCGTCAGACCGGGTGGTCTTCAAATAGTTCAGCTCTTCCTTCAGTTCCTGGGCGCGGGCCGCGCTCATCTTGTACTCTCTTTCCATGTGGACCGTATCTCTCCTATCCTTTGGCAGGGCGGCCGATGCGGCCGCCCCTGCACATAATGATGCTATATTATCATAGAGTAGTATTATAGTGTGTGGATTTGAGAATGTCAAGCGATGCCGCCTGCGGTTTTGCAAAATTCTCTGCGGTGTCAGCTCTCCGCCGTGCCCACGGTGATCTGCCCCGGCCGCAGGACGCCGCTCTCCACCAGTACGGCCAGCAGCTGAGGGCGGCAGAGGCCCGGGGGCATCTGGCCCTCCAGCACCGGCGGCAGCAGCAGCGGCGGCAGAGGCGCCGCCTCATCATACAGCCGCAGCACTGCCGGGTCCCGCCGTCGCAGGTCCGTCCGGGCCGCGAACAGCACCAGCACATCCGCCTCTTCCATCTGCTGCCGGGTGGGGGACAGCAGCAGGGAAACGCCGTACTCCCGCCGCAGCTGATTGGCCAGGGTGTCGCCGCCGTAGGGCACATCCAGCAGCACGTAACGGTTTCCCAGCGCCAGCTCCGTCACGGTCCGCACCAGCTCGCCGGAGAGCTGGTCTCCCGCCACCGCCAGCCGTGCGCTGCCGCCGGAGAGGTTCCGCCCTGCCATGACCGCCCGTGCCAGATCCGCCGCCAGCGCCCGCCGCAGAGGCAGCGTGGACACCGGCGCCACACCGACCTTCTCCAGCTGTTCCCCATAGGCAAACGCCTCCGGCACCACCAGACGGGTGACACCGGCCTTCCGCAGCCGCTTGGCGGCCGTCAGCACCCGCCGCCGCACCAGGGCCTCCGGTGTCCGGGGGCCCCTGGCCACCGACGCCCAGGCCACCCGCAGGTGGAGCAGGGCCCGCGTCTCCAGAACCACGCTCTTTTGCCGGACGCCGCCCGCAGGGGGCGTCCAAGTCATCATACCGATCATAAAATCACTCCCGCCCCATCCTACGGGGCGGGAGCGGTGTTTATGCACTTTTTGAAAGGGTATAGCCGGTGAGATATCCCATCTTGGGCTCTGCGCCGTCGTTCAGTGGATTCACCCGGACGCCGTTCTCCGTCACCTCAAAGTGCAGGTGCGGTCCGGTGGAGTTGCCGGTGGAGCCGGTGATGCCGATCACGTCTCCCTGGTTCACATACTGGCCCACAGACACCTTCCGGCTGGACATGTGGGCATACAGTGTGGTATTGCCGCTGCCGTGGGAGATGACCACATAGTTGCCGTAGGAGCTGCTGTACTGGGACACGATGACCGTGCCGGACTTGGCTGCGTAGATGGAGCTGGTGTAACCCACCCGGCCGATGTCCGTACCCTTGTGGTTGGTGGAGCCGATACCGCCGGGAGAGTTCCGTCCGCCCATGGTGGAGGTGATGTACCGGCTGTTCACCGGCCAGATGTAGCCGCCTGGATTGGACTCTGTGGACTGGCCGTTGGCGGCCTGCTGGGCCACCAGCTGGTCGCTGAGGCGCTGGGCCTCCGCCCACAGGGCGTCCTGCTCCGCCTCCAGATCTGCCAGTGCGGCCTCCGTCTCGTTCTCGTTGGCGGACAGCTGCTGGATGACGGCGTTGGCCTGGCTGCGCTGGGTGTTCAGCTCATTCTCCTTGCTGACCAGCTCCGCCTTGGCAGCCTCGGTCTCAGCCTTGCTGCTCTCCAGCGTGGCCTTCTTCTCCTCGATCTCCGCCTGAAGGGCCTTGAGGTCGTCGATGACGCCCTGGTCGTACTTCATGATCTCGTTGATGGCGTCCAGCCGGCCCAACAGGTCGGTAAAGCTGCTGGCCCGGAACAGCACCGCCCAGTAGCTGACCTCGTCCTGCTTCTCCATCTCTCGGACCCGGCTGCAGAACAGCTCGTACTGGGCCGCCTCTTTTTCCTCAGCCTCTACCAGCTCCGCCTCCGTCTGGGTGATGAGGGCGGCATACCGGTCGATCTGGGCCTGCGTATTGGCGATCTGTGCCTCCGTATTGGCGATCTGCTGGTCCAGCAGCTCTTTCCGGGCCACAGCCTGGCTCTTGTCGTCCGCCAGGGCATCCAGCTTGGCCTGGAGCTCCTTTTTCTCCGCGTCCAGGCCGTTGGCCTCATCCTTCAATTCATTCACGTCCGCCCAGGTGACGGCCGCCGCCGGAGCCAGATTGGCGCCGGTGATAGCCAAGGCCAGCGCCGCTACGAACACGGCGCGGAAGATGCGGTGGAATCGCCTGCCAGCTTTCTTCATGCCCGTCACCTCACACCTGCAAAAATTTCCGGATAGCGGAGAGGCTGCCTCCCACGCCGATCACAATGCCCGCTAGAGCGAACACCGCCGCCACTGGCGCCCAGAGCTCCGAGAAGGGCATCACCTGGATCAGCTGCAGCGTGTCGTTGCTATCCACACCCCGGGCCACTGCCGCATACAGCGCCCACTGGAGGAAGAAGGCGATCACCGCGCCCAGCAGGCCCAGCATGAAGCCCTCATACACAAAGGGCCAGCGGATGAAGCCGTTGGTGGCGCCCACCATCCGCATGATGGCGATCTCCTCCCGCCGGTCAAAGGTGGTGAGCTTGATGGTGTTGGAGATGATGAACACCGACACTACGAACAAGATGGCGATCAGTGCCACGCATACCACCGTGGCTACGTTCCGCACAGTGACAAAACCACCGGCGATCTCCTCGTAGTGGCTGACATCGGAGATGCCGGTGAGGGCCTGCACCGCCTCCACGGTCTCGCTCTGCGCCTCCAGATCCACCAGCTTGATGGCGTAGCGGTCCTCCAGAATCTCCGGGTCCAGGTCCTGGAACAGCTCCTCATCCGGGTACTGGGCCTTGAAGTCCTCCATGGCCTCATCCCTGGAAATGAAGGTGACGGAGGCCACATTGGGAATGGCCTCCAGCCGGGACTTGAGGGCCCGGGCCTGGGTCTCGGTGTAGCTGTCATCCACATAGGCCAGGATCTCATTCTCCTGTTCCAGGGTGGTCAGCAGCTCATTGGCGTTTACCGCCACCAGGGTAAAGGTACCCATAATCAGCAGGCAGGCCACCGTGATGCCGATGGCGGCAAAGGACATGAAGCCGTGGCTGAACATATTGCTCAGTCCCTCGTGGAAAAAATAGCTGAAATCGTGACGTTTAGCCATGGATATGCCCCCCCACATAGCCGCCCACGCTGTCGTTGACGACATGGCCGGAATCGATGGTGACCACCCGCTTGCCGAAGCGGTCCACCAGGTCCTTCTCGTGGGTCACCACCACCACGGTGGTGCCCAGCTCGTTGATCTTCACCAGCAGGCTCATCAGCTCCAGGGACCGCTCCGGGTCCAGGTTTCCGGTGGGCTCGTCGGCGATGATGGTGTTGGGGTTGTTCACCAGGGCCCGGGCAATGGCTACCCGCTGCTGCTCGCCGCCGGAGAGCTCCGTGGGATAGCTGTCCGCCTTTTTCCCCAGGCCCACCAGCTCCAGCACATAGGGGATGCGCTTGCGGATCTCCTTGGGGCTGGCGCCCACTGCCCGCATGACAAAGGCCAGGTTGTCATAGACAGTCTTCTTCTCGATCAGCCGGAAATCCTGAAAAATCACTCCCAGAGTGCGGCGCATCAGGGGGATCTGCTTTTCTGAGATGTTGCTGACGGAAAAACCGTTGATCATAATGCGTCCGGCGCAGGGTTCCACCTCGCCGGTCAGCAGCTTGATGATGGTGGACTTGCCGGACCCCGAAGGGCCCACCAGAAACACGAATTCCCCGTCCTCGATCGTCAGGGTAATGCCCTTGATGGCCCGGGTGCCGTTGTCGTACTCCATCTCCACGTCTTTTAATCGAATCATGTCTGTACCTCGTGTTCCCTATTTTATACACGCCGGGCGCGGCCGAAAGGTTCCCCGCCAGTCGACATAATGTAAGAGCTTTTTTCATTATATCTGGTTTTCCGCCGCAATGCAACCGCCTTTTTCAAATCTTCCGATTCCGTTTTCCTCCCCGGCGGTCCGTCTCCGCCGGGCGCGAAAAACCCCGGCCGGAATTCCGGCCGGGGCGCTTGTGTGATCCATCCAGGCTCAGGAGTCGATGCCCCGGGAGGTCAGATATTTCTTGACCATCAGAGCCACCTTGAAGGTAATGGCGTCGTCGAACTCCCGCAGGTCCAGGCCCGTCAGCTTCTTGATCTTCTCCAGCCGGTACACCAGAGTGTTCCGGTGGACGAACAGCTTCCGGGCGGTCTCGGACACGTTCAGGTTGTTCTCAAAGAACTTGTGGATGGTGAAGAGCGTCTCCTTGTCCAGTGCGTCGATGGGGTTCTTTTTGAACACCTCCTGGAGGAACATCTCGCACAGGGTGGTGGGCAGCTGATAAATCAACCGGCCGATGCCCAAATTCTCATAGTTGATGACGTACTTCTCCGTGTCAAAGACCTTGCCCACCTCAATGGCGATCTGTGCCTCCTTATAGCTCTTGGCCAAGTCCCGCAGGTGGGTGGCCACGGTGCCGATGCCCACCACCACCGTGGGCTCCCCGCCGGCACGGAGGGCCTCCTCAATAGAGGAGGCGATCTTGTTCAGCTCCTTGATGCCGGAGCCCTCCGGCATCTGGCGGATGAGGACCACGTCGCCCTCGCCGATGCTGAGGACGAAATCGTTTTGCCGGTCCGGGAACAGGGACTGGATCACGTCCGTGGGGACAGACTCCCCCTTCTTCAGGGTGCGGACCACGAATACGCCCCGGGGCACGTCCGCCGTGACCCGCAGCTCCTTGGCCCGCACATAGATATCCCCCAGCATGATGTTATCGGAGATGATGTCCTTGATGAAGGACCCCCGGTCATGTTTCTCCTCGTAGTAGGATTTGGCTGCATTCAGCGCCACCGTGGCCATGGCGCAAACGGTCTTGCTGATCTCGTTGTCGCCAAAGGCGAAGGCTGCATAGTCAAACTGGGTTCCCCAGCCGTTCAGGGCCTTGAATGTCTTTCCCTCCGACGTGACGATGGCGCCGCCGGCAGCATTGATGGCAGGCACATGCTCCGCCCACCGCTGGCCGATCATCGCCAGTTCGCTGCAGGCGATGACGATGCCCTCACCGTCAATGACGCCAACCGTCCGGTCCGTATTTTCCTTCAGCTGCAGCACCACATTTTGAAAAATTCTTCCAGACATGGTCGTCCTCCTCCTCTAAAATCACACGTGGGGGCGTTGTGCAAATTGTCAATGGATATATTATATCGTTGAATTTGTCAAAATGCAAGATATATTTTCTTTTTTCAACAAAAAAACGGCTTCTTTTTTGGGCAAGATTTGAATTTTCTGATGTGGCCGTTAGAAATTTCGCAGGCTCTCTACCTCATCCTCCGTCAAATATCGGTATGTGCCCGGTTCCAGGGCCGGATCTAGTGGCAAATTGCCCATGCGGACCCGCTTCAGATAGAGGACCGGCTTTCCCCGAGCCGCCAGCATCCGCTTCACCTGATGAAACTTCCCCTCCCGCAGGGTGACCAGCCCCTCGCTGCCCTCCGGCCCGGCGGAGAGGATCTCCAGCCCCGCCGGCAGGCATTCCAGGCCGCCTCCCAGGGTCATGCCTGCCGCAAATGCCCTGCAGTCCTCCTCCGTCAGACAGCCGGCAGTGCGGGCATAGTAGACCTTGTCCACATGATGCTTGGGAGAGAGGATGTCGTGGGCCAGTCCTCCTTCGTTGGTCAGCAGCAGCAATCCCTCCGTATCCTTGTCCAGCCGCCCCACTGGAAACAGTCCCCGCCGCCGGAGCTCCGGCGGCAGCAAGTCCAGCACTGTGGCCCCCCGGCCGTCCTCCGTGGCGGAGAGGACCCCCGCAGGCTTATGAAGCATGATCCAGGTGTAGCGGCGGCAGTGCAGCACGGTCCCGTCCACCATAATCTCCACTGCTTCCGGCACCACCTTGTCCTCCGGAGACCGGGCAGGCACACCGTCCACCAGCACCCGGCCCTGGCGGACCAGGAGCCTCACTTCCCGCCGGGAGTATGTCCCCTCCCCGGCGATGATCTTGTCCAGACGCGCTTTCTCCATGCCGGCCTCCTCCTTGCTGACCTCTGCCTCTTTTTACCGCTTCTCTTCCGACGGCTTGTTCTGCTTCATCTTATCATAAATCCGGAAAAAAATGAATAGGAAGATGCAGGAGGGATCGATATGCTGATTTGGACCGCGCGGGTTTCCAAGAAGACAAAGGCCGTTGTGGCTGTGATCCTGGCCGGCATCCTGGCGGCCGCCGTCCTGCTGCTGGTGGGCCGCTCCGGTGGCGGTCAGGACGCGGCAGCTTGGCAGCTGACCGGCAATGCCGACCGCATCGCCTATCTGGAGTCCATGGGCTGGCAGGTGGAGGAGGAACCGGTGGAGACGCTGCAGTTTCTGCTGCCGGAGAAACTGGAGGAGCCCTACCTCACCTACAACGAGCTGCAGGATTCCCAGGGCTTCGACCTTTCTGCGTGCTGCGGCAAGCAAGTGGCCCGGTACACCTACACCGTCACCAACTATCCCGGACGGCCGGAGGGTGTCCAGGCCAACCTCTACGTCTGCGAGGGGCAGCCGGTGGCCGGGGATATCCTCTGCGCCGGGGCAGACGGATTCCAGGACACACTGGTCTATCCGGAGCAGGACTGAGCCCGTTCGGAATGGCCTGCGGGCAAAAAAAGAACTGCCGCATTGCGGCAGTTCTTTTTCTTGGCTGAAAAATCAGGCCTCGGTGATCTCGGTAACAGCGCCGGAACCCACAGTGCGGCCACCCTCACGGATAGCGAAACGCAGGCCCTTCTCAATGGCGATGGGGGTAATCAGCTCCACGCTCATCTCGACGTTATCGCCGGGCATGCACATCTCAGTGCCCTCGGGCAGGGTGATGACGCCGGTCACGTCGGTGGTGCGGAAGTAGAACTGAGGACGATAGTTGTTGAAGAAGGGGGTGTGACGGCCGCCCTCGTCCTTGGTCAGAACGTAAACCTGGCCAACGAACTTGGTGTGGGGATGAATGGAACCGGGCTTGGACAGAACCTGACCGCGCTCCACGCCCTGACGGTCGATGCCACGCAGCAGAGCGCCGATGTTGTCGCCGGCCTCAGCGTAGTCCAGCAGCTTGTGGAACATCTCGATGCCGGTGACGACGGTCTTCTTCTTCTCGTCGGTCAGGCCAACAATCTCGACTTCCTCGCTCAGCTTCAGGACACCACGCTCCACACGGCCGGTAGCCACGGTGCCGCGGCCGGAGATGGTGAACACGTCCTCGACGGGCATCAGGAAAGGCATATCCTCCTTGCGGTCGGGGGTGGGGATATAGTCGTCAACAGCATCCATCAGCTCCTTGATGCAGGCATACTCGGGAGCGGCGGGATCGCTGGACTCGGAAATCAGAGCGTTCAGAGCGGAACCCTTGATGATGGGGATGTCGTCGCCGGGGAACTCATACTTGGAGAGCAGCTCACGGACCTCCATCTCCACCAGCTCCAGCAGCTCGGGGTCGTCGACCTGATCGCACTTGTTCAGGAACACGACGATGGCGGGCACGCCCACCTGACGGGCCAGCAGGATGTGCTCCTTGGTCTGAGCCATGGGGCCGTCGGTGGCGGCGATGACCAGGATGGCGCCGTCCATCTGAGCAGCGCCGGTGATCATGTTCTTGATATAGTCGGCGTGGCCCGGGCAGTCCACGTGGGCATAGTGACGCTTCTCGGTCTCATACTCCACGTGAGCGGTGTTGATGGTAATGCCGCGCTCCTTCTCCTCGGGGGCCTTGTCGATGGAGTCATAAGCCTCGAACTGAGCCTTGCCCTGCAGAGACAGCCACTTGGTAATGGCGGCAGTCAGCGTGGTCTTGCCATGGTCGACGTGACCAATGGTGCCGATGTTAACATGGGGCTTGGTTCTTTCAAATTTCTGCTTAGCCATTTGAAAATCCTCCTGTCAATTTTCAAAATCTGTTGGGTGCAATGCGGTTTTTCTCAGCATTGCTTATTTTACCGTATAATGGAGGGAAAATCAATCCCTTTTTCCTTACGCCTGGGGCTTATTGCGGGTCTCCACGATCTTATCCCGGATATTCTTCGGGATCTCCACGTAGTGGCTGGGCTCCATGGTGTACTGGCCGCGGCCCTGGGTGCGGGAGCGCAGATCGGTGGCATAGCCGAACATCTCGGCCAGGGGCACGTAGGCGTCGATCTGCTGGGCGCCGGGACGGGCCTCCAGCTGGATGATCTGGCCGCGGCGGCTGTTCAGGTCGCCGATGACATCGCCCATATACTCATCGGGCACGATGACACTGACCTTCATGATGGGCTCCAGCAGCGTGGGATCGGCCTTGCGGCAGGCCTCCTTGAAGGCCATGGAGCCAGCGATCTTGAACGCCATTTCAGAGGAGTCCACCTCATGATAGGAGCCGTCGTACAGGGTGACCTTCACATCCACCACGGGGAAGCCGGCCACCACGCCGGCGTTCATGGCGCCCTGGATACCGGCGTCGACAGCCGGGATATACTCCTTGGGAACGGCGCCGCCCACGATGGCGTTGACAAACTCGTAGCCCTTGCCGGACTCGTTGGGCTCCACGTGGATCTTGACATGGCCGTACTGGCCCTTGCCGCCGGACTGACGGGCATACTTGGTGTCCTGGTCCACGGCCTTCTTGATGGTCTCCTTGTAGGCGACCTGAGGTGCGCCCACGTTGGCCTCCACCTTGAACTCGCG
>ERZ1673747.3275-NODE-3275-length-10656-cov-5.546741_pt1 | contig 10656 bp, 8 predicted proteins | sample MGYA00580220_ERZ1673747 | MGnify/ENA primary metagenome ERZ1673747 (study PRJEB41218, sample SAMN15661769) | gut metagenome | host: Homo sapiens | place: Canada: London | collected 2015-08-20/2019-03-30 | study: EMG produced TPA metagenomics assembly of... | reverse complement strand
TTGGCTACACCATGATCATTGCCGAAACGGCGCTGGGCCGGATGACCCGCAAAAGCCCGGTGGGCGCTTACAGCCATTTTGGCAAGGGGAAGGGGCTGGCGTTCGGCGGCTGGATCAACGCCGTCATCCCCATCCTGATCGTTCCCTATTATTCGGTCATCGGCGGATGGGTCATCCACTATCTGGCCCAGTATCTCACCGGCCACGGCAGCGCGCTGGCATCGGACGGGTATTTCTCCGGCTTCATCTCCAACGGTCTGCTGGCCGAGATCGCGTTCCTGCTGTTCACCTTTATCACGCTGGGCATCATCTTTGCGGGTGTGCGCAACGGCGTGGAGCGCGTTTCCAAGGTGATGATGCCGGTGCTGGTGGTGCTCTCGGTAGTCATTGCCGTCTACTCGGTCACACGGCCCGGCGCACTGGCAGGTGTAAAGTATTTTCTGGTGCCCAACCCGGCCAACTTCTCGTGGATGACCGTGGTTTCCGCCATGGGGCAGATGTTCTACTCCCTCTCCATTGCCATGGGCATCCTGGTGACCTTTGGTTCCTACATGAAAAAGAACGTGTCCATTGAGCAGTCCACGGAAAACGTGGAGATCTTCGACACCGCCATTGCCATCATGGCGGGCCTGATGATCATTCCCGCCGTGTTCGCTTTTTCGGGCGGCGACCCTGACACCCTGCAGGCGGGCCCGGCCCTGATGTTCATTACCATCCCCAAGGTCTTTGCCAGCATGGGCATGGGCACTGCCGTAGGCGTGCTCTTCTTTGTGCTGGTGCTGTTCGCGGCCCTCACCAGCTCCATTGCCCTGACCGAGAGTGCTGTTTCTACCTTTGAGGACGAGTTGGGCTGGGACCGCACCCGCTCCACCATCCTCATCGGCTGCATTATGATCACACTGGGCAGCCTTTCCGCGCTGGGCTACGGCCCCCTTGCCAGTGTGACCGTGTTCGGGATGCAGTTCCTCGATTTCTTCGACTTCCTGACCAACTCGGTGATGATGCCCATTGCGGCCATTGCCACCTGCCTGCTGGTCTCCCGGATCGTCGGTGTGGAAAAGATCGAGGAAGAGGTCACGCAGGAAGGTCAACCCTTCCGCCGCAAACCGGTGTTCAACTTTATGCTCCGGTATCTCTGCCCCATCTTCGCGGCTATCATCCTGGCCAGCTCGGTCGCCAACGCGCTGGGCTGGATCGCAATGTGACCCTGTTTTCTGCACGCAAAAAGCCCCCGGCCTGTATCCTCACAGGCCGGGGGCTTTTCGATCATTCTTTTTCAAACACAAGGAAGCGGAACGCGATGTCCGTGGTCAGCTCGGGCAGGGCGGCCAGGCGGGCCGCGCCATCCCGTGGCGTTTTCCAGTAATAGGGGGTCATGGCGAACAGCGCCTCCAGCTGCCCGGCAGGCACCGTGATGCTGCCCGAGACTTCCCGCTCCCCAATGGGGCGGAAGCCCTCATAGGCCACCTCCTGCACCGGATTTTTATAAGGCGTGTCGTAGAGGACAGCCTTCATCTGGTAGAGGTGCTCCGCACCGGGCACAACATAGATCATCCGTCCGCCCGGGCGCAGCACACGCCGGAACTCTTCCTGTGCAAAGGGCGAGAAGCAGTTGAGCAGCAGGTCGGCCCATCCGGTGCGGACAGGCTGGGCAAAGCTGGAGGCCACCGCGTATTTTGCGGCAGGCAGTGCCTTTGCAGCCAGACGCACCGCAGGCTTTGCGATATCAAAGCCCGCCAGCTGCACCGACCGGCCCGCCTGCGCAAAGGCCTGTGCAATGCAGCGGTCGTACCAGCCCTCGCCGCAGCCCGCATCCAGCAGGTGGAGCGGTGCATCTGCCCCGGCGGCAGCGCCGTACGCAAGGCACAGTTCCCCCAACGCCCGGCCGAAGATGCCGTAATACCCGGCGTTCAGGAAGGCACGGCGGGCGGCGACCATCTCTTTGCTGTCGCCCGGGGCCTTGGTGCGCATACTCTGCACTGGCAGCAGGTGCCAATACCCCTCTTTCGCCCGGTCAAAGCTGTGGTTCCTGCCGCATTTCAGGGCAGTGTCCCCGGTCAGGGGTTCGCCGCAGAGCGGACACTGCCAGGGGGCAAACGGCTCAGGTTTCATCGGTGTGATCCTCGATGGGTGCGGTGGCACCGCCGTGGGCGGTCATATACTCTTCAAAGTTGGTGAACTTCTGCTGGGGCGGGCGGCGGCTGATCAGCATCAGGCCCGGGTCCTCGTCCCGTGCGGGGGCGGCGTTCCGGCTGCGGCCGCGGGGTGCCTCGCTCTTGGCGGGGCGGCTGCTCTGCACTGCATTGCGATTATTGCGGCTTCCCTGCTGGCTCTGGCTGTTCTGGGCCGGGCGGGCATTGCGCGCATTCCGCTCTACCCGCTGCTCGGTGCGCGGATCATTGCGGTCGGTGCGCTGCTCGGCACGGGCAGGCTGACCGCCGCGCTGACGCTGGCCGTTCTGGGCCGGAGCAGTCTGCTTTGCGGCAGGCTGCGCAGCCGGAGCCTTTTTGACCGGGCGCAGAGGGGTAGCCTCCGGGGCGCTCACAAAGTGGGGGTCGAATTTGGGCTGGGCGTTGCTGCCGCGGTTGGCCGGCTGCGGGGCATTGCCCTCGCGGCGGGTGCGGCTGTTATTGGAGCGGCGGTTCTCATTGCGGCCGCCGGAAGTGCGCTTCTGGTTTTCCTCCATGGATGTTCCTTCTTTCGGTTCGGTATTCTTGGGGCTGGGCTGTTTTGCAGCCGCTTTTTCCTTCTTGGGGGCAGCGGGCTTTTCTGCTTTGGCTGCCTTTTCTGCTTTGGCGGGCTGCTCTGCTTCCGCCTTGGGCTTTTTGCCCCGCACCGGGGGCGCAGCCTTGACAGGGGCAGGCACGCCGTCCCAGGGATGGCCGGAGACAACCGGGATCTGGCGGCGGTTCAGCTTTTCGATCCCGGCCAGATATTCCTTTTCCTCCGGGGCGCAGAAGCTGACGGCAGTGCCGTCGGCACCGGCACGGGCCGTGCGGCCAATGCGGTGGACGTAGGTCTCGGGCACCTCGGGCAGGTCGTAGTTGAACACATGGGACAGCTCGCTGATGTCAATGCCGCGGGCGGCGATATCGGTCGCCACCAGCACCCGGGTCTTGCCCGCCTTGAAATCCTCCAGCGCCGTCACACGGGCGGTCTGGCTCTTGTTGCCGTGGATGGCGGCGGCGGGGATGCCCTGCTTGTTCAGGTCTTTTGCAATTTTATCGGCCCCGTGCTTGGTGCGGCTGAACACCAGCGCGTTCACCACCTCAGGCTTCAGGTTTTTGATGAGCCAGGGCAGCAGGAACTTCTTGTTGCCCTTCTCCACAAAATACAGGCTCTGCTGGATGCGGTCCACCGTGCTGGACACCGGGTCTACCTTGACAAAGGCCGGGTCGTGCAGGATGCCTGCGGCCAGCTGCTCGATCTCCTTGGGCATGGTGGCGCTGAACATCAGGTTCTGGCGCTGCCTGGGCAGCTTGGCGATCACCTTTTTCACGTCGTGGACAAAGCCCATATCCAGCATCCGGTCGGCTTCGTCCAGAACAAAGATTTCAATGTTGGAAAGGTCCAGCAGCCCCTGCCCCACCAGGTCGTTCAAGCGGCCCGGGCAGGCAATGAGGATGTCCACGCCCTTTTTCAGGGCTGCGACCTGCGGAGCCTGACCCACACCGCCAAAGATGACGGTGCTGCGCAGGGTCAGATACTTGCCGTAGGCCTCAAAGCTCTCGCCGATCTGCAAAGCCAGCTCCCGGGTAGGAGTCAGGATCAGGGCGCGGATGGCACCCTTTTTGCGGGGTGCGCTGGCAGTCAGGCGGTCGAGCATGGGCAGCGCAAAGGCAGCCGTCTTGCCGGTACCCGTCTGGGCGCAGCCCATCAAGTCCCTCCCGGCCAGCACCGGCGGAATGGCCGTTGCCTGAATGGGCGAGGGGGATTCATAGCCCGCTTGTGCCACAGCACGCAGCACAGGCGCGGAAAGATTCAGTTCGTTAAATGTCATTCTTCACCTAAAATGTTTCTGCATTCCATATAATAGCGCTTTTCCTCTGCGTGCCCCATGCTGAAGGTCTTGCGGGGCAGCACACCGCCCATAACGATGCCCTTGAACAGGTCGCTCTTCTCAAAGGGCGGCATCAGGAAAGCCACACCCCCCTGCCTGCACAGGGCGCGGACAGCTGGCTCATCGTGGACATAATCCACCCGGGCCTCGATGTGGCGGGCCATAAAATACTCAATGAATGCGTCAATGGTGCCCACGGTCAGCGGGGCAACGGGATGTTCAAAGCTGAGCACATTGGCCACATGGGGGCCTGCCAGCGTAAAGGACTGCTGTTTTGCATCGCCGAAGCAGATGCCTGCCGCGTGGGAATCGCTCCACGCGATGAGGGCCAGCAGCACGGCACCGCAGTCCACATTGAAAAGGACACGGTGGATGGGCTCGATCTCAATGGCCGGAGAGTGGACATTGCAGACCTCAGCCAGGCACCAGCGGGCCGGATGGGTCAGCTGCTGCTCCGGGGTCAGGGTCTTTTTCAGTTCCTCCCAGCAGGCCTTGGCGGAAGCCAGCGAATGGTTGCCGTCGCCCACGGCCAGCGTCAGGGGCGCGCCGCCCTTTGCCTGGGGATACCGGGCATCAAAGGCCTCCTGGCTGCCCAGAGCGTTCAGGGCGCTGTCGATCTGTGCCAGCAGGGCGGGATCTTCCACTGCCCAGCCGGCAATGTGGCCGCCGTTCAGCATCAGGTCGCCCTCGTAGACCTTGCGCAGCTGCTCCTTCTTCTCGCCGATGGGCTCGATGAGGGTGCAGCCAGGGTCATCGGCCAGCATCATAATATGGGGCGTTTCCAGCCTTGCCCCCCGGCGCACCGCCATGCGGGGCGGGATGCGGCTTTCCACGGTGTGCTCACTGGGGCGGATGGCAGGCACCGCACCCTCGGCATAGCTGTATGCCTCCAGGTCGATCCTGCCCACAAGGCCCTGCCGCACCCGGCCGCTCTGCTCGGTGCGCTCCACATAAATGAAGCCGTCCACCGCGCGGGTCAGCACGTTCCGGGTGTAATCGTCCATGGCCGCATGGATGGCGCTGATCCTTGCATCCACGTCATCCTCTTCCAGATAGACCTCCGGCAGGATCAGGTCCAGTGTGCTGGGGCCGCCTGCGGCGGCCTGCGCAGCCTTTTCCCAATAGGAGCGGTCACTGGTGAACTGATCGCAGGCCACACAGCCCCACTGCCCCACCGGGATCTGTTCCGACGGCAGCAGGATGTGCGCCGGGGAAAAACAGGGTGTTTTGTTCATAATACTTCCCTCCCTCTCACAAAAACGCAGGGATCACTCAAAATAGCTGGCGGCATCGTCCCGGATGACCACATGCTCCACACCTGCCTCGGTCAGGGAGAGGGTCAGCTCCTCCCGGGCCGCTGCATCCAGCGTAGAGGAGGACGGGACCTTCACCAGCAGGTTCTTCACGCCCAGCTGGGCCGCAGGGGCTCCCAGCTGGCTGGAGGAGCCGGTCACCTCGGCCAGCGAATAACCGTACCAGAGCGTCACCGTATCCCCGAAGCGGGCCTGCCAGGCGGCGATATCCGCAGTCAACTGCCCGGCACGGTCCACACCGTTGGTGGTGCCATAGTCCTGCTTGGCGCTGGTGGACGAGGGGAACTGGACATTTTCCAGCAGCACCTGATCAAACCCGGCGGCGTGCACCTCAGCGATCAGATCACCGATATACTGCACGGTCTCCGCGGCGTAGGGGTTCAGCCAGGGGTTGCCTCCGGCGGAAGCCTTGTTGTCCAGCCAAAGGTACTCCTGCCCCTGATACCGGATGGCCAGAGCGTGGTCGGCCCGGGCACCGGCAGGGTCACGGAAGGCAGTCAGCGCAGCCACCGGCACCAGCCCCTCCTCCTTGAAGATGGATGCCACGCTCGTCAGCTCGACCTGCGTGGGGGCTGCATTGGCGGCACCCACTGCCGTCTGGGAGGCGTAATACACCTGCCCGGCGGTGTCCTTCAGGGTCAGGATGGCATAGGTCATGCCCTGTGCCTTGAGCTGCCGGGCGGCGGAGCGGATGGTTGCCTCGTCGGTCAGGGTGGTCACATCCACCTCTGCCCACAGGCCCGTCACAATATCAGTGCCCTTGACCTCGGGCTCCGGCTCCTTTTCCGGCACCGAGGAAGCTGCCGGTTCGCTGGCAGCGGTGCTCTGCGTCCCGGAGGATGCACTCTCGCTGACAACACTGGATGCGGAAAGGTCACGATCCCGCACCACGGTATACCAGGTGTGGGTGGCCCAGTCCAACACATGGGGCGCGGCCACCCAGGCCGCTGCCAGCACGGCCACCACCAGCACCGCAATGCCGATGCCCTTTTTCAGCCGCATCTCGCGGGTGTAAAAGCTGCGCCGGTAGCGCTTGACCTTCTGGCGTTTGGGATATCTTGCCATAATCAACCACCCTCCTTGGGGTCAACTTACAGGATCACGGAATGGCCGGTAAAGCCGTAGATGGCCAGCGCCAGCACACCGATATAGATCAGGGTGATGGGCAGGCCGCGGAATGCTTCAGGGATGGCCTTGCTGCGCAGGCGGTTGCCCGCCTCGGTCACCAGCATCACAGCCAGCAGGTAGCCCAGGCCGCTGCCCAGGCCAAAGCCGATGGACTGCGCCAGCGTAAAGCTCTGGGTGCGCTCCACCAGCACGGTGCCCAGCACGCCGCTGTTCACGGCGGCAATGGGCAGGATGCGGATGAGCAGGCCGCTGCGGGGGCCCTTGACCGCCCGCAGGATGGCGTGCTCAAAGATGCAGACCATCGCCACACAGGCCAGGTAGAGCAGCGGGCGGAGCTGGGCACGGTAGGGCAGATCCACGATCTGGCTGCCCGCAAAATACGCCAGCGGGGCCACCAGCGTCTGGGTAACACAGAGCAGCAGGGCAAACCACCAGCTGCTGGTGCGCTCGTCACCCACCAGCTGGATCAGGCGCGACACGCCCAGACCACGGGTAAAGATGGCGTTCTGGGCAAACAGGGCCAGCACGGCGTAGGCAAAGGCCACACCGATGGTATTCATCACAGCACTCACTGATCCTGCACCTCCTTCCGGGGGTGCGCAGCCAGAGTGCCGCGCGCCTCAGTTTTCAGGTATTCCTTGTGTTTGCGGGCCAGCGCGCGCCAGACGGCACACACCACGCCCAGCACGATGAAACCGCCTGCCGGCATGGATGCCATGGGCAGGACAGAGCGGCTGAGCTGGACCCCAAACACACTGCCCAGCGCCAGCCACTCCCGCAGGCAGCCCACGATGAACAGGATGAGCGCGTAGCCCACCGTGATGCGCAGACCCTTGGAGACAGCCTTGCGCATGGTTTCCTGCACACGGCCAAAGCGGTAGGTCAGCAAGGGCTCCACCACCAGCATGGGCAGGTAGATGCCCAGCATCAGCAGGTCGGTGCCGAACACAGCGTTCAGGATGGGATAAGCGGCAAGGTAGACCACCGCCGCACTGCCGCTGTACACCAGCGCCCGGGGCAGCAGCTTTTTCTCCAGCTCTTCCGGGGCGGGCTGCTCGTCCCGCAGGGGGAACAGGCGGCTGACCAGGCAGGCCAGCATCCGGGAAGGCGTGAGCAGCAGGGCCACAGCCACGGCCAGCATCAAAGCATTTTTGCCTGTGGTGGCAAGCACCACCAGCGGAGCCAGACCCATGCCCTGCATGACAACGGGATTGTTTTTGAACACCCGGTCATGGTGGGCGAACTTTTCAGGATCACGGGTGATCAGTTCTGCAATGGAACGTTTCATTCAGCGCCCTCCTTTCCGGCCGCAGGGCGGTGCATCAGCTGATACAGGCGGCTCTCGGTGCGGTCCATCCAGCCGGAAATGCTGTTGACCGTGAGCAGGGCAAAGCAGACACCCGTCTCGTACACGCCGTAATACCGGAAGCCCATGGTGATCGCACCCACCAGCACACCGTACAGGATGCGGCCCAGACGGTGGTGGGCGCAGGTGTAGGGCTCGTTGAGCAGGAACGCCGCGCTGAACAGCATGGCACCGGTCAGCAGCTCGTCCCGCACGCACTGCAGGCGCAGGGCGATGTCCACGCCGTTCACCCCCACCTGACGGGGGAAGAGGAAGGCGATGAGGGCACAGGTGACCACAAAGCTGACAGAAGCGCCCAGTCGGACATCCTTTTGCAGCCAGAGGAAAAGCCCGCAGGCCAGAAGGATGAGGGCGGCACCGGTGCCCATGGGGGCGGCGTACTCGCCCAGCACAAGCGAAATTGCGCTGATGTTCAGGCTGCCGCCGCTGCGCAGGGTATCCGAGATGGTGCTGGACACCGGCACGTCTGTGGCATCCCACAGGGGGATGTTGGTATAGGGCTGGGGGTAGCGGAACACCTGCTCCGGCCAGGACACCGCCGCCACGGCGTAACCCACAGCAGCGGGGTTGAAGGGATAGCTGCCGTAGCCGCCGAACACCTCCTTGCCGATGAGGACACCGGCCAGCACCGCCATAATGACCACATACCAGTCCACCGTGGCGGGCATGAGCAGGGCGATGATGAGGGCAAAGCTCTCGTTGGAGAAATCCCCGGCCCGATACACGCGGCGGCGCAGCAGGGAGACCAGGCGGTCACACAGATTGCCGGTGAGCAGCGCCGCGCCGCAGAGCAGCAGGGGCCGCAGACCGTACAGGAAGCAGGCCATGCAGAGCAGCGGGATGGTCATAAAGCAGACGTGCAGATAGTACCGCCCCGTCTTTGCAAGCTCCTGCTCCTGCTGCTGGATCAAACGTTCATCCATGGTAAGGCACCTCTCACAGGGCGGCCAGACGGCGCACCGCCGCAGCCGGGTCGGCTGCGCCGAACACGGCACTGCCCGCCACCAGAATATCGGCACCCGCCTCCACACACAGGGGGGCGGTGGTGTCGTCCACACCGCCATCCACTTCCAGCAGGTAGCGGGCGCTCCGCTTTGCCCGCTCTTCCTTGAGCCAGCGCAGCTTTTCCAGCGCCGAGGGCATGAACTTCTGCCCGCCGAAGCCGGGCTCCACGCTCATCACCAGCACCAGATCCAGCTGGTCAAGATACGGGGCCAGCGCCTCCGGCGCAGTACCGGGCTTGATGGTCAGGCCCACCTTGCAGCCCAGTGCCTTGACCGCATCGATGGTCTGCTGGATGTCGTCCTCGCACTCGAGGTGGAAGTTGTACAGGCTGGCACCCGCCTTGATGAAAGGCTCTGCATACTGCAGCGGGTGGCTGATCATCAGGTGGACATCGTAGAATGCTGCGGGCATCCCCTTGTGCAGGCTTTTCAGCACCGGCACGCCAAAGCTGATGTTGGGCACAAAGTGGCCGTCCATCACGTCATAATGCAGCATCTGCGCACCGGCATCCAGCACCATGCGGCAGTCTGCGCCAAGCTGATTGAAATCAGCCGAAAGGATCGAAGGACTAATGATCGTCATCGTGTTTTATACTCTCCGTTATTTTTCAGAAAGATTACACCATCCGTTCTGCCAGAGCACCTGTTTTGGGGCCGGAATGCAGGGCGGGCATGGTTACTCTTAGTTTACATGAAAACACGCAATAAATCAAACCCGGAGCCGTGTTTTTCACGGAAAAGTCTCAAACCTGCCCCCGGATCCATCCAAAATCCATTTCAAAACCAAAAACGACCAGACCGCCCCGCCCGTTTCAGGGGGACAGTCTGGCCGCGGATTCAGTTGACAGGCTTCATGCTGGCGGGGTCCTCCACCGGCACGGGCTGACCGGATTCGTCCGGCAGGCGCTTCATGCCGCTGGGGTTGGGGGGCGTGGCGGGCAGGGTGAACACGAACTGACACCACTCGCCCTGCTGGCTCTCCACACGGATCTGGCCTCCGGAAAGGTTGACCAGCACCTTGCAGATATTCAGGCCAAGACCGGCCCCCCGGGCGTGCAGTCCGCGGGACCTGTCCTCTTTGTAGAAGCGCTGGAACACATAGGGCAGCGCCTCGGGGCTGATGCCCTGACCGGAATTCCAGATCGAGATCTCCACCTCGGGGCCCAGCTTCTCCACATGGAACTTGATGGTGCCGCCCGCCGGGGTAAACTTGATGGCATTGTCCAGAATGTTATAAGCCACCTGATGGATGAGGTCGGGGTCGGCGTAGACCAGCACCTTTTCATCCATGGTCAGGCCTTCCAGATCGATCATGCCGTCATTGATGCGCTGCTCCGCCGAAAGGGCCACACCGGTGAGCGTCTCCCAGATGTTGAACATCCGGGCGTTCACCTGATACTCGCCGCTTTCCAGCTTGGAGAGATCGAGCATGTTCTGGATGAGCCGGGCCAGGCGGCCGGTCTCCTCGCTGACCAGCTGCAGGTAGTGGTTCTGCATATCAGGCGGGATGGTGCCGTCCAGAATGCCGTCCACAAAGCCCTTGATGGTGGTCATGGGGGTGCGCAGCTCGTGGGCGATGTTGCCCATGAACTGGCCGCGGGAATTGTCGTTGGACTGAATGTTCTCCGCCATCTGGTTGAAGGTGTGGGCCAGATCCACCACTTCGCCCTCACCTTCCACGCCCTCGACACGGACAGAGAAGTCCCCGCCGCCAAACCGCTGGGCGGCATCGGTGATCTTCTGGAGCGGGTCGGTCAGCTTCCGCATCAGAAAGGAGGTCAGCAC
>ERZ1673747.3274-NODE-3274-length-10660-cov-7.276662_pt1 | contig 10660 bp, 5 predicted proteins | sample MGYA00580220_ERZ1673747 | MGnify/ENA primary metagenome ERZ1673747 (study PRJEB41218, sample SAMN15661769) | gut metagenome | host: Homo sapiens | place: Canada: London | collected 2015-08-20/2019-03-30 | study: EMG produced TPA metagenomics assembly of... | reverse complement strand
GCGGCTTGCCCTCTCCGTCTCGCATTCGCTCGCCACCTCTCCCAAAGGGAGAGGCGATGGCGTTGATTCTATAAGGAGTTTACCATGAAAAAAAGATTCCTCGCATTCCTGCTGGCCGTCTGCGTGGCGGTTTCCATGCTGGTGCTGCCCGCCTCGGCGGTCGGCTCCAACGCGGCAGTCCAGACGGCGACGGCGCTGGGCGGTCTGACCGCAGAGCAGTCCGCTTCTCTGGGCGCGCCCCTCACCCGTGGGCAGGCGGCCCGTCTCCTGACGGCTTTCTCGGCCTACCGCGACACCGCCGCAGCACAGGGCCGCACCGGCCGTCTGTACAGCGATGTGGACAGCGATTCGCCCTACGCCGTCTACATCCGCACCGCCGTCCAGAACGGATGGATGACCGGCTACTCCGATGGCAGCTTCCGCCCGGACAATGCCGTTACGCTGGAGGAGGCCTGCACCATGGCCCTCCGCCTGCTGGGCTACGATGTGGCGAGCCTCGGCGGCACCTTCCCCTCGGCCCAGCTCAATAAGGCGAGCGCACTGGGCCTGCGCAATGACATCAGCGCCCGTCAGGGCGAGGTACTGACCCTCGAGCAGGGCACCGTGCTCTTCTACAATGCCCTCACGGCCATGAACGGCAGCGGTCAGGTCTACGCCTCCACGCTGGGCTTTGCGGTGAGCAACGGTCAGGTGGACATCTCCTCCGTCCTGCTGGACAACGTCAAAGGCCCCTTCGTGGCCGATGCGGCCACGGCCCTGCCCTTTGCCCCGGCGGCCATCTACCGCAACGACGAAGTCACCACCTCTGCGGCCCTCTCGCCCTATGATGTCTACTATTATAATGAGAGCGCCCGCACCCTGTGGATCTACAATAAGCGTGCCGCAGGCCGTGTGACGGCGGTCGCGCCCTCGGCCAGCGCCCCGACCTCTGTGACTGTGGCCGGGGTCAGCTACACCATCGCCTCGCCCTCCGTGGCCTACCAGCTCTCCTCCCTGTCCGGCGGCGGCGTGGGTCAGGTGGTCACGCTGCTGCTGGGCATGAACGACGCCGCAGTCTCCGTCCTCACCGGGGACGAGGCCGACGCCGTCTTTTACGGTGTGGTGCAGTCCTCATCCCGCACCCTCGTGGAGACCAACAGCGCCGAGGTGCAGCAGGCCGTCTCCATCATGTGCACCGACGGCACGGCCCGCACCGTCAACGTAAACAATAAGCTCAATTTCCCGGCGGGCAAGCTGGTGGAGGTCCGCGTGGACGAGGGCGGCGAGAGCGTCCAGTCCATCTCGCCCCGCCCGGTCAGCGGCACCATCCGCGCCGACGGCACCGCACTGGGCGACACCCCGTTTGCAGACAACGTGCAGATCCTTGATACGACGTCGGAGGGTGTGGCTGGGGCAGTTCGCCCCAGCCGCCTATCGGGGGTAACGCTGAGTGAGAACGACGTCCGCTACTACACCACCAACGCCGCCGGTGAGATCGACCGGGTCATCCTCAACGATGTGACCGGCGACCTGTGGGAGTATGCCGCGCTGGATTCCGTCCGCCGCCTGACGGACGAAGCCGCTAAGAAGATCGACAAGAAGATCAGCGAGAAGGCGCAGGACGCCGCAAAGGAGGCCGCAGGCCTCCCCACGACGACAACGACCACCACCACGGTGAAGAAGACCGACGAGGAGACCTTTCAGGACGTGAAGAACATTCTGGTGCCCAGCACCAGCGATGTGCTCTACGGCCTCATCGACGGCAGCATCGTCAGCTCTACCTGGAACACCCTCACCGGCAAGACGGACCAGCTCTTCAGCTATGTGCTCCGCCGCACCGGCGACAGCGTGGGCGGCACGCTGGGCGATTTCCTCAACTATCTGGGTGAGGGCGCTACCTACGTCTGCTACACCGGCGGCAAGCAGGTGGCCTACAGCACCTCCACCAAGTATCCCATCGTGGCGGGCGGCATCGCCATCGGCCGCTCTGCCGACGGCAAGGCCATCAACCGGATGCTCCAGCTCTCGCCGGTGGTCATCGACAGGCTGGGCGCGGCTTCGGTCATGAGCGGGGACAAGCGGTATGAGACCGCCGACGATATGCAGGTCTATCTGTGGTCGAACGGCCAGTATTTCGCCACCTCGCTGCCCAAGGTCAACACCGAGGACTACAAGCTCATCGGCTGGTACGACAACTTTGGCTGCGCAGGCGGAAAGAAGATCCGCATCCTCGTGGCCGTCAAGACGAACTGAGATCTTCCCTGAAAGAACAAAGCAGCAGCCTCACCGAACGCAGAGTGAGGCTGCTGCTTTTGTGTTTAGCTGTTAGACCGGGGGACGCGGCAGAAAAAGGGCTTTCCCATTTGCCACCAGCCCGGTTTCGTGTTACAATAAAAACCAGAGAAATTGCGGAAAAAGGAGGTGCGGCAATGATACGCATCGCTCTTGTGGAGGACGAGGCAGAGGTGCGGGCGCAGCTGCAAGGCTATGTGCAGCGGCACACCCGGCAGTATGGCACCGAATTTGCTGTGACGGAGTTCGCCGACGGGATGGAGCTGCTGGATGATTACCGCCCGGTGTACGATGTCCTGTTTCTGGACGTGGAGATGAAGCATCTGGACGGGATGGAGACGGCCCGGCGGGTGCGGGAGCTGGACAAGGACGTCATCATCGTCTTCATCACGAATATGGCCCAGTACGCCATCGGCGGGTACGCGGTGGGTGCGCTGGACTATGTGCTCAAACCGGTGCCCTACTTTGCCTTTTCGCAGCAGCTCCGGAAGGTGGAGGAGCAGCTGCGCCGCCGGGTGCGGCACTATCTGGCCCTGCCGGTGGAGGGCGGGCTTCGGCGGCTGGACTCCTCCCTCATCTATTATCTGGAAAGCGAGGGCCACCGCGTCCACTTCTACACCGAGGAGGGGGACTTCGCGGCGGCGGGCACCCTGAAAGCCTTCGAGGAGAAGCTGGCTGAGCGGCCCTTTGCCCGCTGCAACAGCGGCTACCTCGTCAATCTGGCGCAGGTGAAGGGGGTGCAGCAGGGGATGGTGCAGGTAGGACCTTATGAACTGCAGCTGAGCCGGCCCCGGCGGAAAGCCTTCCTCGCGGCGCTGGCCGACCACATCGGAGGTGGAGGCGCATGACGGCGCTGCCCAGTATCCCGCGCCTCTACACGGCGCTGGCCGAGTGTCTGGCCGTGGGCATCTACGCCCTGCCGCTGGGCCTCCGCTTCGGCCCGAAAGCCACCCTCGCCGTCAGCGCGGCGTGGGCGCTGGTTCTCTGCACTTTTTTGCAGGCCACGGGCAGCGTCCCGCTGGCGTGGTGGATCCCCTGCATGGCGGCGGCGGTGGCGATGCAATACCTTTACCTCTGGCTCACCCGCACCATCTCGCTGCTGGAGGCCGGGTATGTCTGCGCCCGGGCCTTTGTCTTGGCCGAGCTGGCCGCCAGCGCCGAGTGGCAGCTGCACTGTTTCCTCTGGCCCCAGCGCAGCGGGGCCGATGGCCTGTCGTTGGCGCTGCTGGCGGCGGTCTATAGCGGGGTCTTCGGCTGCATCTGGCTGCTGGAGCACAAGCACGCCAGCCCCAAGGGCCGCATCGTCATCAGCGGAAAAGCGGCCCTCGTGGCCGTCGTCATGGCGGCGATGGTCTTCGCGGTGAGCAACCTGCTCTTCTTGGGCGACCGCGAGGTGGACATGAGCGTCTACTACATCCGCACGCTGGTGGACATCTGCGGCGTCCTCATCCTGACCGTCCAGCACGAGCAGCTGCGGGAAGCGGCCCTCCACAGCGAGCTTGCGGCGATGGACGAGGTGCTCCACCGCCAGTATGAGCAGTACAAGCGGAGCAAAGAGGGCATCCGGCTCATCAACAGCCGCTACCATGAGTTGAAAATTCAGATCGCAGACATCCGTGCCGAGCGCGACCGGGCCAAGCAGGACGCCGCGCTGGCCCGGATGGAAAGCGGCATCCGCCGGTATGAGGCCGAGAACAAGACCGGCAATCCGGTGCTGGACACCCTGCTCACCGCAAAGAGCATGGACTGCCAGCAGCGGGGCATCAACATGACCAGCGTGGCCGATGGCAGCAAGCTGGGGTTCCTGACGACCCGGGAGCTGTGCACCCTCGTGGGCGCGCCGCTGGACAACGCCATCGAGTGCGTCACGGCAGAGCCGGACCCCGAAAAGCGGCTGTTGCGGGTGGCCGTCTATGACCAGAGCGGCTGTGTGATGCTCCGCTTCGAGAATTACTGCGCCCAGCCCGTGGAACTGGGCGCAGACGGCCTGCCCCGCCACAACACCCACGGCGGCTACGACCTGCGGGGCGTGCAGGCGGCAGCGCAGGACCACGGCGGCACCATGACCCTCCATTGGGCCGACGGCTGGTTCACGCTGCGGATCCTGCTGCCGATCCCGGAATAAAGAAAAACCTCTCAGTCTCGCTTCGCTCGACAGCTCCCCTAGCGAGGGGAGCCTCTGGCGAAGAGATAAAGCTTTACGGAATGCCAAGGCCTCTCCTCGACAGGGGAGGTGGCACGCCGCAGGCGTGACGGAGAGGTTTTTCTGTTTTGCACAATAAAGCCGGGCCTGTATTTGTGGATAAGCACAATAAAATTTGAAACCAAAATGAAACTTCTGCAAAATATGCCTCGGAAATGACAGGTTGTGAAAATCTTTGTAAATTTTCATTGAATTCCTTTATAATGGATGCCGATAGTCCGGGAGCTGTGCCCGGGAAATATGAATTCAGAATAAGGAGGAAGAATTATGTTGTCCGTCAATATGGATGATGTAATGCAGGTAGTTTCCAACATCCAGAACTACCTGATCGCCTTCGGCGTCGTGGTCGTACTCGCAATCATTGCGATGTTTGCGGCCAAGAAGCTGCCGAAAGCCAAGAAGAAGATGGTCCGTGCGCAGTCTGGTGTCGCCATTCTGCTGGCACTGGTCATCGTTGTCAACCTCATCTGCACCGGCCCCATGTCCACCATGCTGGATCTGGTCTCCGGTGAAGGCTCCATCAGCGAGGAGACCTCCGCAGAGGCGACCGAGCTGGTGAACGAGATCACGCAGGAAGGCATCGTTCTGGCACAGAACGACGACAACATCCTGCCTGTGGCCTCCGGCTCCAAGCTGAACGTCTTTGGCTGGGCCTCCACCAGCCCCTGCTACGGCGGCACCGGCTCCGGCGCACTGAACGACGCCTATCCCGTCACCGACCTGCTCACCGGCCTGCACGATGCGGGCATCGAGACCAACGACGAGCTGAGCAAGTTCTACACCGACTACTGCGCTACCCGTCCCAGCGTCGGCATGGCACAGCAGGACTGGACCCTGCCCGAGCCGAACGTCAGCCTGTACACCGACGAGATGATGGCAAATGCCAAGGAATACTCTGACACCGCCATGGTGGTCATTACCCGCGTCGGCGGCGAGGGCGCAGACCTTCCCACCGATATGGCTGCTGTCGTGGACGGCAGCTGGGTCCGCCGTGTGGCAGATTACCGCGGCTCTCAGCGCGGCGCTGGCTACTACAACGGCTCTTATGACGACAGCCTGAACGAGGGCAACGACTGGGATGCAGGCGACCACTTCCTGCAGCTGTCCAACCGCGAGGAAGAGCTGATCGATCTGGTCACTTCCAACTTCGACAACGTCATCGTCGTCTACAACGGCGCAAACGCATTTGAGATGGGCTGGGTCAAGGATTACCCCCAGATCAAGGGCGTTCTGCTCTGCCCCGGCACCGGCCAGTCCGGCTTTGAGGGCTTTGGCCGCGTGGTCGCCGGTGAGGTCAACCCCTCCGGCCGCACCGCAGACACCTATGTCACCGACCTGACCGCCTCTCCGTGGTGGAACAACTTCGGCGACTTCAAGTACACCAACGCTTCCGAGTTCAACTCCAATGCAAGTATGTTCGACCCCGAGGGCACCACTCCCTCCTTCGTCAACTACGTCGAGGGCATCTACGTCGGCTACAAGTTCTATGAGACGGCTGCCGATGAGGGCCTCATCGACTACGACGAGGAAGTGGTCTATCCCTTCGGCTACGGCCTGAGCTACACCACCTTCACCCAGAAGATGAGCGACATCACCAACGATGGCGCAGACCTGAAGTTCTCCGTCACCGTCACCAACACCGGCTCTGTTACCGGCAAGGATGTTGTCGAGATCTACAGCGATCCTCCGTATACCAACGGCGGCATCGAGAAGGCCTCCGCAAACCTGCTGGACTTCGCCAAGACCGACGAGCTGGCTCCCGGCGAGAGCGAGACCATCGACTTCACCATCCCGGTGGAGGAGCTGGCGTCCTACGATTACCAGAACAACGGCTGCTATGTGCTGGAGGCTGGCGATTACGTCATCAGCACCAATGCAGACTCCCACACCGCTCTGGATTCCAAGACCTGCACCTTCGCTTCGGACATCGTCTACAACGAGTCCAACAAGCGCGGGAGCGATGAGGTCGTGGCCACCAACCAGTTCGATTTCGCTGAGGGCGAGATCACCTATCTGTCCCGTGCAGACGGCTTCGCAAACTACGATGAAGCCACTGCCGCTCCTGCCACCTACGAGATGAGCGACGAGGTCAAGGCTGGCTTCGAGAACTGCTTCACCTACACCGAGTCCGGCTACGAGAAGGACGAGGACCCCAACGCAGAGGACATTACCACCGGCGCAAAGAACGGCCTCAAGCTGGCTGACCTGCGCGGCGTGGATTACAACGACTCCAAGTGGGATGACCTGCTGGACGAGATGAGCATCGACGACCTGCAGCAGACCATCGGCTTCGGCGGCTATCAGACCGCAGCGGTGGACAGCGTCGGCAAGGTGCGCACCAACGACTGCGATGGCCCCGCCTCCATCAACAACAACTTCACCGGCGTCGGCTCGGTCGGCTTCCCGGCTGCTACCCTCATCGGCATGACCTGGAGCAAGGATCTGGCCCATGACTTCGGCGACAGCATCGGCAAGATGGCCAACGAGATGAACACCTCCGGCTGGTACGGCCCGGCCATGAACATCCACCGCACCGCATTCTCCGGCCGCAACTTCGAGTATTACTCGGAGGACGGCGTCCTGTCCGGCGCAATGGCTGCAAGTGCCATCGCAGGCGCACAGGAGCACGGCGTCTACGCTTACATGAAGCACTTTGCCCTGAACGATCAGGAGGGCAACCGCAACTGCATGGCGGCTACCTGGTCCAACGAGCAGGCCATCCGTGAGATCTACCTCAAGCCCTTCGAAATGTCGGTCAAGGATGCAGACTGCCACGCAGTCATGTCCTCTTTCAACTACATCGGCAATCGCTGGGCCGGCGGCTGCTCTGAGCTGCTGCAGAACGTCCTGCGCGGCGAGTGGGGCTTCCTCGGCTTCGTCGAGACCGACTACTTCGGCGTCTACGGCTACATGACCGCCGATCAGGCTGTCCGCAACGGCGGCGACCTGATGCTCTGCACCACGGGCAACGATTACAACAACGTGACCGTTCTGACCAACAGCAGCAAGCAGGCCATGCGCACCGCTGCCAAGAACATCCTCTACACCGTGGTCAACAGCCGCGCTTACGATGAGGAGAACCTGAACCCCGGTATGGCAAAGTGGAAGATCGTCCTGATCGGTGCAGACGTCGTCGCCGCACTGCTCATCGTGGGTCTGGAGTACACCGCCATCAAGAACTACAAAAAGCGCAAGGAAGAGGAAGAAGTCTAAGACGTAAGCACTCTCCGTGCAGCACCTGAACAAAACCGATGGCAAAGGCCCGCTGCAACGAACAGCGGGCCTTTGCCCCGCTCAGGGATCAATGAGGAAAATGCGATGAAGCACACTGACATCATCCGGAAACTGAATCTAGAACAGAAATGTGCCCTGCTCTCGGGCGAGACGGTCTTCACCACCCGTGCCCTGCCCGGCAGGGGCATCCCGTCCATTACCCTGTCGGACGGCCCCAACGGCGTCCGCAAGCAGGCGGGGGCGGCCGACCATCTGGGCCTGAACCCCAGCGTCCCGGCCACCTGCTTCCCGACCTCTTCCGCCACGGCGTGCAGCTGGGATGAGAAGCTGGGCGAAGCCGTGGGCGAGGCACTGGGCGAGGAAGCTGCCGCACAGGAGGTGGCTGTCCTCCTCGGCCCCGGCCTGAACATCCAGCGCAGCCCCCTCTGCGGCCGTGACTTCGAGTATTTTTCGGAGGACCCCATCCTTGCGGGCAAAATGGCTGCGGCCTATGTGCGGGGCATCCAGAAAAAAGGCATCGCGGCCTGCCCCAAGCACTTCGCGGTCAACAGTCAGGAGCTGCGCCGGATGGCCTCCGACTCGGTGGTGGACGAGCGCACCCTGCGGGAGCTGTACCTGACCGGCTTCGAGATCGTGGTCAAGGAGGCCCGGCCCAAGACCATCATGACCTCCTACAACCTCGTCAACGGCACCTACGCCAACGAGAACGCCCATCTCCTGCAGGACATCCTGCGGAAGGATTGGGGCTTTGACGGGGCGGTCGTCACCGACTGGGGCGGCTCCAACGACCACGCCCTCGGCGTGAAGAACGGCTCCACCCTCGAGATGCCCTGCCCCGGCGGCGACTCCATCCGGGAGCTGATGAAGGCCGTGAAGGACGGCAAAGTCGCCGAGGCCGACCTCGACGCCCGCCTCGACGAGCTGCTGGAGCTGGTGCTCTCCACCCACGCGGCAGTGGAGAAAGCCCCCCGCACCTTTGACGCGGCTGCCCACCACGCACTGGCCCGCCGCGCCGCCGCCGAGAGCATCGTCCTGCTCAAGAACGAGGACGGCATCCTGCCCCTGAAGGCGGGCGAAAAGCTGGCCGTCATCGGCGACTTTGCCCAGACGCCCCGCTATCAGGGCGCAGGCTCCAGCGCCGTCAATGCGCTTCAGGTAGATGCTCTGCTGGACTGCATCAAAGCCGCCGACAGCGGCATCGCCTTTGTGGGTTACGCCTCCGGCTTCGACCGTCAGGGGGCCGCAGACCCCAAAAAGCAGGAGGAGGCCGTCTCCCTCGCAAAGCAGGCCGACACCGTCCTGCTCTGCCTTGGCCTCGACGAGCTGCGGGAGAGCGAGGGCCTTGACCGCGCCGATATGGCGCTGGCCGAGAACCAGCAGCAGCTTCTGGACGCAGTGGCCGCCGTCAACCCGAATGTCGTCGTCCTGCTGAGCGCCGGTGCGCCGGTGGAGACCCCGTGGGTGGGCCGGTGCAAGGCGCTGGTCTACGGCGCGCTGGGCGGACAGGCGGGTGCCGGTGCGGCAGCGGACATCCTCACTGGAAAGCTCTGCCCCTGCGGCAAGCTGTCCCAGACGTGGGCAAAGGCCTACGACGACACCCCCGCCAAGGCAAACTTCGGCGGCGAGGGCCGGAACGTGGAGTACCGCGAGGGCCTGTATGTGGGCTACCGCTACTATCAGACCGCCGGTGTGAAGCCTGCCTTCCCCTTCGGCTACGGCCTGAGCTACACCACCTTTGAATACAGCGGCCTCAAGGCCGACGAAACGGGCGTGACCCTTACCGTCACCAACACCGGCAGCGCCGCCGGTGCCGAGATCGTCCAGCTCTACGTCGCAAAGCCGGATGCGAAGGTCTTCCGCCCCGAGCAGGAGCTGAAGGGCTTTGCAAAGGTCTCTCTCGCCCCCGGCGAGAGCAAGACCGTGGCCATCGCGCTGGACGATAAGGCGTTCCGCTACTGGAACGTCAAGACCAACGCATGGGAGGTCGAGGGCGGCAGCTACCAGCTCCGGGTGGGCGCGTCCAGCGTGGACATCCGCCTGACGGCAGACATCACCGTCAAGGGCACCAATGCCCCCGACCCCTACGCGGGCCTGAGCCTGACCCACTACGTCTCCGGTCAGATCACCTATGTGACCGACGCCGAGTTCGAGGCCCTGCTGGGCCATCCCATCCCGGAGGACATCGTCCGCATCGACCGGAACATGACGCTGGGCGAGATGGATCATGGCCGCAGCCCGCTGGGCTGGCTGGCCCAGAAGGTGCTGCGCAGCCGTCTCGACGCCAGCTTTGCAAAGGGCAAGCCCGACCTGAACACCGTCTTCCAGTACAATATGCCCCTCCGTGCGCTGGCCAAGATGACCAACGGCATGGTCAGCATGGGGATGGTGGACGGCCTCGTCTGGGAGCTGAAGGGCTTCTGGCTGGTGGGCATCGTCCGGGTCATCTACGAATTTATCAAGAACGCCATCCTGAACGCCCAGCTGGAAAAGCGGCTGCGTCAGGGCTGAGAAGGAGGAACGACCGTGAATTTCTGGAATACCTTTGCCCAAAAGCATCCGGCTGCGGCCAAATGGGTGCGGGAGGGCGGACTGTTCGTTATCGTGTCCAACCTCATCACCGTGTTCAAGTACCTGCTGCTGCAATTTCTGCCCAAAGCTTTTGCCGGTCTGCCGGTGGTGGACTTCGGCTGGCCGGGCATCGACATCACCCTCTTCGGGGAGACCTTCAAGTGGAACATCCTCGGCTACGATGCGGCCCATGGCGGCCTGCCCTACTTCTGCGCCTACATGGTGGCCATGATCATCGGCGAGTGCATCAATTTCCCCATCCAGCGCAGCCTCGTCTTCCGCAGCAAGGGCAATCTGGCAAAACAGATCGGCTGGTACCTGCTGGCCTTCTGTCTCATCACCTGCATCGTCAACTCCATCAACTGCATCTGGGTGGCGGTGGCC
>ERZ1673747.3273-NODE-3273-length-10663-cov-5.425245_pt1 | contig 10663 bp, 9 predicted proteins | sample MGYA00580220_ERZ1673747 | MGnify/ENA primary metagenome ERZ1673747 (study PRJEB41218, sample SAMN15661769) | gut metagenome | host: Homo sapiens | place: Canada: London | collected 2015-08-20/2019-03-30 | study: EMG produced TPA metagenomics assembly of... | reverse complement strand
GGATAGCTACGGCTGTCCCGAAACCGGCCATTGCTTCCAGCAATCCACCGAAGCCCCAAGTCAACAGTAACACTTGAATGCTCTTGTCTGTGGAGATGGAGGTGAATTGTTGCTTGATGATTTCCATCTTCCGGGTTTTCAATAATACGTTATAGCTGAAAATAGCCATCACGATGATAATCAGAATAGGAGAAACCGCTTTCAACGCTCCGTACAGGAAAGAGTAGGCGAGATCGTCTATTGCAAAATGAAAGCCGAAAAGGGCGATTAGCATGGTCACGATGAGAGAGATGACACTGCTTCTGTCGCCCGGCATCTTAAAAAAAGCCATCAATACAATAAGAAGCAGAACCGGAACAATAGCAAGAATCAGTGTCATAATCGTCAGTTTAAGTTATGTATGTATAACAAAACTAACGGGTGTTTTGACTGTCCGGCCGGTCGTTTTTTATGATTTTATTTCAAAAAGTACAGAAATATTTATATCAGAGGTATAAAAGGTATGAGAAGAGCCGGACCAGGTTTCATCATGAACCCTGTCCGGCTCTTTGCTGTATATATCTATATGAATAGAAGGGTTCTTCCTGCTATTTACCGGATGGCTTTTTGGAATCCAGTATTTTCTGTAATTGCTTTAAGTTTGCTTTTGCGGCATCATTACCCATATGGGCAGCCTGTGTGAAGGCGGCGATGGATTGGTTGATGTTGCCGTTGAGGAAATCATACACTCCGCTGTTGTTGATGTATTCGGCTGTCTGCTTGTTGGCCTTTTCCATAAATTTCACGGCCGTTTTCAGATCCTTCTTGGTCAGTGCCACGGCGGCGGCGTTCAAGTTGGCTACTTCATCGTCGGGGTATATACGTACGGCAACATCGAATACGTTTACAAAATCGTCACTGCCTTTCGGATAGCTGTTGGCTACTTGGTACATTTCGTTCAGGCTCAGATACTTCGGATTGGTTTTGATGACAATACGGCCTTGTTCCACATCGAAGTTGACTACCGTATAATCTATCTTGCAGTTCACTTTGCGCAATCCCGGATAAATCTCTTTCAGCATAGTGCGATAAGGAGTTCCGCCGCCTACGTGCATGATCTCTTTTTTGCGGAGGGCATCATCACCGGTATTTTTGATGATGTGGATGAAGGTCTCTTTATCTTTCATGGAAGAGGTTTCCAAAGCCTTTATCAATCCGTCCCAGTTTTCACCTCCAAAGGATACTTTATAGAGATTGGCCGGTACTTTTTCATTTGCGGTGAGATAGGCTTTCAGCGCTTCGGCACGTTTTTGCGAAAGCTGTTCGTTGAATTTCAACGGGCCTTCGGGCGAAGCAAATCCTTCGATGCTGATGCCGGTGATGGTGAGGTTCCGGTCATTCTGAACCTTGCCGAACATAGAACGTATGTTCATCAGTTCTTGGTGATTATTCATAAAGTCGGTCAGTATCACCGATTTGCTTACAGGGAAGTCCAGATGGGCTTCGTACTGTTCGCTACGCTCTTTTACTATTTCTACCGGTGGTTGGATGTAAGCTACGATCGGTGACATGGCTGCCAGTCGTTTGGCTTCGGTAGACACGCTGTTGGTGATCAGTTCCTGGGCAATCATCTCTTCATTATTGCCGCAACCGCAAAGATTCTCGACAAGATTGAGCGAGGCATTCTCCATCCACGGCTGGTAGGGGATGACTTGGGTATAGTTCAGTACTTCTCTTTTATCGTAGGGGATGACGATGGCCGTAGGAGCTTCGCGTTCGATGGCTAAACCGCGAACGTAAGCTTTCTGACGGCGGCGGCCGTTAATGATGATGTCTTGCAGAGGGACATTGTGTTGTCCGTCTGTCAATAGCGGTGTAAGAGTCAGTGAGCGTTGGGGGCTGACGGCCAGATTCTTCATGTCGATCGTCATGTCTATGTATAGAGAATTGCCCTGTTGCCATAGCGATACGCCCGACAGGCTGATGGCGTCATTATAAAGTTTCTGGGCACTGGCAGGAAGCGCGATGACAAGGGCCAGCAGAATATAGATAACTTTTCTTTTCATTGTTATAATTGGTTTATGGGTTGGTTGTTTATTTGAAAGTATAAATGAAGCTAAGGCCTATTTTGGTAGGTCCGAAGTAGTCTTTGGTATTATGGTCGATCTTGCGGCCGTCGTCTCCCGGCTCGTATTTGTCATATTTGATGTGGGCATATCCCACTCCGATGGTAGCTTCCATGCTCCAACGTTTTTTCAATATCCACTGATAACCGTAGGAGATGCCGGCACCGTAGATTTTACCGTCATACCGGTCGTGTCCCAAACCGAACATATTTAGGTTGCTGATGTCTGCATCGGCATAGTGTCCGTGCAGGCCGAAGAAGCTGCCATTGAACCGTTCGCAGAGCCAGTAACGCAGTTCGGGCTGTACCAGCCAGTGTTTCAATTGCTTGTTATCCGAAAACTTCCAGGGGTTGTAGTTTCCCGAAATGTCGAGGGTTAATTTTTTAGCCAATCCTATTTCAAGTCCCAGATTCGGAGTACTTGTGGCCCAATAGAGGGCATTGGTTTTGATGGCAATTTTGGGTAGATAGGTCTGGGTTCTTTGCTTTTGGGCGTTTACCCCTGTGGCAAAAGCGAGCAGAAACCCTACTGCTAAAATCAATTTCATTGTTCTCATTTCCGTTTTGGTATAGGTTTTATTATTTATTTCGGGTATCAACACTTACCGCTACGGATTTGTTTTCAGGAGGAGGATAATAATTTGTCAATGTGCCAATATGCCAATGTGCTAATTGGCTGCGCTGTAGGGTAAGGAATATATTGCAAAACAATTACCATATTCTCCACTTTTATTGGTATATTACACCTCTTTTAATTACTGCATTCTTCAATTATCACATTAATACATTAATACATTCTTTAATTGGCATATTGGCACATTGTCCAATTGGCACATTATTAATTGGCACATTATTTTTTTTTGCACACAACAATGGTGACTGCCGTAACGATCAGCATGATTCCGATGGCGCTTGCTACGGTGAATGATTCTTTAAAGGCTACTATGCCGATGATGACTGCCGTCAGAGGTTCCATTGCCCCGAATATGGAGGTGAGGGTAGGGCCGATGTGCTTGATTGCCTTGACCAGTGTGATGTTTGAAATGGCTGTAGCCGGTAATGCTAATCCTAAGATGTACAGCCAGGTAACACCTTCTGTTACCAGCCGGATGCCACTGGTGAAACAGCCGCAAATGATGAAGAGAAGCGCTCCTAATCCCATTATATAACAAGTCAGCACAGTCGATTCGATCTGTACTGCACGGCTTTTTCTTACTCCGATAATGTATCCGCCGTAAGAGAATACGGATATACAGGCGGATATGATACCGAGCGTAGTGTTACCGTTGCCATGACCGATGTTTCCCGATGAAAGGAGTATGGCGCCGACGATCGACATCGATATGGCGGTAATGATCCATGCCGATCTCTTTTCATGGAAAAAAAGGATCATGCTCATGGCCACGGCCAATGGGTACATGAAGTGAATGATGGAAGCTACTCCGCTGGCTATGTTTTGATAAGCGATCAAAAGACTCAGGGAAGTAGCTGCCCGAAACAGACTTAATAGAAAGACGGTTCCGAAATCTTTTTTATTCAATCGGAAGTTACACCCGGACAGCCAGCCGAAAAGTATCAGTGTGAGAGATGCTATTCCCCAACGATAACTCAACACCTCGAAGGAAGAGAAACCGACGTTGAGAAGCATCACGGAAAAGAAAGGCGCCAGTCCGAACGTGGAAGAGGAGACTGCCGCGTACAGGATACCTTTTGTTTTGTTTATTGATTGAAACTGCATGATCTTATATAACTGTAAAAACGTTACAAAAGTATAAGTTTTGACAGGGATACGGATGATGTTTTCGCTCTTTTTTGCCTTCTCCGGGTGAGGTATTCCTATATATTCATTAAATCATTTAAAGATTCGCTCATACTGGGATGTGTGAAGATAAAATCCCGTAAGAACGTATATTCTTGTCCGGTTTTCATAGCGAAAGCTACCAGATTGATTATTTCGCTCGATTCGGGGCCGAACAGGGTACATCCTAAAATCCGGTTGGTATCCGTATCTATGATTACTTTAAACAGGCCGTCGGTCTCTCCCAATGTTTTTGCACGGGGGATGGCCGTTACGGGCAGTTTGTTTACTTTAAAATTCCGGCCGGTTTTCCGGGCTTCTTCTTCACTCATGCCGATGCGTGATAGCGGCGGGTCGATAAATACGGAATAGCTCACCGGATCACGATCATTCAGGGTGCGCTGCTGCTTTCCGAACAAATCTTCGCGAATGATACGGTAGTCGTCCAAAGAGATATAGGTGAATTGTAAACCGCCTTTCACGTCACCGATGGCACGGATTTGAGGATTCGTTGTTTTCAGGAACTCGTCTACTATAATTGCTCCGCGTTCGTTGACCTCTACGCCGGCCGCTTCCAGACGAAGCTCCCGGGTGTTGGGGCGACGTCCGGTTGCCAATAAGATGGCATCTGCATCCAGTACGTGAGTTTCTCCGTTTTCCGCATTCCGGTAAACGACCGTATTGCCTTTTATCTCCTGTACTTTTGCATTCAGGATGAATGATATGCCTTTCTTTTCCAAGGTCTCTTTTACGCTGTCGGCTATATCCCTGTCCTCTCGTGAGATGAACTGCGGATAGCTTTCCAATACGGTTACTTTGGCGCCGAACGAAGCATACATCGATGCAAATTCCAGACCGATATAACCGCCGCCCACAATTACCAGTCGTTCGGGAAGCTCTTTCATTTCCATAATAGAAGTACTGGTGTATACCGAGGGATTGTCTTTGATCCCGTCGATTGGCGGAATCACTGTCTCCGATCCGGTGTTGATAAAAATTTGCGGAGCTTTGATCCGGAGAACCTCACTGCCGGTTGTTATTTTTACCACCTCTTTGTCTTCAAAGGAACCGGTTCCCGTATATACCGTGATATAAGGGTTATCAGCCAGATTATGATAGTTTTTCTTCCGTAACATCGAAGTAACTTCCTCCTTCCGGGCAATTGCCTGCCGGTAATATTCTCTTTTTTCTTCGAAAGAACTACCGGCAGGAGTCAGTTTGGACAGATGAACCAGTGTCTTGGTCGGAATGCAGCCGATGTTGATACACGTACCTCCGTACATCTTGTCCGAACGTTCGATTACTGCGACTTTCTGTTCGCGTTTTGCCAACTCTGCTGCTAAGGTTTTCCCCCCTTTGCCAAAACCTATGATAATTGCATCAAACTGTTTCATGACTTTGTTTTTTTTAATTATGCTGAAAAGCTATTTTTTTAATTGTGCCAAGACCTTTTTTGCCGAATCGGACAGTACTACGATGGCTCCTGCCAGTATGGCCGTGTCTTTGATAACCAGTCTTCCCGCTCCGGTCAACAGGGGAAAACCATGTTCTCCGCTACCCAAGTCCGGTACCCAGACTTCCGGTGTGGTGACCAGAAACGAAAGTGTCCCTAATGTCATGATGATAGCCAATCCTGCACCTGCCAGTCCTATTTTGGAAGAGAATATCCCTAAAAATGTCAGTATGCCGATACCCATAATTAAGATTCCCAACCCGCGTGAAAAGCCATACGTGTTGTTTTCCTCGTGCCATTTGTGTTTCGCTTCATTGAATTCCCCCTCTTTCAGTTTGTACTCTTTGTACTCGGGAGCACTCTTTGTATAGAAGAAACTCATGAAAGGGCTGTTCGCAACAAACGGAACAATGCCTTCGGCTTCATAGTTCCAGAATTTCAGACCACCGATCCAAACGAATATCACTAATATAGCTACACGGATCAGGTTGATACCTAATTTTTGTGTAGATGCCGCTACATTCAGAAATGCAACAAACAACGAATTCAATCTTGTCCTCATCTTAATCTTTTTTATGGGTTAAATTTTATGTTGCAAAGATCGGCTGTTTTTCCGTAGCCGGAAATGGCAATTTTGCAGAATAAATTGGCAATTATTCCTTTTCCTGTTTTTTTATCACAAAGACCGGGAACAGTACGGGTGGGCGACAAGGTGAAAAGGCAGAAATAATACCTAAAAATGGGGATGGATAAAACGGATTTTTTATCTGAACTTTGCGACCTTAAATAAAATAAGGTGAAATGAAGCGATTATTTCTATTGTGTGTCGTTGCGATGTGTGTGGTATTTTCTTTTCGGGCACAAGGGCAGGAGACGATTTCCATAGGAGAACGTCATACTCTGTTTTCCCGGCTATTGAACGAGGAGAGAGCCTACTGGGTTTATCAACCTGAGAAGCGCCCCGGAGAGACGGAACGGAATTACCCGGTTCTTTATCTGTTGGATGGCGATTCTTTCTTTCATACGGTGGTAGGGTTCACCCGTTTCTTTTCTTCTTCCAGAGTCTCTTCGCTGCCTCCTTGCGTCGTAGTGGCTGTTTTGAATACAGACCGTACGAGAGATTTGACACCGACCCCTTCGGCTGCCCGTCGCGACGGAACTGTCCGTTCCGGTGATGAACCGAAAGGAGGGGGTGCAGAACAATTCTATCGTTTTCTGGTAGAAGAGTTACGTCCGGCTATCGAAAAAGAATTTCCGGTCGGTGGGCAGAATATGTTGGTAGGCCATTCGTTTGCAGGATTATTTGCTTTGCATGTTTTGTGGAATCATCCGGAATCGTTCGATACTTATATGGCACTCGATCCCAGCTTGTGGTGGGATCAGGGAGCTTTTCTGAAACAGGCCGGTACGCGGGGGGATAAAACGGTTTTTGATGGAAAACAGTTGTATGTTGCTTTTGCCACCCGTCCTCGTACCGAGAGGAATCTGATACATTTTCCGTTGACTGACACCTTTCTGGATACGGTAATTCCGGAGATGGAACGTTGCAACTTGCGTGTTGTTTCAAAGAAATTTCCGGAAGAGACACACGGTACGATTGCTCTTCCGGCAATTTACGACGGTTTGAAATGCTTGTTTGCCCGATGATATTTTTTCTTTTCAATGTGGCAAAATGACAAAGTGATATTTTTGTATCCTCAGAATCCCTTCATTAGGGAGAAGGTTGGGGTAACTGTATAAAATCCCCTTTATTTCCGGTTAGGCTTATTCGGATTGTATCATTTATTGCTGATTGTGTGACAAATGTCTCTTTATTTGAATGTTTAGTGCGTAAATTGTTTCTGAAGAATGTGTTTAGTACGCTTTGGGATATTTGAAGTCAGTGTATCTCCGGTCATCAGTTAGCGCTCCAAAATGTGTTTTAGGGCGGAATTGATTTTTCTCGTAGAGTCTTTCAGTGTTTCCCGTAGAGTTTTACTCCGTTCCTCGTAGAGGAACGGAGTCTATCATGCCGGGATAATGAGCCTGGCATGCCGAGATAAATCACATATTTATCCATATATGACAGAAATATACAGAAAATATCTCATGTAAATTACTTTATTATGCAACCTGTTCTCTATTTTAAATTGTTTTCAGGACTGATGTGTTAGCGAAAGCGATGATATTGTAGCAAATGGATGCAATAAACGGCATTTGGCTAACTTGCTATTTGCTGTTCGCATACTCGTCCCAAGTTCTGTGTGCAATGGCACCACCGTCACCTTCACGTACGGGCTGTCCCTGTGCGTTATATCCAAGAACCGGTTTGCTTGATTTACCGCTGCTGTTGTCCATCGCCTTTACGAAACTGCTGTCTTTGACAAGTGCCATGATAGCAAATGCGACCACTGTCGGCAGTATGAAATAAATCAACCAGCTTGTTGCAAAAATAAGTGCAATGATCAGGAATCCGATCGACCATATCCCGGGAAAATAGATGATGAGCCACCATGTTTTGAATTTCTTTATCATTTCCCACAGCATTCCTATTGTAGAGGCGATCCAGAGGAGTATCATTAATGGCAGAAGTTTTAGCATGAACGGATATTCCGAGAAATGGGCGAAAAAGTCAGGATTGAATTTCAATGAGCTGACAAGATCCTCGTTGTAGTCTACGTAAAAGATGAATAGTCCTACAAGGGCCGAAACAATCAGATAAATAGCCTTGAAGTAGATTTTATCTCTTTGATAGAAACAGACGTTCTTGCGGATTTTGCTTACAACAAGCCAGTATATGAGTTTCCACAACAGAAAAACAAGAAAGAATGCGCCACCGAAAATAAAAAGTAATGCTAAAACATCTTGCGGTTGATAAAAAACGATGGCCCAGTTATGCTGTAAAGGATTAAACATACCGGCATCGCACCAGCCTTCTCCCACCGTTTTACCGTTTTTTATGGCCTTCACTATTACAGCATGCGAATAATCCGTCTTTTGCATAAATTTCTCACGCGAGAGACTTTTGTCATATCCGCCGACAATCTGTAAGGTGTCTCCCCTGAATATCTGGCAAACCTTGTTCGTGACGTTAAGATCCTGGTCTCTTTTCACTTCGGCTGACGTAGTCAGATAAATGGGAATAGCCGAATCATTGATTTCATTAAGTTCGTCCTTTGTAGATTTCTTCACGGTAACAAAGTCACCGGGTCTGACTCCTTGATAATAGTACAACATGGCCGAATCTTTGGCAGCCCCCTCGGGCATCGCTTCGATCTTTGTAATGTCAATTCCCCTTTGGCAGGAGCATAAAACAGAAATTCCGAGAAAGAATAGAATGACGGCTTTTGCGGTTTGTTTCCGTCGAGTGCTGGATGGTTGTTTCATGGGCGATTAAGATTAATTTGTTGAACAGATGAATATTATTGTGTATATGTAACATAATCACAGAAAGCATCTTCTGATACTTTCATCTTTGGTTAACTCAAAAGGTTTAGTTTAAGTCTCCGGCACAACTATACGTGCATAAAAAGGACCGCATGCCTGTCCTTCATTCAACAAATATATGATTTTTTTAGTAAACTGCCTCAATAACCGTTTAAAAACTTCATTTCCATCCATTCCCGGCTCTCTTTATACCACTTGCAGGCGATACTCATTCGGAGTAATTCCGATAACTTTCTTGAATATCCTGCTCAAATGGTGTGGATATTTAAAGCCTAACTCATAAGCTATTTCGCTGATTGTCTTATTGCTTTCGGCCAACAATTCTTTTACTCTTTCCATGATGGCCAACTGAATATATTCTTGTGCCGATTTTCCGGTTTCCCTTTTCACCAGATCTCCGAAATAGTTCGGAGAAAGATGCATCTGTTCGGCACAATACTGTACGGATGGCAATCCTATGGTAGACGTCTTCTCCGAATCGAAATACTGTTGAAGTATTCGTTCGAAATTGGTAAGCAAGTCGCGATTGACCACTTCGCGGGTCACGAACTGACGTTCGTAAAAGCGCACGCAATGATTGAGCAAAGTTTCTATGTTGGAAGTGATAATCTGTTTGGTATGCTTGTCGATGGTGTGTTCCAATTCTTCGCGTATCTCGTGAAAACAATTCAGGATGATCCGGCGTTCGCGGTCCGACATGTGGAGGGCTTCGTTAGATTCATAAGAGAAAAAAGTATAGTCTTTCATCCTGCGGGCGAGGGGAGTTCCGTATAGCAAGTCCGCGTGGAACATCAGCACGATGCCTTTGGGATTCACGGTTTCTCCGTCATCATTGATGCCGGCTATTTGCCCCGGAGAGATAAAAACCAGTGTACCGTCTTCATAATCGTATTTATTACGGCCATACTGAAGTGTTCCGCAAGCAAGTTCTTTATAGAACACACAATAAAAACCGAAGTTCTTCCGGCAATGTCTGATCGATTTTAGGGTAGAAAGATCCGTTACACTGACTAAAGGATGCAGGGTTTTTGTTCCCAATAAATTGTTATAGTCTTGAATGGTTTCCAGTTTTATTATATTCTCCATATCGGTATCTGTTTATTTCATCATTCGGCATCTGTTTACTCCACTACAAAAATAAGTGTTTTATTTCGGATATTCATATTATGAGCATCATAATCCGTAATTCGTGTTAGCTATTCTGTAATCCATGTTAGGATGCTGATTAGCAGTGATTAATTCGAATGACATATTGTTTTTTGCAGAATCTGTAATTCGGGTATGAATACCGGGGATTTGTCTACAAAGCATGTGGCAGATACCATCTATATTTGCATCAAAATAAGAAATGAAATGAAAAAGTTATTATTGATTCCCATGATGCTGCTGACCGTCCTGTCGATGGCAGCATGCGAGGGCTCCGACGACGAGCCGTTTACACCCGGACAATCCGAAACTCCCGGTCAACCCGAAACTCCCGATGTATCTTCATTGGCTGTAAACATTACGGTCGGTGACCGCACGGTCACCGCAACGATGGAAGATAATGCTGCTGCACGGGATTTCCTCTCGCGTCTGCCGCTTGAAGTGACATTGAACGATTACAACAATGTAACGGAGAAAATTTTCTATCCCTCTCCGGCTCTGACGACCGGGGGCGTTACACGCGGTTGTACTCCTGTGCCCGGTGACATTACCATCTATGTGCCGTGGGGTAATGTCGCTATTTTTTGCAAAAGCTGGTCGCACAGCAACGATTTGATTAAAATAGGTCGTATCGACGGTAGCGATATCGAGGCTTTGAGCGTGGCCGGAGATATATCCGTAAAATTTGAAAGGAGATAAGAGATGACTACGAACGAATTCAAGGAATATGTAAGGA
>ERZ1673747.3269-NODE-3269-length-10692-cov-4.731691_pt1 | contig 10692 bp, 10 predicted proteins | sample MGYA00580220_ERZ1673747 | MGnify/ENA primary metagenome ERZ1673747 (study PRJEB41218, sample SAMN15661769) | gut metagenome | host: Homo sapiens | place: Canada: London | collected 2015-08-20/2019-03-30 | study: EMG produced TPA metagenomics assembly of... | reverse complement strand
TGCTTCCGATGAACTGGTGGACGCCATGGGACAATTGAGCACCGGAGCCGGAACACTGCAGGATTATTTAAGTCAGTATACAAGCGGCGTTTCACAGGTGGATGCGGGAGCACAGGCACTGGCGGAAGGTTTGAGTGAACTGGATGAACAAGTAACTACACTCATGGGCAGCTTAAGCGCAGCAGGCAGTGATGATACGACTGCGCAGGCAGTTACACAGATTCAGAAAGATCTTGGAATATTACAGCAGGAGCTTGGAAGCGTCACAACACTGGCGGAGTATGTAAATACAATCAGTGAGAATGTAACCACTGCCAAGAGCGAACTGGATAAAATCAACGTTACAGATTTGGAGACAGAAGCGTCGAATCAGGCGAAAGAAAAAGCAAAAAATGCAGTAAATACAGCAATTTCCGAAACGAAAGCATCTACAAAGAAGGATGTCATGGATCGTTTAAAAGAAACAGAAAGTTATAAATCGCTGACATCGGAACAACAAGAAGAATTGGAAAATGCAGTGAATACAGCCAGTGGTACATCAAGTTCAGCTGAAAAAGAATGTGACAGCATGAATATTTCCCTTACGAATGCGTCTGGCGCTAAGACAGCGATAGACCAGGCGGTAAATGCGCTGGCAGAAGTAAAGGCCATGCAGGTGGACACGACTACAGCCCAGAAGGCTCTTGCGGATTTAGTGACTCAGTTTACGGCTTTATCTAACAGCCTTTCTGACATGCCGGATATGGCCGAAATCGGCGGCAAACTCCAGTCAGCCATCAGCCAGCTTGCCCAGGGGGCGGCTACACTCAGCACCGGAACAAGCCAGTTAAGCTCCGTTGGTACACAGCTTAACACGGGCGCAGGAACACTCGCCCAGGGCGCCAGCCTTCTGGAAGCCGGAATGAAGACATTCGACGAAGAAGGAATTGAAAAACTGGGAGACCTTGCAGGAAATGACCTTGCAAATGTTCTGAATCATTTCAAGGCAGTAAAAGAGGCAGAAAAGACATACACCAACTATGGCGGGATCAGAGAAGGCGCAAACGGAAGCGTCAAGTTCATCGTAGAAACAGCAGAAATTAAATAACGGATGGGAGATGTTCTTCCAACATTGATTCAATTGAGGGGCGTGTGAAAAAAACGAGAGTTTTTTCATGCGTCCTTTCTTTTTTTGGGGGACTATTCTTTTTTTACAGCCCCTCGATTTTTAGAAATGATTTTTAAAAATTGTGTCAGAAAAAACAATTATCGTCAAAATATACCATGATTTTTCCATGATTTCCAAGCGAGAAAAGTGGATATATTTTGCCGATAATGCTATGATAATTCAGTTACAATGATTAAAATTGGAGGATTGATTGTGAGTAAAGGAAGTGAATTTCTGCCGGAGGTACTTGGACTGATAGAAAAACGTCTGGGAGAGATTGATGAAAATATACAGGCGGTACGCCAGGACATTAACAGTATGAATGAATATTACTGGGATAATTATACAGAAATGGACCAGTATGGATATGAGGATTACGACAACCAGCAGGCGCTGAAAATGCAGGTGAATGCCAATCAGGAGAACTGGAAAATGCGCCGGCGTCTGAAACGTATGCTGGATGCACCATTTTTTGGAAGTGTAGAATTTGTCTATGACGGAGAAGACGAGCCGGAAGATTTTTACATCGGAATCGGAAATTTTGCAAGAGAGCGTGGCGCATTGCCGCTCATTTACGATTGGAGAGCCCCGGTCAGCAGTCTGTTCTATGACTACGACAAAGGCGAGGCGTCCTACGAAGCGCCGGGCGGGCGCATGGACGGAGAAATTCTGTCCAAATGGCAGTACAAAATCCGTGGCGGCAAGATGATCTATGAATTTGAGAGTGATGTGAAGATTGACGATGACATTTTAAAGCAGGAACTTGGCGCCAACAGCGACACGAAACTGAAAAATATTGTGCGTACAATCCAGAAGGAACAAAATGCAATTATCCGCAACACGAAGGACAAGATTCTGGCTATTCAAGGTGTGGCAGGAAGTGGCAAGACGTCCGTTGCGCTACATCGGATTGCCTATCTTTTGTATCATGACAGAGAGCATCTGAATTCATCAAATATCCTGATTCTCTCGCAAGGCGGCGTGTTTGCCGACTACATTTCCCATATTCTTCCTGAACTTGGCGAGGAAAATATACAGGAAATGAGTTTTGATTTGTTTGCATATCATGAACTCAGGAGAAATACTGCAACGCAGGGAAATGTGATATATGGAAATGCTGGCAATCAGGAAAATGCGATATATAGAAATGCTGTGAATCAGGAAAATGCGATATATAGAAATAAAAATAGAGATCAAGGCGGAAATCAAGGAAAAAATCCAAGTAGAAATTCAAAAAGTAGTTCAGCCGGGACTGGTTGGAATAGCAAAATGATAGCCGCCGACTGTGAAGATAAATATCATCAAATCGAGCGTGAAATCGCAGGAATGGATGATGCGGATCAAAAACGTTACGAATGGAAGCAGTCCGTGGAATACGTTCAGGCAATCGAAGGCTTCCTAATCGAGCTGGAAGACCGACTGGTAGATTTTGAAGATGTAGAATTCAAGGGCATTCGCAAAAGTGCCAGCGAAATCATGGAATTTTTTTATGAAAAATATACCGGTACACCACTTTTAGATAGAATGGGCGCGGTCATGGATTATTTTATCGACGAAGTCGAAACCTTACGCGGACGCAGCCTAAACGACGAAGAACAAGAAATCATTTGCAGAAAATTCATGAATATGTACGTAACCAGAGACATTTGTCAAATATACAACTGGTTCCTGGAAGACTACGGATTCCCGGCACTTCCGGACATGCCGCCAGAGCGCCGCGTACTGGAATACGAAGACGTTTACCCGATTCTCTATCTAAAATACAGCCTGACGGCAGCCGGCCAGCGCAAGAACATCCGCCATCTCGTCATTGATGAGATGCAGGATTACTCCTATTTACAGTACGTACTTCTCGCGAAAATGTTTTCATGCAACATGACAATACTGGGCGACAAAGCACAGACCATCGCCGGAAAACAACAAGACGTTCTCACATTTTTACCAAAAATATTTGGGAAAAAAGTCAAACGTATCGTCATGAACAAAAGCTACCGCAACACAAGCGAAATCGCAGAATACGCCAAATCCGTCGGCGGATCCAAAGACATCCAGTATGTAGCAAGACACGGAAAAGCAGTCGAAAGACATACCATAAAAACACTGGAAAAAACATGTAAAGAAATCAGCGGAAAATTGAAATTAAGAGAAGAAGAATACGAAACAGCAGCAATCCTCACCATGACAGAAAAAGAAGCAGAACATATTCAAGAAATCATGCACAAACTAGGCAAAGAATCACATTACATCAACCGCGACAGCGCACAATTCAAAAAAGGCCTGACCGTAACCACCTACTATCTGGCAAAAGGCTTAGAATTCGACCAGGTATTTGTTGTAGGCGGCGACCGTAACAACAAAATGTACCAAGGATATCAATACATCTGCGCAACAAGAGCATTACACGAATTGTATGTGTATGATGCATAATTTTAATTGGGGACGGGGTTTTTTCAAAAAAACCCCGTCCCCAATTAAAATTTAACCTGTCCCTTTTTGAATTGTCTTAATTGTCTACTGTGGACAGATTTCTACCCAGTAGCCGTCAGGATCATTGATGAAATAAATTCCCATGTCCGGGTTTTCGAAACACACGCAATCCATTTCTTTGTGAAGTGCCAGGGCAGCGTCCATGTCATCGACATGGAATGCCAGATGAGATTCGTTATCTCCGAGATCATACGGGCGGTCCATGTCGCGAAGCCATGTCAGCTCCAGTGAATGTGGTGTTGTGCCGTCTCCGAGATAGACGAGTTTGAAGCTTCCGTCCGGTGCATGGAATTCTTTTGTAACTTCAAGTCCGAGAGCTTTTTTGTAAAACTCTACAGATTTGTCCAGATCCAGGACGTTGATGTTATTGTGAAAAAATGTAAATTTCATAGTGATATCCTCCTGTGAAAATATAATTTGAATCTGTATTGTCTATAATATATCACTTACACAACACCTATGGCAAGGAAATGAAAGATATGCTATACTTAAATCTTGGTAGAGCGTTACTGTTTGCTGAAATATTGTAGATGGTAACATTGGTAGCCCTCGTATAAAATTTTGCTTTGCAAAAGGAGGACATGATGATGGAAAAAATCATAGAGTCAAATAAAGAACAAGATACTTATGACCTGGGATATGAACTGGGGCAGCATGCGAAGCCGGGGCAAGTGTTCACGCTTGTCGGTGATCTGGGCGTAGGAAAGACCGTATTTACAAAAGGACTGGCCGCCGGACTTGGCATTACAGAGCCGGTCAGCAGCCCGACATTTACAATTGTGCAGGTGTATGATGAAGGGCGCCTGCCGTTCTATCATTTTGATGTTTATCGGATCGGTGATGTGGAAGAGATGGACGAGATCGGTTATGAGGATTATGTCTACGGCGAAGGGGTTAGCCTGATCGAGTGGGCGAATCTGATCGAGGAAATATTGCCGGAACACTTCACCGAGATTAAGATAGAAAAGAATTTGGAAAAAGGATTTGATTATCGGAGGATAAGTATATGCGAATTTTAGCACTGGACAGCTCCGGCCTTGTAGCCAGCGTAGCTGTTGTTGAAAAGATAGAAGAAGAGGAACAGGTGATTGCGGAATATACAGTGAACTATAAGAAGACACACTCACAGACGCTGCTCCCGATGCTGGACACAGTATCCGACATGATCGAGCTTGACCTGAAAACAATCGACGCCATCGCAGTTGCCGGCGGACCTGGTTCATTTACCGGGCTTCGCATCGGCTCCGCCACAGCGAAAGGTCTGGGACTTGCCATGAACAAGCCGTTGATCCACATCCCGACACTGGAAGGACTGGCGTACAATCTGTGCGGAACAGACGCCATCGTGTGCCCAATCATGGATGCGCGCCGCGGACAGGTCTACACCGGAATTTACGAGTTTTGTGGAAATGAATTGGTTGTCCTGGAAGATCAGATGGCAATCAGCATCGAAGAATTAGGCGACCATTTGAAAAAATATGACAAACGCATCATTTTCCTGGGAGATGGTGTTCCGGTATTTCGTGCGAGATTGACAGACGAGATACTGGCAGAAGAAATAAAAGCAGGCAGAGACATTCAGTTTGCACCGGCCAACATGAACCGTCAAAGAGCAGCATCAGTAGGAACATTAGGACTTCGTTACTATGCTGCCGGAAAGACAGAGACTGCCATGGAACACGAGCCGGATTATCTGCGCCTGTCACAGGCAGAACGCGAACGCAAGGAGCGCGAAGCGAAATCTATACAGTAAAAATGTATCAAAAACCCGCGGGGCGTAAGCATAAGCAGATATGTTGAAACTTCGTGCAACTATAATATAGAAAAAGCAACATGAGAGGTATCGAAGAAATGATTCAGTTTCAGTGTGATTATGAGGAAGGCGCATGCCCACAGATTCTGGAACGTCTGGTGGAGACGAATCTGGAGCAGACGATTGGATATAGTGAAGATGAATATTGCAAGCAGGCAAGAGAAAAGATCAAAAAAGCCTGTGATGCACCAGAGGCAGATGTACATTTCCTGGTAGGAGGGACTCAGACGAACTCTGTAGTGATCCGCTCGATCCTCCGTCCGTATCAAGGCGTAATTTCAGCAGTGACCGGTCATATCAACGTGCATGAAACAGGCGCGGTCGAAGCAACTGGACACAAAGTCCTGGCACTTCCAAGCAAAGACGGAAAAATCACAGCATCACAGGTGCGCGCATATTACGATGCACACTGGAATGACGCAGATCATGAGCACATCGTACAGCCGGGCATGGTCTACATTTCCCATCCGACGGAAAATGGAACAATTTACAGCAAGTCTGAATTACAGGAACTTTACGCAACCTGTAAAGAACTTGGCCTGCCATTATTCATGGACGGAGCAAGAATGGGATATGGATTAATGTCTGAAAAATCAGACATGACACTGGCAGATATTGCAGCAAATACAGATGTATTTTATATTGGGGGAACGAAGGTAGGAGCACTTTTAGGCGAGGCAGTCGTAATCACAAAATCCGCTCTTAAGAAAGATTTTCGTTACTGCATGAAGCAGAGTGGAGCAATGCTGGCCAAAGGGCGCCTTCTGGGAATCCAGTTTGATACATTATTTACAGACGATTTATATTTCAAAATTGCAGCTCACGCAGACAAATTAGCTATGAAGTTAAAAAATGCATTTCTTGAAAAAGGATATAAAATGTATTTTGATTCTTACACGAACCAGCAGTATCCGATCTTGTCAAAGAAAGACCGCGAAAAATTAGCACAGAAATATCAGTTTAGTTTTTGGAAACAGATAGATGAAGACTATGCGGCAGTGCGCTTCTGCACAAGTTGGGCAACAAGTGAAGAAGCAATAGACGAGCTAATCCAGGATATTTAAGAATTTATAATAAGATGTAGCCTAGAAGCAATATAGAAAAACCAAAAGATAGAAAAGTCAAAAGACAGAAAAATCAAAAGACAGAAGACATGGAAATAATAGAAATTAAAAAAGACCAACAGCAATATATTTCTGAGATTGCAGCGCTGGAATCCGATATCTTTCCGGATCCATGGAGTGAAAAAAGTATCAGGGATACGCTTGAAAATCCTCAGGCACGGATTTGGGCTATTATAAGCAGACAAGTGCCGCCATGCTCTTGCGCTTCAACGGCGCCGGAGCATGCAAGTGAGACTGCAGCTTCCTGCGCTTCAACAGCGCCGGAGCATGCAGGCAAGCCACAACTCCTTGGCTATGTGATTTTTTATTATGTGTTAGATGAGGGAGAAATCGCCAGAATTGCGACATCGCCGCAACATCGCCGGCAGGGGGTGGCTGTAAGACTTCTTGAAAAAATGCGTGCATTTAGTTACGAGCAGAATATTACAAGATGGCTGCTGGATGTTCGTATTTCCAATGAAACAGCAATACATTTTTACAAGGCAGCAGGATTTGCCGAAGACGGTGTGCGAAAGAATTTCTATGCAAACCCGCCGGAAGATGCTATACTTATGAGTTGTGAAGTCGAAACTTCAGGAAGCGACCGGGCCTGAAGCCTGTCCAAAGGCCAGGCAGCGACCAAGCCTGAAGCCTGTCCAAAAGCCAGGCAGCGACCGAGCTTGAAGCCTGACCAAAAGCTAGGCGCGGCTGCATGAAAAATGAAGTTGGAAATGAACTGGCAGATGCTCCAACACTTCCCACTGGGAAATGCGCATCTGACTAGATATAATATAGGCGTAATGAATCAATCCGGTGCCCGGGTGTCAGATACCACACATTTTCCACACAGGCACACCAGACTTCAAGGAGGAATTGTATGCGCCAGTATCATACAACTGTAAAAGAAACAAAAGAAATCGATAAGATCATCTGCAACCGCTGTGGCAGAAGTATTCCGGTAATCCAAGGGGTTCCCCGCGAGGATGTACTGGAAGTATCCAAGCGCTGGGGCTATTTCTCGGAAAAAGACAACCGGCTGGACGAATTTGACCTCTGCGAGCAGTGCTACGATGAAATTATAAGCGAATTTAAAATAAAAATCTGATTCAGAGTCTGCACGAATATCCGGACGCTGAAGAAAATCAAAAACAAGCGGACCGGCAGGACATTTGCCTGACGGCTCTGGATAAGAGGTAAAAAAATATGTTAGACGTATGTTTGTTGGGAACGGGCGGCATGATGCCCCTCCCGTACCGCTGGCTCACCTCGCTTCTGGTGAGATATAACGGCAGCAGTCTTCTAATTGACTGCGGAGAAGGTACGCAGATTGCAATAAAAGAAAAAGGCTGGAGTTTCAAACCCATCGATGTGATTTGCTTCACACATTACCACGGCGACCACATCAGTGGACTCCCGGGCCTGCTCCTGACTATGGGAAATGCAGACCGCACGGAACCGTTGACTCTGATTGGACCGAAAGGACTGGAGCGGGTAGTCAACTCACTTCGCGTTATTGCGCCGGAACTGCCATTTCAGATAAAATACATCGAAATCACACAGCCGGAGCAGATATTTGAGATGAATGGCTATCGCCTGAAAGCATTTCGCGTAAATCATAACGTCACTTGCTATGGCTACACGATGGAAATCGACCGCGCCGGGAAGTTTGACGTGGATCGTGCAAATGAAGCGGCAATTCCGCAGAAGTTCTGGGGCAGTCTGCAAAAAGGTGAAAATGTCCAGGACGGAGACAATTTATACACACCGGACATGGTTCTTGGACCTGCGCGAAAAGGAATTAAACTGACATACTGCACAGACACGAGACCGACGGACTCTATCCGCAACAACGCGAAAGGTTCCGATCTATTTATCTGTGAAGGAATGTACGGTGAGAAGGATAAGCTGAAAAAAGCAAAAGAATACAAGCATATGACATTTTACGAGGCAGCGCAGCTTGCAAAAGAAGCAGAAGTCGCAGAAATGTGGCTGACGCATTATAGTCCGTCGCTGACGCACCCGGAAGAATATATGGACGAGGTGAAGAAAATCTTCCCAAATTCCATAGCAGCAAAAGATAAACGAACGGTAGAACTGACATTTTCAGATTAATGAAAATGAATTCAGAAGATTGAAGGGATAGAATATGAAGGAAGATGTATTGATTCTTGCAATTGAAAGCTCCTGTGATGAGACGGCAGCAGCAGTCGTAAAGAACGGAAGAGAAGTTCTTTCAAATGTAATCTCTTCCCAGATTGCACTGCATACTCTCTACGGAGGTGTTGTGCCGGAGATTGCATCAAGAAAGCATATAGAGAAGATAAATCAGGTCGTACAGGCGGCTCTTGATGAGGCAAATGTTACATTAGACGATATTACTGCCATCGGAGTTACTTACGGACCGGGGCTTGTAGGCGCACTTCTGGTCGGTGTAGCAGAGGCAAAAGCCATCGCATATGCAGCAAAGAAACCATTAGTCGGAGTGCATCATATTGAAGGACACATTGCAGCAAATTTCATTGAGCACAAAGAACTGGAACCGCCATTTTTCTCACTGGTCGTTTCAGGAGGACATACACATCTTGTGCGAGTCAAAGATTATGGCAAATTTGACATTATCGGACGCACAAGAGACGATGCGGCAGGAGAAGCATTTGATAAAGTCGCACGCGCGATCGGACTTGGGTATCCGGGCGGACCAAAGATTGATAAAGTATCCAAAGAAGGAAACCCAGAAGCCATTGCATTTCCACGCGCACACGTTGAAGATGCACCATATGACTTTAGCTTCAGTGGTCTGAAATCCGCAGTTCTGAACTACATCAACGGCTGCCAGATGAAAGGAATCGAATACAACCAGGCAGATATTGCGGCATCTTTCCAGAAAGCCGTGACAGATGTTCTTGTGGCAAATGCGATGCATGCAGTGGAAGAATTTCATGTGGACAAGCTGGCGATTGCCGGTGGCGTTGCATCCAACAGCGCGCTTCGCGCAGCTATGAAAGAGGCGTGCGAAAAGAGAGGAGTAGAATTCTATTATCCGTCTCCGATTTTCTGTACCGACAATGCAGCAATGATCGGCGTGGCAGCTTACTATGAGTATATCAATGGCACAAGAAGCGGATGGGATCTCAATGCAGTGCCGAATCTGAAACTGGGCGAACGGTAGAAGAACCTTAAGGCAATACGTAAAAGCAGATACAGAAATTAAGAATAAGAACGTCAATATAAACGAGGAAAATGAGGGAAATATATGGATAAGAAGAAATGTACGGCAATCGTATTATCTGCCGGTCAGGGGAAACGTATGGGAACCGCTATACAAAAACAGTATATTGAATTATCCGGAAAACCAATCATTTTTTATACTTTGGATGCATTTCAAAAATCCGCGATCATTGATGATATTGTACTTGTAGTAGGTGAAGGGCAGGAAAACTGGGTCCGTGACGAGATCGTAGAAAAGTATCAGCTTACAAAAGTACGCTCGATTATCCCAGGTGGAAAAGAACGTTATGATTCCGTATGGGCAGGACTACGCGGACTTCATGCTCTCAAAGAACAGCCGGAATACGTATTCATTCATGATGGCGCCAGAATGTTCGTGGACGAGCAGATTCTTACGCGTGGATATGAAAATGTAGAAAAATTCGGTGCCTGTGTAGCTGGAATGCCGAGCAAAGATACGGTCAAACTGGTGGATGAAGATCAGTTTGCAGTGAATACACCGCCAAGAAAATTAATCTGGGCGGTACAGACTCCACAGATTTTTAAGGCAGATCTCATAGAAAATGCTTATGCAAAGCTGATGGAAGAGGTGCCGGATAATATCACTGACGACGCTATGGTAGTGGAACAGATGATGAAAGTACCGGTTAAATTATATGAAGGCTCTTACGAAAATATCAAGATCACAACACCGGAAGATTTGGAAATCGCAAAAGTATTTCTTGCGAAACGCAAAGAAAAATATCATAAATAGTTTATGCTGGTTCATAAAAAAGAAAAAATATCAAAAATTATTCTTGACAGTGCAAAGGGTATATGATATGATAACTATCGTCGCTGACAGAGCGATATCAATTGCATAGATGGAGAGGTATCGAAGTGGTCATAACGAGGCGGTCTTGAAAACCGTTTGT
>ERZ1673747.3268-NODE-3268-length-10693-cov-10.119007_pt1 | contig 10693 bp, 7 predicted proteins | sample MGYA00580220_ERZ1673747 | MGnify/ENA primary metagenome ERZ1673747 (study PRJEB41218, sample SAMN15661769) | gut metagenome | host: Homo sapiens | place: Canada: London | collected 2015-08-20/2019-03-30 | study: EMG produced TPA metagenomics assembly of... | reverse complement strand
ATATACATCAGCCATTTCAGGGTATTGACACGCCCGAAGGCAGTGGAGTTCGCCAAAGCACAGGTACCGAGCATCCAGTTGTAGTAATCCTCAATGAATGATTTCTCAAGTTCTTCGATGACAATATCCTCCGTATTCTTCTTGCTTTTCATGAAAAGCAGGAGATTCTTGTAGTCGGCAACCAGACCGCGGTAGGTGCTTTCGGCTTTCTCTATGCCGATTTTCTTTTTATACGATTCCAGCTGTTCCCTGAAAAGATTCATAAGGGTGTGGCATTCCTCTGAGAAACCGACATAGCGGTTATAGACTTTCTTGGCCGTGACAAAACTGTCGTGGTCGCAGATGTACTGGTAGTGCCTGGTGATTTGCGCCTTGCTTACAACTGAAACCGGCTTGGGTTCCATTGATGGTGATACGGCCCATAACCGGTGCCTTTCCGTTTTTTACAGACTGTTTCTTTACGTAAAATAATACTTTGAATGTACTTTTCATAACTCAACTTTTTTTAGTCACAAATTTAATTACTGTTGAGCTATTCAAGGTTATGCAGAAGTGTGCAAACAACTGTAATATAGTCTATTAGGATTCGATTTGAGGCGTTTGGACTGAGTTACGATTTGGTAACGTAACTCCCGCCCCAATATGCTTTTTCTTGCTTCCTTTTCCGGCCTCGCTGAAAAAAGATGTTCTATAACCATTTGATTTTTAGCATGGTTACGTTATCTTTGCGCATCTTATTGAAATATTGTGTTTCAATAAAAGAAACTGTTTGTTTCAAGCGTTGAAACCAATCGTTTCACGGTACGAAACACTTTGTTTTGCTATTTGTTCTAAGAAGGCAATGCTTCGGAATCAACGTTTTCTCTTAGAGAACCACTCTTTAAACTCTGCTACTCGGGCTTTACTGACAAGTATTTTTTCTTTGATTCCTGAATAATACAAGTTAATGGACAGGCGGCTGTTGAACCATAAATCAATATCTTTAATAGCTTCTCGCGAAATAAGATATTGGCGGTTAGCCCGAAAGAAAAGAGAAGGATTGAGACACTCCGTAAGTTCATCTAATGTTTGAGAAAAACAGTATTCGGTTTCATCGGTTAAGACTACTTTGACCTGACAGTCCTTAATATAAAACAATTGTATCATATCTACAGAAACGGGCAATAGTTTGTCTCCTTTGCTAGGAATAAGGAAATGACTTTTATAGTTTTCCTGCTTTTGGAGTGAATGTATCAGTTTCAGTAGCTCATTCTCCTGTTGTGGAAAAGGAAACTGGTGTTTGTCAGCAGCATCCTGTAAACTTTGCAGCTTATCGAAAGCGTGTTCTATGTCTTCCTTACCGATGGGTTTTAATAAGTAGTCGATGCTGTTTACTTTAAATGCGCGTAATGCATATTCATCATAGGCAGTTGTAAAGATAATCGGACAAGTAATATTGATATGATTGAATATCTCGAAGGCGGAACCATCTGCCAGGTGAATATCCATGAATACCAGTTCCGGCATCGGATGAGAACTGAACCATTCGATAGTGGAACTGATACTATCCAGTATGGTCACGATTTCTCCATTCGGTTTTATCTCATTAAGCAGTGAAGTCAGGTTTCGTACTGCTGCTTTTTCGTCTTCTATAATGACAATCTTCATGGTGATTATTGTTCTAGTTGTGATTTTTCAATCAAAGGAATACAAACAGTAAACTCTTTGTCCTCCGTTATTTGTATATCCCGTTTAAACAAGAGCCTGTATCGCTTGGCAAGGTTGGCAAGTCCGATACCGGTTCCGGAAGTTGCAGTCCATTTGGGCTGAATGTCGTTGCTGATAGACAAATTGCCGTTATCGTCCGTCGTGATATGAATGGTCAACGGCTTCCGGTTGCTGATTTCGTTGTGCTTTACTGCATTCTCAATCAACACTTGCACCGCCATTGGAGGGAGGAGATATTCTTCGTAGGCATTGCTTATCTGTATGTCGAATTGTAGATTGTTCTCAAAACGCATCTTTAATAGAAATATATAAGCGGAAACAAATTCCATTTCTTCCCGGAGACTGACACATTGTGACTCATTACTTTGCAAAGTATACCTTAGTACCCGGGAGAGTTCCTGAATGTAATCCTGCGCTTTATCCTGATTTTCGCGTACCAGCGAACGCAGGGTATTCAGCGAGTTGAACAGCATGTGTGGGTTCAGCTGATTCTTCAGTACTTCATACTGATTGCGGAGATTCTCTGCCTGAAGCTGTTCGTTCTCAATAAGTACCAGTTGCTGCTTGAATATAAGATGAATGATACAGCAACTACTGGTGACGAGACATGCCACAATAAAATCCCGCAATGGATGCAAATAATGATGTACCATGGCATCGATGGCCGGAATATCAAACGTTCTGTGAAGGAAAACAAAAAACTGTCCTGACAAGTTACTCAATATCCATGTCACGATAAAGGAAAGCAAAATCTTTGTCCCTGTAATTTTAATGGAAGCCTGGTTGAAATGAAACAAACGGGTATTGATGGCAAAAAGTAACAATAGCGACAGAAAGGTAAACAGTATTTCGTTTGCCACATCTATAAACTTCATCCCTGGGAATAAGGAATGACTTTCGAAACGGTCGAAAAGAGATACTGATTCAGGAAAATGAATCAGTACAGCAACCGCAAAGGAGATGATGACTGTGGAAAGTATATATTTATCTTTTTTTATTGCTTTGGCTATCATACAACAAAGATAGTGGTAAATTATGAGTTACCGGTTATAAAATGTCAATGCTGTTGTCACAGTTGGTCAATTATTATTTCTGAATGTGTGCCGTGACATACATACCGGGGCGGAATTGTACATTTTCCTCCTTGATGGAAGCATATACCTCGAGCGAACGATTGGTTTCGTCTACTTTTTGTCCGATGGAAATCACGATACCGTGAAAGGTTTGTGTCCCCATTCCGTTTACACGAAACTGTACCGGGCTGCCGACTTGTATGTCTGCAAGATCTTTCTCGTAAGTAGTCAGGCAAAGCATCGGGCTGCTTTTATCGATAAGTTCGCAAAGTGCTTCTCCCGGATTGATATATTTGCCGATATTTATCGCTACATTAGCGGCATAACCACTAATGGGGGCTTTGACTTCCAGTAGCGGTTGTATTCCGTTCTTAAGTAATGCCTCCGTTTGAACGCCTAAAAGAGAAAGTTGTGCAGCAGCGGCGTCCTGGCGACTCTTCATGGAGAGAAAGTCCGCTTTACTTTGCTGGAATTTCTTTTGAGAAGCTGCTTGTTCGGCAGACAGATTTTTTTGCCGTTCGTATTCAGCTAAGAGATATTCGGTCTGTGCGTGACTGTCCAGATAAGTTTGTTGCAGGGTGATGAACTCCGGATTCTCTAACGTGGCGATTACACTGTTTGCAGCCACCCATTGCCCTGGGAGCAGAGAAGCCTTTTTTACAATGCCTCCCATGGTCAAAGCAATGGTTGCCTGACGTTGAGGAGGAAGAACGATTCGTCCGTTGAACGAAACCTGATTAGGCTTTGAGGTAGCTGAAGTGATGGCATCCACTTCGGGTTGTGCGATGGTATCTGCTATCGTTTCGGCAACGGGAATTGCGGCGAATTCGTTATTTGTAGTTTGCTGGTTTCCTTTGCAAGCCGTTAGAACTAGTAAAAGGATGGGATAAACTATCTTTTTCATATCTTATGTTTTATAATAATTATTCTGGGTGATGTATGTCATTCAATGTCTCGATTTTCCACCTACTTGAAAAGTTCATATTCCAGTGCAGCAATATTGTATTGGTAGACTGTTTCAATATAGCCTCTGCGGATCTCTCTGGCGGTGGTAATCGACTGTATATATTCGGCAATGCCTGTTTCGCTCTGCTGCAATTGCAGGTTGGCTGCCTTTGTCAGTTCGTCCGCTTCTTTCAGGGCAGAAGAGGTATAATATCGTAAACTCTCATTATTTCTGCGGAGGGATGCTTCCAGTTCGAGTGTTTTATTTCTTAACTCCCGGATGTTGGCATCTGCCTGTATTTGCGCTGAAGTGGCAGTTAGCCGTGCCTGCTTCACTTTGCTCTTTTGTGGCAGGAAGTAGATGGGGAAAGAAACCCCGATCATCCAGGCATTCAGATTCTTAAGTGGGAGAATGTCCTGACGTGTATACCCCACACTGATTTCAGGAAAGAAATGGCTCTGCTCTACACGGAGCATTGCTTTCGCTTCATCTGCCTGGCTTTGAAAGTAGGCAGTATGTGCTCCCGACAGGTTTCCATCCAAAATGCCGGTATAGAATAAGGATAAAGTGGAATCCGCCGGAACAATGGGATCGTTGGAGTAGCAACTCCATTGGAAACCTGCCAATGCCATTTTCTCTTCTTCTTTTGCTTGGAACCAGCGGTTATGCAGATCGGCAGCTATGGTGGTCATCATATTTTTCTCTAGCAAGGTAATCTCTCCTTGTTGGTATCGTAATTCTCCGATGCGCTGCAGTTCTTCTGCCATTTTATCCTGATCCCGATACATTGAACAGAGATTAGTGGCATATTGGTAGTAGGCCCACGCCCTTTTCACTTCTGCTGTGATTTCTTTCTCTACCATCTGCCGATAATAGGTGTTCGTTTTTACCTGACGGTTGACTAACGCATTCTTGTAGAATGGCGTTAGAAGAGAGCCCAGGCTTTGCTCGAAAGCCAGTTCCTTGTCTTTTTTGTTTTCTCCGTTAAGTTGACCCCAGGAATAGCTGAACGAGGTAGGCGTTGCTTCTATCACTTCTCCGCGAGTGGCTTTGGCTTGTTGAATAGCATTATTGGCTATTTTCAGGCGAGGATGATTTTGTTTGGCTATTTCTATCGCCTGTTCGAGACTGACTGTTTGTGTCTGTTGAGCGGAAACGAACGCGGGAAGAAACAAGAACAGGAGACACAATCCCCCGAAAGGCCAGCGTAGTTTGATTCCCGGACGTCTCCAAGTAGCAAATGAATTTACAATTTTGTAAAACACCGGAATGATGAGTAAAGTCAGTACGGTAGAAATAATCAAGCCACCGATGACCACTGTTGCCAACGGACGTTGTACTTCTGCGCCGGCTGAAGTGGCTATTGCCATCGGGACGAATCCCAAAGATGCAACCAGTCCTGTCAGGAATACAGGACGGAGCAAGTGTGGAGTCCCTCTTTTGATAATCTGGTTTGTAGTCATGGAATAGGTATTTTGTTTACGAAGTTCGTTGAAGTGATTTACCATCAGGATACCATTCAATACTGCTACCCCGAACAAAGCGATGAATCCTACTCCGGCCGATATGCTAAACGGAAGTCCGCGTAGCCAAAGTGCGGCGATACCACCGATGAGCGATAGGGGGACGGTTGAGAATACCATCAGGGTATAGGTGATGTTCTTGAATGCGAAGAACAGAATCAATAGAATGAGCATTAATGCCACGGGGATGACTACCAGTAAGGTATTGATGGCATTTTGCAAGTTCTCGAACTGGCCGCCGTATTCGAAGTAATATCCCGGCTTCAGTTTGATGTTCTTGTTCAGTGTCTCTTGAATATTGGCGACAACTTGCTGGATATCTGCGTCACGCACATTGACACCGATGACGATGCGCCGTTTGGTTGCATCCCGGTTGATTTGCAGTGGCCCACTGACAAGGTCGATGCTTGCTACCTCTCCAACAGGGATTTGAATTCCTTCCGAAGTGCGTACAAACAACTTATCAAGATTCAAGTCGGCCACTTTCTCTTGGTCAAGCCGGACCACGAGATCGAATCTCCGTTCGTTTTCAAAGATTACACCTGTTGACTCTCCGGCATAGGCAGTTCGGATAATGGTGTTAAGCTCTTGTATGTTGATGCCGTAACGGGCTATTTTGCCACGGTTGTATTTCACTACCAATTGAGGTAATCCCATCGTCTGCTCAACGATGACATCTGCTGCTCCCGGCACTTTTTCTACAAAAGTAGCTGCTTCTTTGGCTCTTTCATATAATTCGTGCGTGTCTTCTCCATATAATTTGATGGCAATATCTGCTTTCGCTCCCGTCATCAGCTCGTTGAAGCGAAGCTGTATCGGTTGCGAGAAGTTGAATTCGGCACGTTCGGAGAGCGGAGCAAGTGCATCTTTCATTTTATCCACCATTTCTGCACGGCTTCCGGCACTTGTCCATTCTTTGAATGGTTTCATGATAATCATCACATCGGCGTCTTCCACCGCCATCGGGTCAGTGGGAACTTCCGCCGTTCCTATTTTGGCTACAACATGTTTGATTTCAGGGAATTTATCCATTAATGCTTTCTCTGCTAAGCGGGATACTTCGATACTTTCGGTCAGCGAACTTCCTGCGGGTAGTGTCATTTGCATGGCAAAATCACCTTCGTCCAAAGTGGGAATGAACTCTGCTCCCAGGCGGGTAAAGAGAAAAAGTGAACCGATCAGCGCGGAGAAGGCTATGATGACGGTACGCCATTTGTAACGAAGACAGGCGCGCAGGGTGTGCTGGTAGATCTTGTTCAGTTTCTCGAAGAAGCGGTCGGCAAGGGTGGGTTTCACAACAATGGTATGCTTCAGAAAGAGGGAGGCCATCATAGGAACATAAGTCAGTGAAAGAATTAAGGCTCCGATAATGCAGAACACAAGTGTTTTGGCCATGGGGGTGAAGTATTTCCCTTCAATCCCGTTCAATGTAAGGATGGGGAAGAAGACGATAAGGATAATCAACACTGCAAAAGTGGCCGAACGTGCAACGCCGGAAGCTCCTTTTTCCACTTCTTTGTCCATCTCTTTGCGGGTCAGTGTGCGGCCTCGGAATTGTTTTCCGTAAATGTGGGCGAGGATACCTTCCAATATAACGATAGAGCCATCTACTACAATACCAAAGTCAATGGCACCGAGACTCATTAGATTGGCGGTGACATTGAATACACGCATCATGATAAAAGCGAAAAGCATTGCCAGCGGGATGACGGATGCGACAATCAGTCCGGCACGGAGGTTGCCGAGGAAGAGGATGAGTACAAGGAAGACGATAACCGCTCCTTCAATCAGGTTGTTGACAACCGTAGAGATGTTCCGGTTTACCAGTTCCGAACGGTTCAAGTAAGGTTCTATACTGACTCCTTCGGGTAATAGCTGCTGTATTTTTTCTACCCGTTTTTCGAGTTCTTGAGTCACTACATTTGCGTTGGCACCTTTCAGCATCATGGCAATTCCGCCGACACACTCGCCCTCACCATCCTTTGTCATGGCACCGAAACGCTTTGGAGAACCGAAGCGGACAACTCCTACATCACTGATATGTACCGGAATCCCATTCCGGTTGGTCACTACAATCTGTTCAATATCCTTGATGCGGGTAATCATACCTTCAGACCGGATATAGTAGGCGTTCTTTATCTTCTCAATGTAGCTTCCGCCGGTATTTTGGTTGTTGCTGCTAAGTGCTTCGAACACCTCGCCGATAGTGATATTCAAAGAGAACAGGGCGTCCGGATCGACGGCTACTTCATATTGTTTCAAGTAACCGCCGAAACTATTGATTTCTACTATACCGGGTATACCGGACAACTGACGTTTCACCATCCAATCTTGAATGGTGCGGAGCTCCATTGCGTCATATTTCTTCTCATATCCGGGAGCTACCTTCAATATATACTGGTAAATCTCTCCCAGACCGGTAGTGATGGGCATCATCTCCGGTGTTCCGAGCTCGGAGGGAATTTCGCTTGTTACGCTTTGTATTTGTTCATTTATCAGCTGCCGTGCATCGAGTGTGGGGACACTTTCTTTAAAAACGACCGTTACGACCGATAGCCCGAAGCGGCTGACAGAACGGATATCTTCGACATTCATAATATTGCTCATCGCTATTTCGATAGGCATAGTAATGAGTTGTTCCACCTCTTGTGGTGCGAGTGTAGGGGATACGGTCACTATTTGTACCTGATTATTGGTAATGTCGGGCACGGCATCGATAGGTAGTGTCAGCATCGCATAGATACCTCCGATAAACAGGAAGAGAGTAGTGAGTCCTACAAATAGTTTCTTCTTGATTGAAAAACGTACAATAGCTGTAAACATGATTTTCGTTGTATTATTATTTCACAGTACAAAATTACTGCCTATCTTCATCCGTTATCACTAAGAATAAATGAAGCGGAAAGATTGTGGGGTGAAGTGACGGATTGGGGAATTGAAAGATGTAAAATCATAGTTCTTGTTTCACTGCTGAACAAACATTTCTTTCAGTTTACTCGTTTAATATAAAAACAAACTAAATGTATATTCAGCATGAAAACATTCGTCTTGATGATGGTAAGCCTGTTGTTTGCAATTTCTTCGGAAGCGCAAAACAAGTCTTTTTATGATTTTACAGTGAAAACTATTGATGGTAAGGACTTTCCTCTTTCTTCACTGAAAGGTAAGAAAGTGCTGGTAGTCAACGTGGCATCTAAGTGTGGGCTGACGCCCCAGTATGCTCAACTGGAGAAACTATATGAGAAATATAAAGAAAAAGACTTTGTTGTTATCGGTTTTCCGGCGAATAACTTTATGGGACAAGAACCGGGTAGTAATGAGGAAATAGCCAAGTTCTGTTCTTTGAACTATGATGTTACTTTTCCGATGATGGCTAAGATTTCCGTTAAAGGAAAAGATATGGCTCCTCTTTACCAATGGTTGACGGAGAAAAAACAGAATGGGAAAGAAAACGCACCGGTTCAGTGGAATTTTCAGAAGTTTATGATTGATGAGAACGGACATTGGGCGGGAGTTGTGTCTCCGAAAGAAAGTCCGTTCTCTGAAAAGATTATTACTTGGATAGAGAAGGAATAAGAGAGACTTTTTTCAGCTCTTCTTCGAAGTTGGGAGTGAAGATTCCTTTACCCAGATTTTCTTTTATTTCTTCGATCTTCCAAAATCGTCCACCGTCCAGTTCGTCGCTGGGATGGATTTCTTCCTCATAAACGGTTTTGTGGACAAAAACAAGCTCTTTTTCACGGCTGGATTCAAAAACATAACTGGTGAGAAGCTCCGGAGTGAAGTCTGTGATGCCTAATTCTTCACGGACTTCTCTCTTTAGGGCGATTTCTACGCTTTCGCCCAAATCAATATGTCCGCCCACAGCCGTATCCCATTTCCCCGGTTGAATATCTTTCCATTCGGGTCGTTTCTGTAAATAGATGTCTCCTTGGGTATTGAATACGTGAAGGTGAACTACCGGATGAAGCAGTTTGCTACCGCTGTGACATTCTCCGCGAGTAGCGGCTCCGGTGATATTTCCCTGTTCGTCTACGATAGGGAACATTTCCTGGTTATTATCGCTTGGCATAGTGTCTTTTATATTGCGTAAAATCTTTCGGAGAGGAGGATTTCTTATGGTATTAATAAAGAAGAATCTCCATAACTTAGGAATCGGAAATCATGCGCCATTGCATAATCATAAATTGTGCGCCAATTCCCTTTTACAAAAGCTGAAACTAAAAGCAGCAAGGTACTTTGCGGCTGATGGAAATTAGTAACCATCGCTTTCACTATTTTATAATTGTATCCCGGTGCTATGATAATCTGTGTACTGGTGTGAAGGGTTTCCAAACCATTCCTGTCGAGATATCCCAATATCTTTTGCAACGCAACAACGGGAGGAATCTGGTCGTACTTTTCATAAGGCTGCCATTGTTTGACACGTAGTTCTTCTTCCGTAGCATACGGATTTTCAGCCAATGTGACTCCAATGTGATACAGGCTTTCCAGAGTCCGTACAGAAGTAGTTCCTACTGCAATAGCACAACCGTCGTGGTCAATCAGTTTTTTGATGGTGCTCCGGTTGACCGATATATATTCCGTGTGCATTTCGTGACCTTCGATTTCTTCACTTTTTACAGGTTTGAATGTGCCTGCTCCTACATGTAGAGTTAATTCTTCAAGATCAATCCCTTTTTCTTGAAGAGCATCCAATACTCGTGGAGTAAAATGTAATCCCGCCGTAGGCGCAGCTACCGAACCTTTAATCTTAGAATAAACAGTCTGATAAGTCTCCTTGTCACTTTCTTCCGTATCCCGGTTTAAGTAAGGAGGAATAGGAAGTTCTCCGAATACTTCAAGGATATCGGCAAACGTCACTTCCGGATTATCCCATGCAAAATCTACCCAATGGCTGGTTCCTTTACATTCTCCTCGGGTAGCGGTCAGAGTAATAGGGAATCCTTTGACGGTCATTTCGCGTTTCAACTGTCCGTCTTTCCATTTCTTCAGATTGCCGATCATGCAAAGCCAGGCGGCATGTACTGTCTGTTGGAAATTCAAGACATAATCGTTTGGCTGAATCGGTTCAAGACAAAACACTTCGATCAGTGCTCCCGTCTCTTTTCGAAAATGGAGGCGTGCCTGAATGACTTTTGTATTATTGAATATCATCAGGCTGCCTTGCGGCAGATATTCCGGCAAAGACGTGAAAACATCTTCACTAACTTCTCCACGACGGTATATTAAGAGTTTGGACTGGTCGCGGGTAGGCAACGGGAATTTAGCAATACGTTCATCCGGAAGAGGATAATTGTATTCACTGATATGGATATGTCTAGGATCTTCTTTCATTGTTTTCTAAAATAAAAAGAGGTTAGAACCCATTCGGTTTCTAACCTCTTTAACCAGTCGGGGTGACTGGATTCGAACCAGCGACCACACGCCCCCCAGACGCGTAC
>ERZ1673747.3255-NODE-3255-length-10746-cov-7.742400_pt1 | contig 10746 bp, 8 predicted proteins | sample MGYA00580220_ERZ1673747 | MGnify/ENA primary metagenome ERZ1673747 (study PRJEB41218, sample SAMN15661769) | gut metagenome | host: Homo sapiens | place: Canada: London | collected 2015-08-20/2019-03-30 | study: EMG produced TPA metagenomics assembly of... | reverse complement strand
AAGTATCTGAAAAAGTTGCGAGACAACGGTTATCTCGGCTACTCGCGTGAAGGTGATAAATACTGGTACACGCAGGAGGATGTGGATCGTTTTCTGCGCCGTTTCCATTATGAAGCTTTCGCTATTGGTGATGAACTTCCCAAACAGGAAGGAGGTGGCTATGTTTGACACCATTCATTTGACCAACATGCTTCGTTCGGAAGTAGAAGACATTCCGGAAACAGGTCTTCCGTTAGATGCCTTCCCGGACAGGATACAGGAGATTATCCTCAATCTTGCCAGATACGAAAATTTCAATGTGGAATATACTGCGTCTATTATTCTTTCCGCTGTTGCTACTGCAATAGGAAATTCTTGTCATATCCGTATAAAGGGCGAGTGGAAAACTTGCCCATCCCTTTATATGATGTTGGTAGGTCGTCCCGGACTTGGAAAGACTCCTCCCCTCGGTTTTATCTATAAGCCGATTAATGAGTATGATGATCGGCTGCATGAGAAATATAACGAGGAATATGACGAATATGAAAGAGCCATGTCAGCAGGCAAGCGCGGAAGTGACGGGGAAGAACAACTGCTCAAGAAACCGAATTTTGTAACGACGGTCATTTATGACTCTACCCCGGAGGCGATGATGAATATTCATCAGCATAATCAGCGTGGGATAACATTGGTCGTCGATGAAATCCTGGCTTTGTTCAATTCCGTCAAAAGGTACAACAGCAAGAACAACCTCATTGAAGATCTGCTGACAGCTTATAGCGGACAGCCGTTAAAGATTATCCGCAAATCAGAATCACGTCCTGTTCTAATCAAGAATCCATGTATAAATGTCATCGGTTCAGTACAGACGAATATGCTGCAGGAAGTCTTCCGTGCAGAGTTCCTTGCCAACGGATTGCTTGACCGCTTTCTATTTGCTTATCCAAAAAACAGGAAGATATCCGGATGGAGACGGGAAGAACGGAATACAGCCCGTCCTGACATCATGAATCAATGGAGGACAATAATCAACAGAATCTTAAGCATCTCCTGTATCCTTGATGACAAGGGTACAACGGTCAATCCCCGTATCCTTACAATGTCTGACGATGCGGAAGAATACTTTTATGAATGGTACAATGAAATTATCGATGCTGTAAATGCCATTGAGGATGATGCGGATGTTGAAAGCCGCAAGATGAAACTCAACGGCCATGTAGCACGTCTTGCCCTGTTATTTCAGGTAATGAAATGGGCTACTGACAGTGGAGATATGCAATATATTGAGTGGGATTCCGTAGAATCGGCAATCCGTATGATTGATTATTATGAGGAAACATACCGGAGGATTCAGGAAGCCATTGTCATAAACAGTATCGGCGAAATGAAGGAAGCGTGGCTCTCCCTGCTAGGAGAGAGATTTACTTCCGGGGATGCTGTCATTGCCGGTAGAAAAGTTGATATGTCCCGGCGTACCGTCTATTATGCGCTTGACCAATTATGCCGGCTTAAACACCCTCTTATAGAAAAGCTTCAGCATGGAGTCTATCGCAAACTTATGACAGAAAACACTGATGCACCTTGCACTATTGCACTTTCATCTTGTCAAGATACCGTGCAATCTTCTCAAAGTGCAAAAGTGCAGAGTGCAACCACACTAAAATCAGAGGACCATGAGTGAATACAGATTCCATTTACAGAAATACCTGCACGGAAGTAAGACTACTTGTCCGAACTGTGGTAAAAGCCGATGTTTTGTCAAGTATATTGATGAACAGGGCGTCATTAGCTTTCCCGATAATGTCGGCAAGTGTGATCACGAGAACAGTTGCGGCTATCATTACACACCTAAGGAATACTTCAAGGATAATCCTGATGTGTTGGAAATGAATGAGAAATCTGGTAAGTCACTCCTTTCTGCCCCTTATAAGCCGGCATATAATATTCCGGCTTGTATTATTCCTTCGTATATTTCATCATCTTATGTGTTAAGGAGTTTGTCACATTATTCAATCAACCCCTTATATCAGTATTTCTGTCATGTATTTGGTGAAAATGAGACAAGCAGATTGTTTGAAATGTATCGCATAGGGACGTCTTCAAAATGGGGAGGCGCAACGGTTTTCTGGCAGATAGATATAAATGGACAGGTAAGAACTGGTAAGGTAATGTGCTATAATGCGGAGACAGGACATCGGGTTAAAGAGCCTCAGGCTTTTGTCAGTTGGGCGCACTCTGAATTAAAATTGCAGGATTTCCATTTAAAGCAGTGCCTGTATGGGGAACATCTTCTGAAAAATTCATCATCTCCGGTAATGCTGGTGGAAAGCGAAAAGACCGCTGTTGTAATGAGCCATTTTATCCCCGATTATATATGGTTGGCAACAGGTGGAAAGAACGGTTGTTTCAATAGTGAAGCTATGCAGGTTCTCAAAGGCAGGGAGGTTACTCTCATCCCTGATTTAGGAGCGACCGAACAATGGAAAGAAAAGTCTGCTTTGTTGTCTGGAATATGCAAACGGGTTGTTGTGTCCAATGTTTTGGAATGTACATCCGATGAAGAGCAACGCAGCCAAGGATTGGACATTGCAGACTTCTTTCTGTATTCACCATCAAAGAGACAGATACTCCATCAGATGATACAACGTAATCCAGCATTGCAGTTGCTCATTGATGAACTGGATCTGGAACTTATTGAATAGTAAAGGAACTTGTTCCGAGGATTTATAGAAAGTCCTTAACACAATAAGGACTTTTTGCCTGGCGGCAATAAAATCCGGTCATTGTCCCGCAGAGCGGACTGGCACAAGAGCAAGCTCAAATATTAATCATTTATCAAAAGAATACCATATATGAATACAGATATTAAACAGGCCATGCATGTTGAAGCCGGGAAGTCATTCGGCACAGCAGAGGCGAATGAAAACGAAAGGCATTGGAATGACGACAAGATTGACAGAAAGAATCAGGATCCGACCAATCACTATGACAAGACCCGAATGAAACTGAATTTCGAGATTGGGCCCGATGGGAAAGTTCATCCGTTAGGCTATCAAGAGAAATCGCTTGAAGTACGTTTGCAGGAACGGTTGACTGAACTGGGCTGGAAACCCTTCAAGCTGGACAGCAAAATTCAACCAAACTGTTGTGCGAAATTTATCTTCGGAGGCAATCATGACCGTACACTTGAGATGGCATTTGGAACCCAAACCGTAAATCTGGACAAGGGTGCAGACAACAGCCATCTCCAGCGATGTCCAGAAATTGAACAATGGGCAAAAGATGTCTATGACTGGTGCGCCAAACGGTACGGACAGGAAAACATAATCGGCTTTCAGGTTCATCTTGATGAGAGCAGCCCGCATATCCATGCCTTGATCGTTCCTGTCGGACAACGAGCCAAAAGCGGACGTGAATGCGTCATGTGGTCGGCTAAGTTTGGCAAGAGCCGTTATGGGTATGGCCATATTCTTCGGGAAATGCACACCTCACTATATGAAGAGGTTGGGAGCAAGTACGGGCTGGAACGTGGTGACAGTATTGAAGGACGGAACGTCAGCCATCTTAGTAAACGCGATTATATCCGGAAACTGGCCAAAGATGCGAAACAGGCGGAGAAAGCAGTCAAGGGGCTGCAAACTATGATACGGAGGTTGGAAGCACAGATATTCAGGTCTCAATCCCAACTTGAAGAAATTGAGAAGTCTCTGGTTTCCGGCAAAATCGCTCTTCAGGAATATGAAATTCAAAAGACCAGGATACAAAAACAGATTTCCGAATACCAGTCAAAGCTTGAAGACAAGGCATGTAAGCTTCAAGAAAAGGAGCAGGAACTGGAGAAGATGACAAAGAATATAGACCGTGTCGGTAGAGTGGCGCAACCTTTCCGTAATCACAAGATAGATTTTGAGCCGCCACGGATCACAGGTAAACCTCCGATATTCGGTGTTGACAAATGGATTGAGGTGCAGAACAGGTCTATCGCCAGCCGATTCGTGAAGATTGTCCGTCAGATTGAAGAACTGTATCGGAAAGATGCCGAACAGCAGATACAGGCGGTGCAGAATAATGCGTTGCTGGACTATCGGGAGCTTAAATGGTTGCAACAGGAGTATGTACGACTGACGGATCTCAACGATAATCAGACTGAACAAATGCAGACATTTCTTGACCAGTTGGCTGAGCCGTCTGTACGGGAAAGAATCTTCACCATCGCAGATGCTTTGATTTGCGGACAGCCTGTCGCTGTTTCATCCGGCGGTGGTGGCAACTCCGACTCAGACCTTCGCTGGGACGGAAGAAGGCCGGATGAGGAGGAAGAGGCGTATCGGAGAAGGTGTCTGATGTTTGCGGTAGTAACAGTATGTAAGCAGCAAACGAAAAGTTATCGAAGGAAATAATTATAATTCGCCAAATTACCAAGCAAAAATAGGCCAAATTACCAAATGGATTTCGTCCAAACTTCCAAATTTGTATTGCAATTTATATGATTCATAAACTATTTCCCTATCTTTGCAAAAACTATGTATCTATGGAATATAAAAATCGAATAGCAGATAAATTATTGCGTGATAAGTTAGAGGCAATGGGTGCTGTTTTAATTGAAGGTCCAAAAGCTTGTGGTAAGACGACTACGGCTGAACAACAAGCTAAAAGCATCATCTATATGGACGACCCGGTAAAGCAAGAACAGTATAAACAGATGGCACAAACAAATATCCGTTTTTTGCTTGAAGGAGAAACTCCACGTTTGATTGATGAATGGCAACATGTTCCTCAGTTTTGGGATGCCATTCGGTTTGAAGTTGACCATAGAGATGACGATGGTCAGTTTATGCTTACAGGATCTGCAGTTCCAGTTGATATGAAAGAAATTCATCATACTGGAACCGGAAGATACGGATGGCTTACTATGCGTCCTATGAGTCTTTGGGAGTCAGGAGAATCTACAGGAGAGGTTAGTTTGTCGGATTTGTTTCTTACTCCTGACAGAATAGGAGCATTAAATAAACTGACCTTACCAATGCTTGCATTTGCCGTTTGTCGTGGCGGATGGCCTAAGTCTCTGCAAAAGAAAACTGAAAAGGCAGCATTATCGCAAGTAACGGAGTATTATAAAGCCATTACAAATAGTGATATATCGCGAGTAGATAACGTAAAAAGAGACGAGGAGCGAGCAAAGAGAATAATGCGTTCATATGCCAGACATCAGGGCTCTCAAGCAAGCATAGCAACGATTCTTGCTGATATATCAACAAATGAGACAGGAAACATCAGCGATGAGACAGTAGGAGCATACCTTACTGCTTTACGAAAAATATTTGTGATAGAAGATATGCCGGCATGGAATCCAAATCTGAGAAGCAAAACAGCAGTGCGCACATCTGACACAAGATATTATGTAGATCCTTCATTGGGAGTTGCTGCTTTGGGACTTGGGCCTAATGACCTGATTAATGATTTGAATACATTCGGATTGTTTTTTGAGACGATGTGTATCCGTGATCTTCGTGTTTATGCGGATGCTTTAGATGGTTCGGTTTACCATTATAGGGATAAAAATGGTTTGGAATGTGATGCTGTGGTGCATTTGCGTAATGGTGCATATGGTTTAATTGAGATAAAATTAGGCGGAGAAAAACTTATTGAGGATGGTGCTAAAACATTAACTGCACTTACCAATATTATTGACACCTCCCGAATGAAGGCACCTGCATTTTGTATGGTACTAACTGGTGTAGGAGACTTTGCCTATAGACGGACTGATGGAATCTATGTTGTTCCTGTTGGATGTTTGAAAGATTGATTGTGGGTAAAAGCGGTTATAGGTAAGCCGAATGTTCCATCATGCCTAAAGCAATATCTTACATCATAGGGAATCTGATCGATAATTATACAAGATGGTTCACACAAGAAGGTTGATTTAAATTTCATGTTTAGGTCTTGCCTTAATTAGGTAATGGATGTTGTAAAATGGCATAGTGACTTAATGACCAAATTGGCTGAAGGTCAAATTAATTGTCAAAATATGTATAAAACACTACTAGCATAGAATAATTAGAAAGTAAATATATGAATAAGCAGAAACTTGCAAATAAAATATGGGCGTCGGCGAACAAGATGCGTTCGAAGATCGATGCCAACGAATACAAAGATTATATCCTTGGTCTTATTTTCTACAAGTTCCTCTGTGACAACGAGGAGCAATATCTTCGTAAGGATGGATGGACTGACGAGGATATGCCTTTTCTTGTTGAAGACTATGAAGATGCTAATGCAAAGGATACTATTGAGTACTGTAAGAACAATATCGGATACTTTATCGAGTATAAGTATCTGTTCAGTACATGGTTGAAGCCTGATTCTATGTTTAATGTGGCAGACCTGAGTGCTGCACTTAACAATTTCGACCGTTTGGTAAGTGCGAACTATCGCTCTGTCTATGAAAAGATCTTTTTGACTTTGCAAGCCGGTCTTAGTAAACTTGGAGAGAATCCAGCTTCGCAAACTCGCGCACTAAAAGACCTCATAAAACTCATTAAGGATATTCCTACTGTTGTTTTCCGAAGCTAAAGTTGGCAATGTGCCAGCATATAAAGAGAAGAAAAGTCCTTTGCAACGTGTTGTTCAAATACTTAAACGTCACCGTGACTTAATGTTTAACGGCGATGAAAGCAAGCCAATCTCTATTATTATCACAACACTAGCAGCACGTGCTTACAACAAGGAAACAGATGTACTTGATGCGTTGGTAAACGTAGTCAACAGCATGGAGAGATATATCGAACATGAACCAAATACCGATCTGTGTATTGTGCGTAATCCCGTAAATCCTGATGAGAACTTTGCCGACAAATGGGTAGAAACACCGCAGAAACAGTTAAACTTCTTTGCATGGTTAAAACAAGTAAAGCAAGATGTGGAGCAAATCATTGAAAAAAGAGGCGGTTTGCAATTAATTGCTGAGTCGATGAATAAACCTTTCGGTAGAGATGTAGTGCAGAGGACTTTTAGTGCGATTGCCGACAATCAGCGTAAGAACAGAGATAATAACACATTAAGAGCTACGATAACAGGTACTTTAGGAATTGTTGGTACAGTTGTAAAAGCTCATACATTCCATGGAGACGAATAAATGCAAAGAGAAAAGAAATTTACAAAAACACATCAGAAGGCTTTTTTGCAACAAGCGTATCCCAATGGACACTTCTATGCAGAAACTCCAACGAGTTTCTGCTGGAAGTATTCCGTGCAACCATCCTCTTTAAGCGGAACCTATCAATTCAAGATTTGCTACAAAGAAGGAAAACATGTGGATGTGTTCGCTCTAGATAAGTTATCTCTGTGTGAAGGAGAAAAAGGATTGCCACATGTTTATAATACGGATAAGCAGCATCTCTGTATCTACCATCGTCCATCAGAAGAGTGGAATGCTTCGCACAAAATAACAGAAATTATTCCTTGGATTTCAGAATGGTTTTACTATTATGAAAACTGGCTTGTTACAGCCAAGTGGCTTGGAGGAGGAATCCACAGAGGAAAGAAAGAGTGATATTGTATTTAAGTATAATATAAGAGCCTTCTAATATCCACTATGATTGCTCAATCGAATACAAAAGTATTTGTTTGTCCACCATTTCCTCCCATCGCCTCAGACCGTCTCAGACGGTGCGGTTTGTTTGTGCAAATTTCATTGTTTTCTGCATAATATATTGATAATCAATATAGATAAATTTCTTCAATGAGGACGAGTATTGATACAAAAGACGCTAAAATGAGCTGAAACAATGAATTACGAAATGAAAGACCACTGCTAAACGGTGGCCTTTCTCGTTTTTATCTGCGGCATATTCCGGCATAACTGCAAGTCCGGCATTTCTTTTCGTTATCGGTTTGGCAAAAAGGATGTTCCGGGGAGAATAATTCTTCCAGTAACTGCCGGAGATGATCCGAAAATTCCTGCTGATAATACCGGAAATTTTGTATCAGCTCTTTATCACATTTTAACCGGAAATCATAATCTTTCCCGAATAACAGTTTGGTACTGTAAATTCCAGGGATCAGAGGCTGTTCGCTGGGATGAACATGATCGTACATCAGGCAATACACCATGGTCTGAAAAGCTGCTTTATTCCGGGTAGGATTTGCCGGATCGAAAACCGAAGCGATAGTTTTGAAAGCCGTCGTATCGGCTCCTGTTTTGTAGTCTATTACCCGGATGCCTTGATCGGTACGGTCTATGCGATCGATGAAACCTCCGACGAAAACTGTCTTTTCCTGGCCTTCGATACCGATTTTTACAGGCACGTGAAAACGGTTCTCCATAGCCAGCAACCGGAAAGGACATATCTTTTTATCGTAAGAAAACATCTCCCGGAGGTATTTTTTGATTACTCCCAGGATCAGTTCGTTGCTGCCGCTATCGATCAGCCTGGAAATTTTCGGGTCGTATACTTTTAGATAAGAACGGCGGATGTGTTCTTCGATCAGAGATCCGTTAGCCAGAATGGTATCGATGGCCGCTTTCGTGATTTCGCCTCCAGGTATCGTGGCATACAGTGATTCGGAGCATTCGTGAAAGATATTTCCCAAAAGACGGTGGTCCAGTTCTTCGGCCAGTTCTTCTTTCTCTTTTATTTGTGCTATGTATTTGAAATAAAATTTCAGGGAACATTCCATATAAGTGTTTAGGGCCGAAGGAGAGATCGTCTGATCCTCCGATCGGGTATACCGCTCCAGAATATGGAGTATCGGCGGGGTTTTACCGATTCTGATTTCTTTGGGATTTTGGGTAGAAATCGGGTTTTGGAAATTCCTTTCCGCTACGGTAAGTCCCGATTCATATTTGATTTGATAGAGAAAACGACTCATTTCCCCTCCGTTCATCCCTTTTACGCCTGAAGTATATAAAATATGAATGTCTCTGGAACGTTGTAAAAGCCGGTAAAAGTAATAGGCGAAAACAGCGTCCTGGTGTTCGGGGGTGGGCAAACGGAAACCGAATCGGAGGTTATAAGGAATAAACGAAGCGGGAAGTGTGGTTTTGGGTAAAATACCTTCGTTGGCCGAAAGGATGATCAGATGATTGAAATCCAGCATACGGGTTTCCATTAATCCCATCAGTTGTAAGCCTTCCAGAGGTTCTCCCGAAAAAGGAATACTGAGATTACCGATCACTTTATTGATGATTTGCATATAAAGTTTGTTCTCCGGCTCGATGCCCTCTTCTTCGAATGTATTTTGCAGGTTTTGGATTTGGGTATATACCGTAAAGACAAATTCTTTTTCGATAGGATCGGCTTCTTCTTTCAATACCGACCGGGTCAGCAAATTCAGGATTTTCAGTAGATATACAGGTATCTTTTCGTGCTGGTCGGAGGAAAAAATAGCCCGGGTGAGCTCATGAAAGTGTAAACTTTTTTCTATAACATAGACGATGTTCTTTTGATTGATATAGTTGGTGATCTGCTGAATCTCTTCAGGACATAGGTCTTTGATTAATTTGTGATTCAGCAGAGCGATGACCGGTTTGTAATAGTAGTAGGTGGTGTCGCCTTCCTGCCTGGCATAATTTTTTAAATCGCATAACATAGAAATGAGGGCCGCCACCGAAGTGTTGCGTGCCGGATACCCCATCGTAACATTGATTTTTGAGAAATACTCCGGAATCGAATGCATCACGGGAATCAGCATCTGTTCTTCACATAACACGATGGCTGTCTGTCGCGGATTCTCTTCCCGGAGACTTTCGGTCAGGGCAGGAAGAAGCTTGGCCTGACCGATCGTCGAGGGGACAGCCAGGTATTCGATGGTTTTGCCGTTGTATCTGAAGTTATTGAAATGTTCGATATCCAATTCGTTTGGAAACAGCTTTAGATTCTCCCGGATATAATGGCCTGCTTCCTGATGTTCATCAGCGGTATAATAAATATCGTAATCCCAGTAGAAACGGGCTATTCCCGAATCTTGCCAAAACGAAAAGATCTTTTTTTCACATAAGTTCAAAGCGTTGAAACCCGCGATTAATATATGTTCAGGATGGGCATAGGTTTCTATATGTTCGCAAAAATACCGTTCGTTCATTCCTTCATAGCAGATTCCGGTTTCAGCCAGGTGAGTTTTGAAATGAGTATAGGTGGCATATAATTTATCCCACACTTTTAGGAATTCTTGTTGTTCCCGGCTGAATTTTTCCGGATTGAAGCTCTTCCAGAATCGGTGTATGGCCTTGATTTGTTCTTCGGTCAGATACGGAAAGTTCAAATCCAATTTTTTGAGTGCTATCAGATTAGAAAAAAGATCTTTGGCATCTACCAGGTATTTGTCGATATCGTCGAAATCAGCCAGTAGCATATTTCCCCAAAAATAGAAATCTTCGAATTTCTCGGAAGAACCTGATACGGCTGTATAAGATTTGTAGAGTTTGATAATTAAAGAAAGTGTTTCGGCTTTTTTCAGACCCGAATGCTTTTCGATGTATTCTGTCAAAGTCAGGATCTCCGGCATCCACACCGGACGGTCGATTTGGCGGGAGAGTTCTTCGGCCAAAAAGAGACCGGCTCTTTTATTAGGAAAAATAATAGTCAGATCGGCGAAATCCGTACCGTATTTCCGGATAATATCCTTTGCCAGTAACTGAAGAAAAGAAGCCATATATCGAATTAAAAGTTAAAGAGTTATTTGGGCTTATTGTATTTTGTTGTTATTTTTGTTGAATAGTCGGTAGGGACTACTGATATCGGCAAATTTACAATTTATAATGATTAA
>ERZ1673747.3230-NODE-3230-length-10803-cov-4.630908_pt1 | contig 10803 bp, 9 predicted proteins | sample MGYA00580220_ERZ1673747 | MGnify/ENA primary metagenome ERZ1673747 (study PRJEB41218, sample SAMN15661769) | gut metagenome | host: Homo sapiens | place: Canada: London | collected 2015-08-20/2019-03-30 | study: EMG produced TPA metagenomics assembly of... | reverse complement strand
CCCATCTCGGCAATGAGCCTTTAAATAAGGTTCCACCTCATTTTTCATAGTATCTAAATATTCGTTTTCCTGTATTATTTTCATTCCAAAACTCCTCTTACAAGCAGCTTATAAAATCATAAAAAACAATCATCACGATTCACACATTCCTGATAACACAACTCATTCAAAAGTATCTTTGAAAAAGGTGTACTGCGACATGTGTTACAATTTACGAGAGTCTTAATACTTTATTACTATCCCCCAATAATCCCATTAATCTTCTTCTCATTATAAAACACCAGAATAATTCCGCCCACCATACAAAACACCGCTGCGCCAAAGGCTGCGATTCTATAACCAGTTCCCTCTCCTGCTCCAATCGTAGAAACAGCAGTAAAGATCAGCATGGAAAGACTCTGGCCCAGTTTGAATGCAAAGGTTCTTGCCGCATAAAACATTCCTTCCCTGTTGCTTCCGGATGTGATGGAATCACTCCGGGCGATATCTGCCACAACCGCCTGGGGCAAAATTCCAAAAATTGCCATCGGCAGCGCTGCCACCACCGTCAGGATCAGTCCCTGTACGGTTTCCGGAATAAAGCTCATTTTTCCCATAAATCCTGTATAGAAATAAGCCAGACTGAATACAGCAAATGCAAATAGGATCATCTTTTTCTTACCCAGCTTCGGGGTAAGCTTATTTACCGGAATGTAAAATACTAAAGACAATGCTGTCATCCCCACAAAATACAGGGTTGTCATCGTCTCCGGCAGCTTCAGAAGGCTGGTTACAAAGAAAGGCAGACCTGTCTGGAACATGGTAAGGGCGATCCAGTAAAAAATATCGGAGCCAACAAATTTACAAAATTCTCCGTTCTTAAACGTAGCAGTCAGGGAGCGAAAAGCGGATTCTTTTGCCGGAACTGTGTCCACGTAATCCTTTTCCCGAATGCAAAATACCGGTACCAGCATGCAGATAAATGCCACCACTGCCATCAGCGTGAAGGTGACACGGATGGCGCCAACACGTCCAAATGCCGGGATAAATGCACCCCAGATAGTTGGTGCCAGGTATGCAACTGCAGTTCCTGCAATGAATGTAAAGGAAATCACCGTAGAAATGTTAAGCCGCTCCTGCTGAGTATGTCCCAGCTCCGGAATCAAGGCATTATACGGTGTGCAATAAGCTGTAATGGAAAGGTAATAGGCCAGAACCATCACCAGCAAAAACGCTGCATTGAGCCAGCTTTTCTCATTAATCGGGGACCAGAACACCAGCACTGTGGAAAGTGCCAGAGGCAAGGACGCCCATTTCAGGAATGGAATTCGCCGTCCATCTTTGGCTGTACACCGGTCCGACCAGGACGCGATCATAGGATCTGTAAAAGCATCAAAAATTCTCCCGAAGGCTGTGATTCCTCCGATAATAGTGAAAATGCCAAGCACCACCAGTCCCTGTGGAATAAATACGTTCTGCCCCTGGCTGATGGCGGTTTCATCTGGCTGATAAAAATACACAAGCCAGTTTGAAATGATTCCGGACAACATTGCCCATCCAAACTGACCTGCTGCAAACTGCCATATTTTTGCTGTTGTAAGTTTCTTCATCACGTACTTACCTCCTGCTTCTTTATATAATGATAGTATCATTTTTGTGCCCGCTTCACAATATACGAATCATTACTATTGCACAATTTTAGCATTCCACAGCTACTTTGATCACACCATCTCTCTTATTTTCAAAGAGCTCATACGCTTCCTCAATTCTGCAAAGCGGATAAGTATGTGTGAGCAAAGGCTCTGTATCAAGCCTGCCTTCTGCAATCAGCTTCAGTGTTTCCTCGCAGTGACAGCCATCCACTCCGCCGGTTTTAAATGTAAGATTCTTGCCGTACATATCCGGAAGAGGCAGTATCTGGGCTTTATCATAAAGTGCTACCACAGTCACAATTGCATTTGGTCTTGCGCATTCCCATGCCAGACGAAATGTAGCTTCCGCTCCTGCAACCTCAAGAACCACATCTGCTCCTCCATGCTCACTGTTAGCCAACATAAACTTCTTGCATTCTTCTGGTGATACAGTAAGGACCTGCGGATAATGTTCCTTAATAAAGCCAATACGCTTTTCGTCTTTTTCGCACATAATGATCCGCTTCGGTTTCTTCAGCATCACACAAAGCAGCGTACAGATTCCGGTAGGACCGGCTCCGATGATCAGCACCGTATCATCTTCTGTAATCTGGGAAATATGTGCCGCCCAATAGCCTGTAGCCAGAACATCTCCTACCAGCAAAGCCTGCCTGTCAGTAACCTCATCCGGAATTTTGTTAAGCCCCTGATCTGCAAAAGGCACCCGCACGTACTCTGCCTGACCTCCGTCTATGCGGCAGCCAAGAGCCCAGCCCCCATTTTTATCCGTGCAATTATTAACATAGCCTTTTTTACAGAAAAAGCATTCCCCACAAAAAGTTTCCACGTTTACCGTTACTCTGTCTCCCGGTCTCACATTTGTTACACCACTTCCAACTTCTTCTACAATTCCTACCATCTCATGACCAACTGTTATCCCCGGAACCGCACGTGGAACACTTCCATGTTTGATATGAAGGTCACTTGAACAGATGCTGGCAAGAGTTACCTTTACAATAGCATCCCTGTCATCTATAAGCACAGGCTTAGGCTTTTCCATTAATTCAAATTTTCCTTTTGAAACATATGTATATGTCTGCATTTTTATCTCATCACTTTCTAAAAAGATTTTTAAGCATTCACTGTCTGCCATCCGTAACTTTCATAGTAGATATAAAAACAAGTGAACTAAGCAACAACATGTAAGGATACAGCAGCATTGGAAGTATATCAAATGCACTGACCACTTCTCCTAAACTGGCTGCAGCAGAAACAGCAACCAGCATTTGCGCTCCGTACGGTAAAATCCCCTGAAAAATACAGGAAAATGTATCCAAAATAGAAGCCGCTTTTCTGGCGCTGATACCGTAATCCTTTGACATTTCCTTTGCAATCGGGTTCGCCATAACGATCGCAACTGTATTATTGGCAGTTGCAATATCCATTAACCCAACCAACAATCCCATTCCCAAGAGTCCGCCTTTTTTTCCTTTAAACACTTTCTTTATCCAGTATAATAAAGCGGAAAATCCACCGTACTCCTTGATCAGGGCACAGATTGCAGCTACCAGAATCGCAACCATACTGGTTTCAAACATCCCTGCAGCACCAGTTCCCATATTTCCGATCAGGTCTGTTGGTGCTATCATTCCTGTTGCAATCATAATAACTGAGCCACTTAGAATACCTGTAATCAGTACGAAAAATACATTAAATCCGATGATACCACCTATAAGAACCAGAATATAGGGAACGGTCTGTATTAAATCGTATTTTTCTTCGATAAATCCACCATTATAATTTTTCACAGACAAAACCAGCAGAATAACAATGCTGGCAATGGCAGCCGGCAGTGCAATAAAGAAATTTTCCTTAAATTTATCTTTCATTTCACAGCCTTGTCCATTACATGCGGCAATGGTTGTGTCTGATATAAATGACAGATTATCTCCAAACATGGCGCCGCTCATGACAGAACCAATACAAACCGGCAGTGCAAATCCGGATACCCTTGCTACTGCAACTCCAATTGGAACGATCAGTGTAATTGTTCCTACAGAGGTACCCATTGCAAGAGAAACAAAACAGCTGACCACAAAAAGCACAACAACTGCAAACTGAGGCGGAACCAGTGACAAAATAAAATATGCAACACTGTTTGCGGATGTTCTTCCGACTATACCTACAAAAATACCTGACAGCATAAAAATTATGATCATTGTAATAATGTTAGGATCACTGATTCCAATCCCCATAACTTCCAGCTTATCATTCAATTTAAGCTCGCGGTTCTGTATACAGGCAACAAGTAATGCAACCAGAAATATTACAACAACGGGGATTTTATAAAATCCCATCTCGATATCCAGGCCATACTCAAATAATATGCCAAGCCCCAGATACAAAACAACAAACACTACTATAGGAAGCAGTGCTTTTCCATTTCTTTTTTCATTTTTCCTCATCCTACATTTTTCTCCTTCTTCGTTATAGTACTAATAGTACCATTTTTGTGCCGGCTTCACAATAGCACGTCAACTGGATATTTTACATAAAAAGTCCCGGCAGGCTTCTGCTTCTGAGCGCTCAAACTCAGGTAGTATGAAACCTGCCGGGAAGTTTTATTTTCATCAACCTAAAAACTACAGCTTGCTGATAATCTGTCTCTTATATTCCAAAAATTCTTCTGACAATGCAAAATCCGCTGCCCTTGGTTTTCTCTCCTGGATCACGATCTCATCTTTGATGGTTCCAGGAGTTCCGTTCAGGATGTAAATCCTGTCGGACAAAAGAATGGCCTCGTCAATATCATGGGTGATAAACAAGGTGGACAGATCAATATGCTGCATAACCTCCAGATACCACTTATGCACACTGGCCTTGGTCAGCGTGTCCAAGGCACTGAAAGGCTCATCCAGAAGGGCAACTCCGCTGGAACTTAAATAAGTTCGAAGCAAAGCCGCACGCTGTCGCATACCGCCGGACAGCTGGCTTGGATACTGATACTGGGTGCCTTCCAGACCAAATTCTGCAAAAAGCGGATTGGCCTTTTCCCTGGCTTCTGCTTTCTTCACGCCTTTCAGTACAAGTGGAAGTGCTACATTGTCGATCACTTTCTTGTGAGGACGGAGAAGATCCTTCTGCATCATGTAGCTGATGCTTCCAGGTGTGGAAGTCACATCCTGATCTTTCAGATAGACCTTTCCTTCATCAGGCGGGATAATACCGGAAAGCATATTGAACAATGTGGTCTTTCCGGAACCGCTGACTCCCAGAAGGGAAACCAGCTCACCCTGCTCCAGATGAATGGAAATGTCCTCCAAAACTTTTTTTTCACCGTATGTTTTTGAAATATGTTCTGCTCGTAAAATTACTTTATTTTGTTCTGATGACATATTCGTTCCTTATACACAGCGCTACTTCCATAACCAGTTCCATTTTCCGCAATAATTGGGGTAAATTTGCCTGACAGAATAGCTCTATGCGTTAATTTCTTTCTCTTTCATTCCTTACTGTGGAAGATACTCGTTAGAAAATCCGACTCCAGTAAGATCCTTGTCGCAAAGCTGGTTCTCATACAGCCATTTGTAGAATGCATTCCATCTGTCTGCATCAATTACGCCCCAGCTTTCTGCATCGTCAATGTATTTTGTGGAAAGGAATTCCTGACTCTTCTTTACAAGATCTTCAGCATCCTTCAGAGAGCCTGTATTATCGCCGTCAATGAGGATCTGTGCTGCCTCATCCGGATTCTCTGCTGCAAACTCATATCCCTTTGCAGTTGCTTCCATAAATGCTTTCGCCTGATCCGGATTCTCAGCAAGATAGTCGTTATTTGCAATGATAACCGGTGTGTAGTAGTCAAATACAGGATTGATATCAGAGAATGCAAAATAGTCGCAGTCTACACCTTCTACGTCAGCATTGATTCCGCCCCAGCCCTGGAATACCCAGATGGCATCCGTCTGATTGGCAGCAAGTGCTGCAGGCTCATCTGTAATATCATTAGGGATCAGGGTAACCTGACTGAAATCTCCGCCGTCGCCGTTTACAACATTTTCCAGCATAGCAAGCTCGATTGGGGAATCCCATGTGGAATAGGTTTTTCCGGTAAGTCCGGCTGGTTTATCAATTCCGTCACCTTTTCGGGAAAGGATTCCGGAGGTGTTGTGCTGAATGATTCCTGCAACTGCTGTGATTCCAAGAGGCTCGTCAAGTGCAAGGGAAGCAGCCATGGTATCCTGGGCCTCGATCGCAAACTGAGCCTGACCTGCTGCGCACATAAGGGCTGCCCCATTTTCCGGTGGCTGAACGATTTCCACATCAAGACCAGCTTCTTCGTAGTAGCCTTTTGCCTGTGCTACATAAAGTCCGGTGTGGTTGGTATTCGGTGTCCAGTCCAGGCAGAATGTGATTTTCTCCTGTGCACCATCTTCTGCGTATACACCTGTAGGAACTGCAAGCACCATAGCTGCCGCTGCAACTGGTGCGATTACTTTTTTCAGATTCTTATTCATGATTTTTCTCCTTTTCTACCTGCAGCCATGGCATTGTGATCCGGCTGACAATATTTACTGCCAGAAGAAGTAAAAGGCTGATGATCACAATGAAGATAATGACTGCAAACATTTTATCAAAAGAATATGCTTTTTTTACACGGGTCATATAAACACCAAGTCCGTTAAATCCACCCAGCCACTCAGAAACAACTGCTCCTACAACTGCATAGGAAGCAGATATTTTCAGCCCGGAAAAAAACTGGGGCAAAGCACCTGGAAATTTCACATGGCGGAAAATCTGTGCCCGGCTGGCTCCCATGGCCTTCATCAGACGAATGGCATCCGGATCCACACTTTTATATCCATCCAGCAGTCCGATTGTAATTGGGAAAAAAGTGGTGATCACAACCAGAGTGATCTTCGGTGCCATTCCAAACCCCATCCAAAGCACCAGAATTGGCGCAATGGCAATGGTCGGTATGGTCTGTGTAATGATCATGATCGGATAAAATGCCTGATCCATTACACGGAACCGATCCATCATAGTTGCAAACACAAATGCCAGCGCGATTCCAATGAGAAGTCCGTAAAAGGATTCCAGCAAAGTGAATTTCGCATGGAAAAGTATGGTTGGCAGATCGCCAAACAGGGCTGTCAGCACTGCTACCGGAGATGGAAGCATGTAGGATGGAACAATTCCCGAAATGCTTACCACTTCCCAGCCAAGCAGAATCACGGCCATGGCTGCAATTGGAGGTATCTTACTGGTGATGTTTGGTAACTTTCTTTTCAATGGTAAGTACATCCCCTTCTGGTTTATATGCAATTTTAACATATACGCTCATAGCCTTGCAGCCTGCGCGCTCAGCTACATGCTGACACTCTTTTACAATATCCATCAGCTGGTCGTAATCACCTTCAATGGTGGTCTCAAATGGTCCTACATAATAGTTCAGACCAGTGGATCTGATGTAGGCGATCACCTCGTCTACAATGCGGATAACTTCCTCTTCATCCTGTACATTTGGCAGTACCTGAATTGCTACACTTGCGTTCATTTTCTTTTCCTCCTATTTTCTGTCCCATAAACGGGACTTTGCGTTAAAAATCGAATAAGAACCATTCTTGAAACTGTGACGGAACTGAACAGGCTCTGTCAGTCAGTATGAAAAAAGAGCACCTGCCATCCAGACAAATGCTCCTAATTACATCGTTAAACACTTCCTACACTGGCATGATCCAACAGGTTAAAAGGGTCTAAGGACTACCTTACTCTCAGCTTCTCAATTGAAACTCCCCTGGTCTTTATTCAGATTTCGTTGCTTATTATAATACACCTTTCTTCAAATTACAAGAAACTATTTTTATCTCAATTATATTTTACATACCCTTAACAGAATTGTACTGCTCGCAGTCTGACCAGCACGCTCTAATTAATATTCCCATTTCATCAGAATTCGTAAAAAAAATCTCCCTGCATATCACAGTTATTTCCTGCAGAATATATAATAAATCTACAGATTCTCAAAGGCAGCCTGAATACTGTCATAGTGCAGGAATTTTCCCTGGGCTGCAAATTCCTTGATCTGATTCAGAGTGGCAAACATGTGGCCGTCTGTCTCTTCTTCCTGAAGGTGTAGATCTTCTTCTTTCACATCCATCACAAAGCGGTAAACATCTACGAAATAGTTGTCTCCCTCCCCTGGATTCTCTCTTTTGTAAGTAAAAAGATAGCCGCCCTGCGCACCGCTTACATCAAGGCCTGTCTCCTCTTTCACTTCGCGGAGTACAGCATCATAAGAAGATTCCCCTGCCTGTGCTGCACCGCCGGAAACTTCCCACCAGCCTGGTGCCCAGGCTTTTGTCATCACACGTTTGGTAATGAGAAACGTACCATCTGGTCTTGCCACTACTCCAAGTACGGTGAGATGGTATTCCCCGTCTTTTAAGCACCAGTCGTTTCGCTTCATGGTACGGCCTGTAGGTTTCTTGTTAATATCATAGATGTCCCAGAATTCCAATTTTTATCACTCCTGTTATATGTTTCTCTTGTATATTTTTATATTATGATTATTTTGCGAATATTGTTATCGAATATAATAATTCATCTTTTCTATTTCAGAAGTTCCTCCACCATCTCTCTGGTATACTCTACCTTCTCTACATGGTTGACCTCGATCTGATACAGTGCATTTGCCGCAATGTGCTCTGCTGCCTGCTCCAGATCACGAATACCTGAAGTATTGGAATAACGCTGGATGATTGCCTCCAGCGCCCCCTCTGTGATAATGCACTCACTCTCTTCCATATGCATTCTCTTAAGAACTTTCGGAAGAGAGAATCTGGAAAAGATTACTTTCTTCTCCTCAGCTGTATAATCCGGAATATCAATTACTGCGAATCTGGACATCAGCGGTGCACTGATCTGGTCACGGTCATTTGCAGTAGCAATTGGATAAACACCGCCAGTTGGGATCATACATTCCATATAGTTATCTGTAAATCCAAGATTGTCCAGAAGGGTAAGAAGTACGTCTGCCGGATTTCCATTTCCTTTGCCGGAATTTGCCTTATCAAGCTCGTTAATAATAAATACCAGATTAGAGGCACCAGCCATGGAAAATGCCTCCATAATAATTCCGGGCTTTGCATTTGCGTAAATACGGGGGCTTCCGGTAAGCTGCTTAGAGTCGTTAATTGAGCTCATGTCCAGCGTAGTCCACGGAAGTTTCAGGATTCTTGCAACTGCATAGGCTATCTGGGATTTGCCAGTACCGGCAGGTCCGATCAGAAGAAGTCCGTAGGCCGGAAGGGTATGTGTACGGTTGATCTGGATAATCGTCTCAATAATACGTTGTTTCACACGCTCCATTCCATAAAGCTCTTCATCCAGGATTCTCCTTGCCTCAACAGGATCGATTGCTTCAAAATAATTGTTCTTCCACTGGATATTCAACATAATAGAAAGAGCCCTCTGTGCATGATGGCGCTCTTCCTGAGAAACTTCACTGGATCTTGCCACTGCCAGATTTCTTCTGGTCCAGAGTCTGATATTATCCGGCAGTGTTTTGCCTGCGCAGGTCATAAAATCGGTAATACTCTGAATGCTGGTAAGCTTCATCTCATCACCGTTTTCCTCCTGTTCCTCATCCTCTTCTGCCTCAGCAGGTGCATTACTCTCCAGAAGTCTCTCAATCATAAACTGCAGAAAGCCATCCTCTGCAGAAAGCTTTGTGCCGCCGCCAAAAGCAGTTTCGCGAATGCGGTATACCGCATATCCGTCCTCCCTGTTAGTACCAGACAAACGTACATTGATCCTGCTGTCTCCCAGCCATTTCAAAAGACTGGTAAATCTGGAATCAATTTTCACCACATCTGCTGTATGGTTACCGTCTTCTTCCTTAAAATCAAAAGCAGTACGGTTTACCGGATTGGTAAACACACCGCATGAATGATGTTTCCACTGTCTCTCTTTATTGTCAAGCACCATGATCGGCTGCTCCGGTGAAGGCTTCGTATGGCTGCTGTGAAATGTTGTGTAAGTACACTTTGCCTCCGCTTTGCTTGCAGAAGCACCGCTGAAATCAAATACTGGCATAGCTTTTTCCTCTTTCCTGTGTATTTAAAGGGATATATTTCTCTAATTTCTCTTACCTACTATAACAACATTTTTCTCTAATGTCCAGAATGAGTTGGCCTGTTTCATAATTCAGCATTGTCTTGTATTATTGTTCACTTTGTGACCAGTAACTATCTTATTTTTTATATATCTTGGCATTTCTTAGTTTTTTACAAAAAATCTCTTGCCAAAATGGAGAAATTCGTGTATTCTATTATACGGACTACTTTTCAACAATTTGATTTTCACTTAACATTTGATATATATTTCTGATTTTTAGTGCGCAGACACCATAGTCCCTCCCAAAGCTTCTAATGGAATACTGCAATCTAAAAATAAAAGACTCCCGGGCGCTCTAGAGCGTGTCTGAAAAAGCTTTCTGTAAGATTTTTCAAACAGGCTCAAGTGTTCCGGGAGTTTTTCTATTCAATTATGCCAGACTTAACAGCTGCTTTCCTTCTGTCAGTCTTTCTTCAAACTGCTCATAGAAATCTCTGCCCACTTCATATGTTTTCATATAAAAACGATTCACCACATATAAATTCAGATTTTTGATCAGCTGGGCATCTGTGGCATTATAAAGAACCTCCTGCACATCCAGCAAAAAATAATGCCAGTCAGCTACAAACTTTTCATACTGGCGAAGATCCGGAGTGTCGATCCATTTCTTTACCTTGATCTTGCTCCGGCTTGTCTTCTTACATTCATGGATCTGCAGAAAATACTTAAATCCTCCATTTTCATAGAAACGTCCCAATGGGAAAAGTCTGCAGAACCCAGGACGGAAGTCATGAATGCTGCACCGTCCCTGTTCATTCAGGAAAACACAGCATTGGTTTTTTCCACTCATGCAAAGATGAGGCAGAATATTCCCATCCATGGCATCGAACTGGATCAGCCCGGTGCTTACCAGTTCCTGTGGTGTTTTTCCCAGATTCGTACACAGACGGTACACATCCATGGGATCCAGCACAACTGAGTCCCCCATACCCTCACAGCAGTCATGACAGCCCGCACAATCCTGACAGTCTGCCTTTACCATATCGTTTAATTCATAAAGTCTTCCGTCGGAAAT
>ERZ1673747.3191-NODE-3191-length-10962-cov-8.932887_pt1 | contig 10962 bp, 9 predicted proteins | sample MGYA00580220_ERZ1673747 | MGnify/ENA primary metagenome ERZ1673747 (study PRJEB41218, sample SAMN15661769) | gut metagenome | host: Homo sapiens | place: Canada: London | collected 2015-08-20/2019-03-30 | study: EMG produced TPA metagenomics assembly of... | reverse complement strand
CCGGCCAGCTGGAGGCCGAGGCCATGGCCATGGCCTTTGGCAAGGTGTACACCTTTGGCCCCACCTTCCGCGCGGAGAAGAGCTTTACCACCCGCCACGCTGCGGAGTTCTGGATGATCGAGCCGGAGATGGCCTTCTGCGACCTGAACGGCTACATGGACAATGCCGAGGCCATGATCAAATACGTCATCCGCTATGTGCTGGACAACTGCCCGGACGAGATGGCCTTCTTCAACCAGTTCATCGACAAGGGTCTTGTCGAGCGTCTGGAGCTGGTGGCAAACAGCGAGTTCGCCCGCATCAGCTACACCGAGGCTATCGAAATTCTGAAAAAGAACAACAAGAAGTTCCAGTACCCCGTGGAGTGGGGCGTGGATATCCAGACCGAGCACGAGCGCTACCTGACCGAGGTGGTGTACAAAAAGCCGGTGTTCGTCACCGACTACCCCAAGGAGATCAAGAGCTTCTACATGAAGCAGAACGCCGACGGCAAGACCGTAGCCGCAGCAGATATGCTGGTGCCCGGCATCGGCGAGCTGATCGGCGGCAGCCAGCGTGAAGAGGACTACGGCAAGCTGGTGGCCCGCATGGACGAGCTGGGCATGGACAAGACCAACTACGAGTGGTACCTGAACCTGCGCAAGTTCGGCGGCGTGGAGCACGCAGGCTACGGCTTGGGCTTTGAGCGTATGATCATGTACCTCACCGGCATCCAGAACATCCGTGACGTGCTGCCCTTCCCCCGCACCGCATACGGCTTCTGAGAAGCGCGCATACTGTAATCAAAGAAAGCCGCCGCCTCTGCGGCGGCTTTCTTGTTCTTCATTTTTCAACAAGGAGCACAAAACAAGTGGAAAATATTTCGCCTGCCCTCTTGGACTGGTTTTACAAAAACCGCCGCAGTCTGCCCTTCCGGGAGGATCCCACCCCCTACCATGTGTGGCTCAGCGAGGTGATGCTGCAGCAGACCCGGGTGTCGGCGGTGCTGCCGTATTACTACCGCTTTCTGGAGGAGCTGCCGGATATCCCCGCGCTTGCCGCCTGCGAGGAGGAAAAGCTGCATAAGCTGTGGGAGGGGCTGGGCTATTACAGCCGGGTGCGCAACCTGCAAAAGGCCGCAAAGCTCGTCTGTGCGCAGTACGGCGGGCAGCTGCCCGCAGACTACGCCGCCCTGCGGGCGCTGCCCGGCATCGGGGAGTACACCGCCGGGGCCATTGCGTCCATCAGCTTCGGCCTTCCTGTGCCCGCCGTGGACGGCAATGTGCTGCGGGTGTTTTCCCGCCTGTATAATGACCCCGGAGTTATTACAGAACCGACGGTAAAAAAGGCCTTTACCGCCCGGGTCATGGAGCATCAGCCGCCGGAAAAGGCCGGGGATTACAATCAGGCGCTGATGGAGCTGGGCGCGCTGGTCTGCGTGCCCAATGGCGCACCTTTGTGCGGGCAGTGCCCGCTGGCAGAAGTCTGCCTTGCCCGGGCGGCGGGCACCACCGCCCAGCTGCCCCAAAAGGCAAAGCCAAAGCCCCGCAAGATTGTGCCGGTAACGTTGGCGCTTGTGGAAAGCCCGGCGGGCTTTCTGGTGCAGCAGCGGCCGCAAAAAGGCCTGCTGGCCGGGCTGTGGCAGCCGGTCTTGTGGGAGGACGAGCATCTTTTGCAGGCCGAGGTGCTGGCGCGGCTTACGGCACTGGGGCTGGACACCGGCACGGCAGCTCCCGCCGCCCTGCCCGCCGCAAAGCACATCTTTACCCACATCGAGTGGCTCATGTCCGGGGTACAGCTGCACGTTCCGGTGCAGAGTGCCCCGGCGGGCTATGTCTGGGCAAGCCGGGAGCAGCTGCGCACCACCTACACCCTGCCCGGGGCGTTCCGGGCGTATAAGCCGCTGCTGCTGTGATTTTGGCAATTTGCTGTAATGCACCGCGCCAAAACCGGCACACTGCCCAAACTGTGCCCCGCAGCACTTTCGGGGCGTGAAAATTGGGGTGCAACGGTTGTAATTTTGGGCGGGAACGGGTATAATAAAAGCTACAAAGCGGCGCTGATCGCCGTTTGCATCAAGATCCTTTTGCGGGTCGCCCGCTGGAAAAATCAAGCTGAAACAACGTTTCAACTGCAAAAAGGAGTGTACTGAATCTATGAAAAAATCTTGCTTGGTCGCTGTGATCGCTGTTCTGGCTGCTGTGGCTGGTGCGCTGGCTGCTGTGGCACTTTACCTGAACCGCCGCGAGAAGGAACTGGACGAATATGAGCGTCTGCTGTTCGGCGAGGATGACGCAGAAACCGTAGAGCCGGAGGAAGCTGCTGCCGAGGACGAGACCGAGGCAGAATGATCCTGAAATACCGGAAACTGCCGGGAAGATGAGCACATCGGGGCGCACGGAGCAGTCTGTCTGAACGGACTTGCCCCGGTGCGCCCTTTTTGTACATAAGGAGAAGGAACATGAAGCGTTTTTTGCTTTGGCTCATCAGTGTGGCGCTGGGCGTGGTGGTGCTGCTGGCGGCTGTGATGGGGGTAAGCTATGCCTTTACCGCCGAGGGCGGCTGCCCGGACGGTGCGGCACAGTTCGGCGGGCAGGCGTTGGAACCGAACGGCTCCTGCTGGCAGGTGCCGCTGCTGGGTGGGCAGCTGGATAAGGTGTTCGCCAGCCCCGCCACCCTGACCGTGCAGAAGCTGGGGGTGCTGTACACCGCCCACCCGGAACTTTCTTTGCCGGAGTGGACGGGCTACACCGCCCTGACTATCCAGAATGCGGCGGGGGATGTGCTGTTTGCGGGCAGCGCGGGGGAGTACCAGAACTTCCTCTTCCCTGCGAATGGCGAGTATAAGGCGGAGCTGACCGCGTGGCGCGTGCCCAAGGGCGGGGTCATCACCCAGTTCGAGGGCGGCAGCACCGGCCAGCTGCGCAAAAATCTGGGGCTGGAGCGCCCCGCAAAGCCCACCGGCTGGTACCGGTACAGCTTCCGGTTTACCCTGCAGGCCAGCGCGGAGGTGGAGCTTTCCGCCGAGCGGGTGGAGCAGGGCGGCACGGTAGGCGTGCGCATCTCCGGTATGACCGGGGACGCCGTGCCTGCCATCGAGACCGACCTCGGCAGTGTGCAGTGTGTGCGCGCCGCAGAGGGCTGGCGTGCCTATATCCCGGCAGCCTATAACGCCTCCTCCGGCGGGCACGAGATAAACATCACGGTGAACGGCGAGACCATCACCCGCACCCTGACCGTGCTGCCGAAGGACTTCGGCACGGTGGAGGCAGAGGCCGAGGAGCCCGCTGCGGACAGCGCCAACGCCCAGTTCCGCAGTGCCATTTGGCCGCTGTACGAGGCTGCCGCCACCGCCAAGCAGTGGCAGGGCGGCTTTGTGCCCCCGGCCGAGGACTCCATGACCTTGGTGGACTACGGGCAAATTAAAGTAACGAACGGCCAGCAGGGCAGCCGCTCCAACTCCACAAAGCTGTACACCATCCCCGGTGCGCCCTGCCGCGCCGCAGCCAACGGCACGGTGGTGTTTGCGGGCAATCTGGAACTTACCGGCAACACGGTGGTCATCGACCACGGCTGCGGGCTGCGCAGCTACCTGTACGGCTTGCAGGAGATTTCGGTCAGCAAGGGACAGACCGTGGAAAAGGGACAGGCCGTGGGCGCACTGGGCGAGGAGCTGACCATGGACTTCAAGCTGGGCAGCAGAAGCGTGAACCCCCGGCTGCTGTTCCAGACCTCCGGCGGCTTGTTCTGGAAAGAAAACTGAACAAACTCCCTCAGTCTTCGCTTCTGCGTGGCTGGGGGAGTTTTTTGAAAAAACCTGTAACGTTTTTCCTCTTTGTGCGTTATTGGGGTGAAAGGGCACAACAAAGCCCGCAAAGGAGGAAATGACCATGAAGCTGGAATGTGACGTGATCCGCGACTTACTGCCCCTGTACGCCGAAAAGCTTGCCAGCCCCGCCAGCAGTGCGCTGGTGGAGCAGCACCTTGCAGCGTGCCCCGCCTGCCGTGCAGAGCTGGAACAGATGGAAAAACCGGTGCCGGTGCAGCCGGAACCCCAGCCGGATGCACCGCTGAAAAACATCCGCAGCAGCCTGAACCGCCGCCGTCTGCGCACCATGCTGTGCAGCTTTGCGGCAGCGCTGGCGCTGGCGGCGGTGTGCGGCTTTGGCTGGTACGGCTACACCGCCTGCGACCGGGTATCCTTTTTTGATGCACGATTGCAGGCTTCCTACCAGCAGGCGGAAAACGGTGCAAACGGTTGGGTGCTGGAGACCCGCGCCGAAGACGTATATCTGAAGCCGACCTATGCCGACTGGCACTACGAGGCCATCCGCTACCGCATCCCGTGGGTGCACGATGCCCTTGATAAAGTGCTGAAAAAGGACACAGACCTGCTCCGCAGCACCGGATGGATGCGCACTGACCACTCGGCGGTGGTGGATGCAGCGGACATGACGGTGGCGTTCAACGGTCAGGACGGTACATGGTATGCAGTGGGCAGCGAGCCTGCGGCATGGGATGAGGTCGAATGGCCGGAGTGATGCCTATGGACATTGAAACCATCTACCGGCTCTACTTCCGGGACGTCTGCCTGTTTTTGCAGGGGCTTACCCGCAGCGAAACGCTGGCCGAGGAATTGACGCAGGAGACCTTTTTCCGGGCACTGGACGGCCTGAAAGACTATGACGGCAAGCAGGATGTGCGGGCGTGGCTGTTTACGGTGGCGCGCAACGCCTACTACGACCACTGCCGCCGCGCAAAGCACGCCGCCCCGCTGGAAGATGCCGAAACAAAAGCCGCCGACAGCCCGGATATCGCGCAGCTGCTGGTGGATAAGGATGCCGCTTTTACGGTGCACCAGTGTCTGCACGCGCTGGAAGAGCCATACAAGGAGGTCTTCAGCCTGCGAGTGTTTGGCGAACTGCCCTTTGACCGCATCGGGGCGATCTTCGGCCACAATGCCGCATGGGCGCGGGTGACCTATTACCGCGCCAAGACCCGCATCCAGACCATGCTGGAACAGCGGAAATGATTGGGAATGCGCACCGCGCGAACCCTCTCAGTCACGCCTTACGGCGTGCCAGCTCCCCCGAAAGGGGGAGCTTTTTTGTGTGGCGGCAAGGTTTGCCTGTCCGGGAGTTACCCCTTCTGTGAAAAAAGTGGCTCAGAAACGCCCGCAGGCGTTTCTGAGCCACAAATTATAATAATATTTTTTCCGCGGGTCAGGCCTTCTCAGAGGGCTTGCTCAGGTCTACGCTGCGGATGATCTTGCGCACCGGCAGGATGCTCTTGGCGTTCATGGACAGCTCGTCCACGCCCATGCGCAGGAAGGTCTCGGTCAGGGCGGTGTCGGCACCCAGCTCGCCGCAGATGCCCACCCAGATGCCGTGACGGTGACCGGCTTCAATGGTCATCTTGATGGCGCGCAGCACGGCGGGGTGATGGGGGTTGAAGAAGGGCTCCAGCTTTGCGTTCTGGCGGTCCAGTGCACAGGTGTACTGGGTCAGGTCGTTGGTGCCGATGGAGAAGAAGTCGCACTCGGCGGCCAGCTCGTCCGCGATAAACACGGCGGCGGGGGTCTCGATCATGGTGCCTACTTCAATGTTCTGCCCCATCTTGACGCCCTCGGCGGTCAGCTCGGCGCGGCACTCTTCCAGAACAGCCTTGGCGTCCTGCAGCTCCCGCAGGCTGGTGATCATGGGGAACATGATGCTCATGTTGCCGTAGGCGGAAGCACGCAGCAGCGCACGCAGCTGGGTCTTGAAAAAGTCCTTGCGGGTCAGGCAGATGCGGATGGCACGGTAGCCCAGCGCGGGGTTATCCTCGTGGTCCAGCTTCATATAATCCACGGTCTTGTCTGCGCCGATATCACAGGTGCGCACCACCACCTTGCGGGGTGCAAGGCTTTCCACCACCTGCTTGTAAGCCTCGAACTGGTAGTCCTCGGTGGGGAAGTCCTTGCAGTTCAGGTAGACGAACTCGGTGCGGAACAGACCCACGCCGCCGGCGTCGTTCTGCTGCACAGCGCCCACATCGCCCATGCCGCCGATGTTGGCAAACACGTTGATGGTCTTGCCGTCCAGCGTGGTGTTGGGCTTGCCCTTCAGCTCCTGCAGCAGGGCCTGCTTTTTCTGGTCTTCCTGCTGGCGCTTTTTCAGGCTCTTGAGCAGATCGGGGGTGGGGTCCACATACACACAGGCGTTGTAGCCGTCCACCACAGCCATCTTGCCGTCCCAGTCGTCCTGAATGTCCTTGCACTGGATCAGGGCGGGAATGTTCATGCTGCGTGCCAGAATGGCGGTGTGGCTGTTGGAGCTGCCCTCACGGGTGATGAAGCCCAGCAGCAGGCTTTTATCCATGCGCACGGTCTCGGAGGGAGCCAGATCCTCGGCTACCAGAATGCTGGGCTCGGTGCCCTGCAGGGAAGCGTTGTCCACCCCCTGCAGAATGTCCAGCATGGCCTGCGCAATGTCCAGCACATCGGCGCTGCGGGCCTGCAGATACGGGTCGTCCATGGCAGAGAACACCGCAGCCTGATTGTTGCCGGCGGTCTTGACGGCGTACTCGGCGCACATCTTCTGCCCGTTGATGATCTCCTTGATGGCGTCCACGAAGTCGTCATCATCCAGCATCATGGCGTGGATGTTGAACACCTCGGCGATGTCCTCGCCGGCTTCTGCCAGAGCCTTTTCGTACAGGGCGGTCTGCTGCTCAATGGCCTTCTGGCGGGCAGCTTCAAAACGCTCCAGTTCTGCGGCAGTATCTGCCACAGGGGCGGTGGAAATAGCGGTATCTTTTTTCTTGTAGATCTTCAGCTTGCCAATGGCGATACCATTGAGCACGCTTTTGCCGGTGCCTACCTGCATAGCACTTTCTCCTTCCACTTACAGTCGGGCGTGCAGCGCCCGGCGTTTTGTCAAAAAAGCCCCCGCAGTTTTCCCGCGAGGGCTCGGCATTCAAGTCGCGGCTCAGACGTTCTCGCTCAGGAACTTCTGGATTGCCTCTGCGGCTGCTTCTTCATCATCGCCTTCGACCTTGATGGTCACGGTCTCGCCCTGCTTGACGCCCATGCCCATCAGAGCCATCAGCTTGCGCATATCGCAGCTCTTGCCGTCCTTCTCGAGGGTGGCGGTGCTTGCAAAGCCCTTCACGGTCTTGACCAGCAGGCCGGCGGGACGGGCATGGATGCCGCAGGCATCCTTAATAGTGTACTGAAATTCCTTCATAATCATTTTCTCCTTACTACTTGATCCCTCTGCCCGGGCTGCACATTCAGCCCCGGAACATGGCTTTGCCAACGGGGATCGGTATACTATTATTATAAACCCGTACCGTTTTTTTTGCACCGTTTCATATTGCCGATTTTTACAAGAATTTTTTGTTATATTTGAACATACGGATGCTACAAAAATCCGTGTTTTGTCTAATTTTTGTCGAATCGTTTGTAAAAACTAGGCAGTTTGTGCAACTGCCGGACAAGAGCTTAAAAAGGTCGTTTTTTAAGCAATGCCGTCCCTATTCCACGGGATACCCTTCTGCGTCCAGCGGCAGCTCGGTGTAGGGGGCTGCCTGCGGGGCGGCTTCGGGTTCTGCCTCCGGTTCGCCGGAGGTCTGCTGCGCGGTGCTGTCGGTCAGCTGCTCGTCGTGCCGCTCGCCCCAGTCGCCGCTGTAATCCTCGCCGGAAGTCTGCTTTGCCAGTTCGTTCTGAGCGTCCTGCAGCCCCAGCACCGTGCCGGAAGGTTTTTCCAGCAGATACGCGCCCACGGCCTTCTTTTTATACACCAGCAGCACCCCGTAGCGGCTGGTCTCGCCGTTGCTTGCCGCCGGGAGCAGCGCCGACCATTTTTCCACCGTCTTGCCCTTGTAGCGGACAAGATCCATGCCGCTCTGCTGCACCACCCCGTTGAAGGCAGAAAAACTGTCGTCCCACCTGCGGGGGATCTTGACCTTATCCGCCGTAATGGACGCGCCGTCCACCTCCAGCCCGTAGCCGGTGAACCATGTCTGGATGTCCTGTGCGCTCTCGATACGGTTCACCGGGGCAGCCACCGCCACCGTCCGGGTACTGATGAACCGCCCCAGCATGGCGCTGAACACCACCAGCGCGCAGCACGCCGCCCCTGCTCCCAGTTTTTTCAGGCTCGTCTTGCTCAGTGTGACCACAAACATATCCCCATGCCTCCCCGCCATTTGCGCTTGCATACTCTGCCACCAGCTTATGCACAAAAACAGGGAAGTATGATAAAAACACCCCCGGTCAGCGGCGCAAGCCCTGACCGGGGGTGTTTAGTCTCTTTTACCCGATATAGCTGATATTGGCGTCCAGCTCGCCGCTGTAGCCGTTGATGCGGGCTGTTCTGGTGCCCTGCCACATATCGCAGCCGATGGGGCTGGAAGAGACGCCGTAGTGGGCGTTCCAGATGGTGTAGCGGCTGCGCAGGGTGTTGTAATCCACCCGCTTGCGGTACCATGTGGTGGAAGCGTACACGCCGGGCTTGTAGCCCAGCTCCTTCACCCGCTCGCAGAAGGCGATGGCGCATTTGGTGCGGTCCTCAACACCCAGACCGTCGGCGCGGCCGGTGCCGCGCGGGGCGGTGGAGGCCTCGGTGTCATAGAAGATGGGGTAGTCCAACATCCGGCCGTTCAGCGCCCAGTTGCAGCCCTCGGCCTCCTCCTGCGCCTCGGCCTCGTTCACGGCCTGCGTAAAGAAATACACGCCCACCTTCAGCCCCGCATTGCGGGCGTTGGTGAAGTGCTCCTCGAACATGGGGTCCTTGACCAGGTTTCCCGCAGCGCCGTAGCCCCGGTAGCCGATGCGGATGATGACGAAGCTCACGCCGGACTTTTTGATCTTGTTCCAGTCCAGCCCGGACTGATACTTGGACACGTCGATGCCAAAGGTCACGTTGTCCTGTTTAACGCCGTTGGCATCGAAATAATACAGCTTGCCGTCAATGGAGCGCAGGCCGGTGACTTTTTTGTTGGTGTCCTGCGCATAGTAGTAGGTCTTGCCGTTCTCGGTGCGCCAGCCGGAGTAGGCCGGAGCCGGTTCCTCTTCCTTATCCTTGCTGCCGAACAGCCAGTTGAACAGCCACCGGAAAAAGCCGTTTTCGTCAGTCAGGTCGATGCACTGCGCCTCGGCGTCCTCCAGCGCGCCGGAATTCAGCGCCTGCTGGATCTGTTCCGGGGTCAGCAGTACGCTGCCCTCCGGGGTGTGCTGGGCGGCGGTGTCGTTCTGGGCGGTGCCGTCCGCTGCGGGAGCCTGCGGGTCCTGTGCGGCCAGCTCCGGGGTCTCTTCCAGCAGCATGGCAGGGGAGTTCTCCTCCTCCAGCGCGGTATCCTCAGCGGGCTGTGCCGGCGTTTCCGGCGTTTCCGGTGCTGCAGCAGCTTCTTCCGGTTCAGCCGGCGCGGTTTCGGCAGTTTCCGGTTTTTCTGCCTGTTCCGGGACAGACTCGGCCTGCTGCGGCTGCGCGGTGCTTTCCGCTGTCTGCTCCGGGGCAGTCGCCGTGCTCTCCGCTGCCGGGGCAGGGTCAGCCGGAGCAATCTGCTGCGGTGCTTCGGCGGTGATGTGGGGCACGACCGCGCCCACGGTCAAAGTTTCCGGCTGTGCAGACAGCAGGGTCGCTGCCCCTGCGCCGCCCACAGCCAGAACCAGCGCCATGGTCAGCGCTGCAATGGCTGTCACCGCCTTGCGGCGGGCTGTGCCGGATCGGTCAAATCGCTTTTTCATCTATCGTCTCTGCCTCCGAATCTCCCGGTGATGCAGCGCTGTGCTGCACCGGGTCTTTGCCCCTTGCCCGGGGCGGGCCCGCTTTTATTCCACGCCGCCCATGGGTTCAGGATAAAAAGGACGGCGGATGATAACTTTACGCTTCCTCTAGTATACACCCGCACGCGGGGAGCCGTCAACGGCACAGCGGGCTTCTACACAAATTCTCCACCGGGGCAGTGTGTCGGAAAATGTTCCAAATGGAATACGTTCCGGCAGGGCAGAACATTGCACAAAGCCGAAATTTCACAATTTTTCCAGCAACCCCTTGCTGTCTTGACAGGTGTATGGTATGATACAGGACATACGTTTGTAACCTTAACGATCTGTTTTGGATAGAAAGGCAAGTTTTATGTCGAAGCTGAAAGAATTTTTGGTGCGGAAGGATATCGTCATCTCTCCGCAGCGTTACCTCATTGACGCGCTGGGCGCAATGGCACAGGGGCTGTTCGCCAGTCTGCTCATCGGCACCATCATCAAGACGGTGGGTCAGCAGACCGGTCTTGCACTGCTGGTGGATCTGGGCGGCTACGCTACGGCCATGAGCGGCCCCGCCATGGCCTGTGCTATCGGCTGGGCACTGCATTGCCCGCCGCTGGTGCTGTTCAGCCTGATCACCGTGGGCTACTCGGCCAATGCGCTGGGCGGTGCAGGCGGCCCGCTGGCTGTGCTCATCATTGCCATCGTGGCGGCAGAGCTGGGCAAGGCTGTGAGCAAGGAGACCAAGGTGGATATCCTTGTCACCCCGCTGGTGACCATCTTTGCGGGCGTCGGGCTTTCCATGCTCATCGCCGCCCCCATCGGCGCAGCCGCAAGTCAGGTGGGCACTCTTATTATGTGGGCCACCGAGCAGGCTCCGCTGGTCATGGGCATTCTGGTGTCGGTCATCGTGGGCGTGGCGCTGACCCTGCCCATCTCCTCTGCCGCTATCTGCGCCGCACTGGGTCTGACCGGCCTTGCAGGCGGTGCTGCCGTGGCGGGCTGCTGCGCCCAGATGGTGGGCTTTGCCGTGATGAGCTACAAGGAGAACGGTGTAGGCGGCCTTGTCAGTCAGGGTCTGGGCACCAGTATGCTGCAGATGGGCAACATCATCAAGAACCCCCGCATCTGGATCGCCCCCACGCTGGCCAGTGCCATCACCGGCCCGCTGGCTACCTGTCTGTTCCACTTTGAGATGAACGGCGCGGCGGTCTCCTCCGGCATGGGCACCTGCG
>ERZ1673747.3183-NODE-3183-length-10978-cov-8.951295_pt1 | contig 10978 bp, 10 predicted proteins | sample MGYA00580220_ERZ1673747 | MGnify/ENA primary metagenome ERZ1673747 (study PRJEB41218, sample SAMN15661769) | gut metagenome | host: Homo sapiens | place: Canada: London | collected 2015-08-20/2019-03-30 | study: EMG produced TPA metagenomics assembly of... | reverse complement strand
TGAAGGGTATCGCTGCAAAGCTGTACACCGATGGTCCGAAGACAGTGCGTGTTGAGGCAGTTGGTCCCTGTGAGGTCACTGCTGACAACATCAAGCAGGGCGATGACATCGAAATTCTGAACCCTGAGTGGCACATTGCAACTCTGGGCGAGGGTGCCAAGCTCGTTATGGAGCTGACTTTCGACAAGGGTCGCGGCTATGTGCCCGCAGAGCGCAACAAACAGGCTATCATCGAGAAGAACGATATCAACACCCTTCCCGTTGACAGCATTTACACCCCTGTGCTCAAGGTGAATTATAACGTCGAGAGCACCCGTGTTGGACAGGCCATTGATTACGACAAGCTGACCATTGAGGTTTGGACCGATGGCACGATCAACGCACAGGAAGCCGTTTCTCTGGCTGCCCGTGTGCTGACCGAGCACCTGAACCTGTTCGTCAACCTGTCGGACGAGGCCGCCGGCGCTGAGATCATGGTAGAGAAGACCAACGACGACAAGGAGAAGGCTCTGGAGATGACCATCGAAGAGCTGGATCTGAGCGTGCGTTCCTTCAACTGCCTGAAGCGCGCAGGGATCAACACGGTGGAAGATCTGGTCAGCAAGAGCGAGGACGAGATGATGAAGGTCCGTAACCTCGGTCGCAAGAGCCTGGAGGAAGTCATGGCAAAGCTGGACTCCCTTGGCTTCAAGCTGAACACGGATGACGAATAACTAAAATAATTTAAGGAGTGAAACGGGATGCCCGGTACCAGAAAGCTCGGTAGAACCAGCGACAGCCGCAACGCTATGATGCGCGCTATGGTTACCTACCTGTTAGAGAATGGCAAGATTGAGACCACTGTCACTCGCGCTAAGGACGTTCGTTCCATGGCCGAGAAGATGATCACCCTGGGTAAGGCCAGCGACCTGCACACCAAGCGTCAGGTCTACGCCTACATCACCAAGGAAGATGTTGCAAAGAAGCTGTTTGACGAGATCAGCCCCAAGTACGCTGACCGCAACGGCGGCTACACCCGCATCATCAAGATCGGCGCTCGCCGCGGCGATGCAGCTGAGATGGCAGTTCTGGAGCTCGTCTGATCCTGCTCTGACTGTTTGATACAGTAACAAGAGAAACCATTGCACAGCTTTTGTGCAGTGGTTTCTTTTTTTGTGGTTTACCCCCTCAGTCGCGGCGCGCATTCAAAATCGTCCCACGCGCAAGCTTGCCGGATATGTCCCACCCCCTTTTTTGTATCCGCAAAGTGTGGTATACTGAAAATAGCATTTTATGCCCGGAAGGAGGTTGACCGGTATGAACAGGACCCGCAGGCTACGGCTGGTGCTGTGCACGCTGCTGTGCTTTGTGCTGTGCAGCTGCCAGACCGTGCTGCCGGCCAACGAAAAGGCACAGGTAGAGGAACTGCTGCGTGCCCCGAAGCTTTCCGGCGATTACGGCGCACTGCAAACTGCCCTGAACGACTGGCTGGGGGAGAGTGCCCAGCTGAAATATCCTATTCAGGGCGAGCTGCTTTCCCCCTTTGTGCTGCAGGACCTGGATGGTGACGGTCAGCAGGATGCGGCGGTGCTGTATACCACCGCCCAGACCGCCAACGTCTGCGTAGCCATTTTGCAGCGGGACGACACCGGAAGCTGGCAGGTGCGCCAGAGCGTGGAGGGCCTTGCCGAAACGGTGGAGAACGTCAGCCTTGCCCAATTGCAGGATACGGACAGCTGCCAGCTGGTGGTGGGCTATACCGCTGCCCAGAATGACCACTATCTGGCGGTGTACTCCTATCAGAAGGGCACCCTGTCCACCATTCTGGAGCAGCAGTACGAGCAGTATCTGGTGGAAAATATCACCGGCGGCAGTAGTCAGGATCTGATCCTGATGTCCACGCAGGAGGACGGCAGTGTGCAGATCGAACTTCTGACCGCAGACCGCGAGGGCAGCTTCCGGCAGGTGGCGGTCAACGGCCTTTCCGCAGATAAGTTTTCCGGCTGCGCTTCGGTGGCGGCGGGTGCGGGCGCGGACGGGCGGCACTATCTGGTGCTGGACGGCTGGACTGGCATTTCCGGCAACAATCTGGCCTCGGTGCTGCTGTGCTACGACGAGACTAGCCAGCAGATGGTGCCCGCCACACGGATCAGCAGCCAGCGGCTGTATAACGCCTCCTTGCGCAACGTGCCCACGCTGGTCAGCCGGGACCTGGACGGGGACGGCATCGTGGAGATCCCCACCCAGCCGGACGAGGCGGGTCTGCTGAACCTGAGCCAGAGCCGCCGCATGGACTTTATCGTCTGGATGGACTACACCAGCAGCCAACCGGAAAAAAGCTTTGGCCTGCTGGACGAGGAGACCAACTGCTATATCGAACTGCCCGCCGAGTGGGAGGGCAACCTGAAGCTGACCGACAGCGAGGAATATGACAACGCAGTGGAACTGCGCACGGTGGACGAGGATCAGCTGGTGCTGACGGTACGGCTGGCAAGGACCTCGGCCAACTCCACCGGCTGGACCCGGCTGGGCGTGGTGGCGTCCCGTCAGGTGCAGGCCAGAATGGGCCCGGACGTTTTGCTTTCTGACACGAACTACCGCCTTTCCAAGGCGTTGTATCTGCTGAATTAAGGAATGGAGGATGCTGCATGGTACGAGTGCTTGTTGTAGAAGATGAAGCCAATATCCGCGATATGATCGCCCTGAACCTGCGCCATGCGGGGATGGAGGTGGTGGAGGCCGAAAGCGCCGAAGCCGCCCTGCCGCTGCTGGCACAGAAACCCGGCTGTGATGCCGCTATTCTGGACGTGATGCTGCCGGGCATGAACGGGTTCTCGCTGTGCGAGACCATCCGCCGCACCGACCAGCAGATCGGCATCATCATCCTCAGCGCCAAGGGGCAGGAGCAGGATAAGATCCGCGGTTTGTCCATCGGCGCAGACGATTATATGACCAAGCCTTTCAGCGTCAGCGAGCTGCTGGCGCGTGTGGAGGCGCTGTGCCGCCGGGTGATCCGCACCAAGGAGGAGGACAGCAACGGGAACACCCCACTGGGCACGTTGACCAGCGGCGAGTTTGTGCTGGACGAGAACCGCCGCGTGCTGCTGAAGGCCGGTCAGCCCATTGAGTTGACACAGGTAGAGTTCCAGATCATGGAGCTGTTCTTCCGCAACCCGGGCACTGCGCTGGTGCGCGAAAAGATCCTGAAAGGGGTCTGGGGCGAGAACTACTTCGGCGACGTAAAGATCGTGGATGTGAACATCCGCCGCCTGCGCATGAAGGTGGAGGACGAGCCCAGCCACCCCACCCACATCATGACCGTGTGGGGCTATGGCTACCGGTGGGAAGAGTAAAAATGTGATTCAGGAAAGTCCTACGGACTTTCCTGAATCACAAAAAAATATTTTTTTATTATCGATACTCACCGAAAGGAGGACACTGTTATGCGAAGCGGTATCACCCGCCGCTGGCTGCGGGGCAACCTGCTCATCACCGTACTGGTGGTGCTGCTGGCCGAGGCAATGTTTTTGTACAGCTATACCCGCAGCTACTACGGCAGTGTGCAGCAGATCATGTACCGGCGGTTCTCCTCGGTGACCGGTCAGCTGAAAATGTATACCGGCGATACCGCCCAGAGCGCCGCTGCCAGCCGCAGTCTGGCGCTGCGGCGCATGGTGGAACAGTTTGCCGATAAGGATAAATACGAGTTCATGCTGCTGGACAGTTACGGCGGCGTCATTGCCTCCTCCAGCGGTACGGACGCGGAGGGCATCGTCAGCAGTAAGGACTTTGAACAGGCGCTCAACGGCCCGGATGGACTGGGCGTGGCGGTGTACCGCACCCAGTCTGGCGAGGTGGTCATGGCGGCCTGCTCGCTGGTACCCTACGATGCCGAAGACGTGGCTGCCCTGCGGCTGGTCACCAGTCTGGCGCTGGTGGAGCGGCAGGTCAAAAACGCCATCATCATCAGTGTGCTCCTTGCGGTGGCAATTTTGCTGTTTACGATCATGTCCGGGCTGTACTTCGTGCGGGGCATCGTGGTGCCGCTGGGGCAGGTGGAACGCACCGCTGCCGGTATCGCCCGGGGCGAGCTGGATGTGCGTCTGCCCCTGACCGGCGACCCCCACGACGAGGTGGATCGGCTGCGCGGCACCATCAACCAGATGGCCGAGGGACTGGAAGAGACCGAGAAGATGAAGAACGAGTTCATCAGTTCGGTGTCCCACGAGCTGCGCACCCCACTTACCTCTATCCGGGGCTGGGTGGAGACCCTGATGACCTTGGATGACCCCACGGACGAGAACTACCGCAAGGGACTGGAGATCATCAATAACGAGACCGGGCGGCTGAACAATATGGTGGAGGAGCTGCTGGATTTCAGCCGCCTGCAGAACGGACGCATCCGCATGGAGTGCCGGCCGCTGGACTTGGTGGCAGAGCTGACCGATGCGGTGCTCTTTTGCGAGGCACGCATCCGGCAGGAGGGGTTGCTGCTCCACTACACCGAGCCGGAGGAGATGATCCCTGTCTACGCCGATCCGGACCGTCTGCGGCAGGTGTTCATCAATATTCTGGATAACGCCATCAAATACTCTGCCCCCGGCGGCCGCATCACGGTCAAACTGTGGGCAGGGGAGTACAAGGCCTTTGTGGAGATCATCGATCAGGGACGCGGCATCCCGCCGGAGGATCTGGAAAACGTAAAGACCAAGTTCTACAAGGGCAGCAACTCGGTGCGTGGCAGCGGCATCGGTCTGGCGCTGGTGGATTCCATCATGACCGCGCTGGATGGCACGCTGGATATCAAAAGCACCCTTGGGCGCGGCACCGTGGTCACCTTGGGTCTGCCGCTGTACCACAAGGCGTGAGCAGCGCCCAAAACACAGATTTTGTCATATTTGTGTGCTAGAATAAATTTTGCCCGGGCATAGCCCCGGATAAAATATAAAAAAGACCGCCCTTTGCCCAAAGCGGCAGGGGCGGATATCGGGAGAAACCAATGAATCAACCTAAAAAGGAACGCTTTAAGACCAGCGTAGGCGGGCAGGCATTGATGGAGGGCATCATGATGCGCGGCCCCAAACAGATGTGCTGCGCCGTGCGCAAGCCGGACGGCACCATCGAGACCAAACTCGACCCCACTCCCGCCCACGGGGTATGGATGAAGATCCCGCTGGTGCGCGGTGCCATTGCCATGATCGAAAGCATGATCGTGGGCTACCGCTACATGATGTACTCGGCACAGGTGAGCATGGGGGACGACTACGACCCCGCCGAGGAGGAGACCGCCTTTGAAAAATGGGTGGGGGAGCATCTGGGCGAGAAGGCCGAGAATGCGCTGCTGACCGTTGCGGCGGTGCTGGGCGGTCTGCTGGCGATTCTGCTGTTTACCGTACTGCCCACCTTCCTTGTGGGCGGGGTGAACCGTCTGCTGCCGCTGGGGCGCTGGGGCAAGGTGGTGCTGGAAGCCGTGCTGAAGGTGGCCATCTTCCTGACCTATATGGTGGGCATCTCCAAAATGAAGGAGATCCACCGCGTGTTTGAGTACCACGGTGCAGAGCATAAGACCATTGCCTGCTACGAAGCGGGCGACCCGCTGACCGTGGAGAACGTGCGCAAGTATACCCGCTTCCACCCCCGCTGCGGCACCAGCTTCCTCATTCTGGTGGTCATCGTCAGTGTGTTTTTGTACAGCGTGCTGCCGTGGGGCAGCATCGGTCTGCGGGTGGTGTGTAAGCTGCTGCTGCTGCCGCTGGTCATGGGCATCAGCTACGAGCTGCTCAAGTGGTGCGGCCGGTCGGATAACATCGCTACCCGCATCATCCGGCAGCCGGGTATCTGGGTGCAGCACCTCACCGTCTTTGAGCCGGATGACAGCATGATCGAGGTGGCCATTGCGGCCATTACCCCCGTGCTGCCTGAAAACCCGGAGGAGGGTAAATGGTAAGCGAAGCAATGCTCCCCCGCGCAGCGGTGCGGGAGGTGGAGCAGCGGCTGACCGCCGCAGGCTGCCCGGACGCGGATTTTGACGCGCGGGAGCTGTTCCGGCTGGCGACCGGGCGGGACGTGCGCCTTTCCGACCGTCCGCTGACCGCAGAGCAGGCGGCGGCGCTGGAAGTGCTCTGCACCCGCCGCGCCGCGCGGGAACCGCTGCAGTACCTCTGCGGCAGCTGGAGCTTTTTAGACTTTGAGTTGGCGGTAGGCCCCGGGGTGCTCTGCCCCCGGGCAGATACCGAGGTGGTGGCGCAGGCCGCCGCCGAGACCCTTGCGGGCATCGCAGCGCCCCGGGTGCTGGACCTCTGCGCCGGAACAGGCTGTCTGGGGCTGGGGGTCAAGCGCTTTTGCCCCGCCGCGCAGGTGACCTGCGTGGAAAAAAGCCCTGCGGCCTTTGCCTATCTGGAAAAGAATGCCCGCTGCGCCCTGACCGGGCAGGGCAGACAGACCGAGAATGTGTTGGAACCCTCTGCGCTTGAGCAGGCAAATGTCCCGGCCTTTGATTGGGGCCCGGCACTGAACGCGCTGCGGGCAAGCAAAAAGCCTGCCTACGCGGTGCAGCCGGTGCAGGCAGACCTGTTCACCTACTGGGAGACCCTGCCGGAGGGACAGCTGGAGCTCATCGTCTCCAACCCGCCCTACCTGACCGCCGCCGAGATGGAGCAGCTGCAGCCCGAGGTGGCACAGGAGCCTGCCATGGCGCTGGAAGCCGGGGAGGACGGTCTTGTGTTCTACCGTGCGCTGGCGCAGCACTACAAAAACGCGCTGTGCCCCGGCGGGGCGCTGGTACTGGAGATCGGCTGGCAGCAGCGGGAGGCTGTAACCGCTCTGCTGGCGGAGTACGGCTGGGCAGACATCCGCTGCATCCAGGACTTTGGCGGCAACGACCGCTGCGTGACTGCCCGCCGCCCAAAATAAATTGAAAAAACAAACAACTTCTTGTTGTAATATTTTGATTTTGTGTTATACTAAGAAGGAAAGCGAAGGATGGCCCGCCCTCTGCGGGCCCAAAGGATAAAAGGAGCAGCAGGCTATGGCAAAAAATCAGAACAACAACGTTGCACCGGCCACTCAAAAGACCGAGCCGGAAGCCAAGAAGGACGCGCTGGCTACGGCGCTGGCGCAGATCGAAAAGCAGTTCGGCAAGGGTGCCGTCATGAAGCTGGGCGACAACGCCTCCATGCAGGTGGATGCCATTTCCACCGGCAGTCTGGGGCTGGATCTGGCGCTGGGCGTAGGCGGTGTGCCGCGTGGCCGCATCATCGAGGTGTACGGCCCGGAATCCAGCGGTAAGACCACGCTGGCACTGCACATCCTTGCCGAAGCCCAGAAGAAGGGCGGCGAGGTGGCCTTTATCGACGTTGAGCACGCACTGGACCCCACCTATGCCGAGGCGCTGGGCGTGGACATCAACAACCTGCTGGTCAGCCAGCCGGATACCGGCGAGCAGGCCATGGAGATCTGCGAAGCGCTGGTGCGCTCCGGCGCGATTGATGCCATCGTAGTGGACTCGGTAGCCGCTATGGTGCCCCGCGCCGAGATCGAGGGCGAGATGGGCGACAGCCATGTGGGCCTGCAGGCACGTCTGATGAGTCAGGCCATGCGTAAGCTGACCAGCGTCATCGGCAAGACCAACACGGTCTGTGTGTTCATCAACCAGCTGCGCGAGAAGGTGGGCGTCATGTATGGCAACCCGGAGGTGACCACCGGCGGCCGTGCCCTGAAGTACTACGCCTCGGTGCGTATCGACATCCGCCGCGTGGAGGGTCTGAAGGACTCCTCCGGTCAGTTCATCGGCAACCACACCCGCGCCAAGATCGTGAAGAACAAGGTGGCTCCGCCGTTCCGTGAGGCCGAGTTCGATATCATGTTCGGCGAGGGCATCTCCAAAATGAGCGAGCTCATCGATGTGGGTGTCAAGCTGGGCATCGTGCAGAAGAGCGGCGCATGGTTCAACTACGGCGATATCCGTCTGGGTCAGGGCCGCGACAACGCCAAGCAGTTCCTGAAGGATAACCCCGAGATCGCCAATGACATCGAGGGACAGATCCGCGCCAACGCCGATAAGCTGTACGCCACCCGCCGCCCGGTCGGCCGCACTGTTGCCGCAGCGGAAAAGCCCGCCGACCCCGCCGCCGCAAAGGAGCCGGTGGTCAAGGCACCCACCCGCAGCAGCGAGAGTGAGCTGGATATCATGGTGGAGGACTAAATGGCCTTCTATTGCCGCCGACCCCGCCCGGATGCGGAAAAGTGCGCCGACCCCGCCAAGGCGCGGGCGAGCGCGCTGGAAACGCTGGCCGGGCAGGAGGTCTCTGCCAATATGCTGTATGAGCGGCTGTGCCGCCGCTATACCGAGCAGGCTGCCGCCGCCGCTGTGGCGGAGATGGTGCAGCTGGACTATGTGAACGATGCCCGCTACGCCGAAGCACGGGCACACAGTCTGCTGGCTGCCCGCAAAAGCCGCCGCGCCGCCGCCCAGAGCCTGCGTCAGAAGGGGCTTGCCCCCGCCGAGGTAGCGGGCGCGCTGGAAGCGGTCTACGCCCCGGAGGACGGCGACGACCCGGAGCTGGAAGCCGCCGCCGCGCTGGTGGACAGCCGCTACCGCAAAAAGCTGGCCATCGGCCGCCGCGACCTTGTGGTGGCCGCCCTGCAGCGCCGCGGCTTTGCCTACCCCGTCATCAAGGAAGCCATCCGCAGGGTGGAGGAGGGGGAATGACCCTCCCGTAAAAATTCAAAAGCATCCCTCAAAAGAGAAAGAGAGTATCATCCCTTATGAAAATTGCGTGTATTTCCCTTGGCTGCCCGAAGAATCAGGTGGATCTGGATGTGATGGTGCACATCCTGCTGTCTGCCGGGCACGAGACCGTGGCTGATCTGGCCGAAGCCGATGTCATCCTTGTGAACACCTGCGGCTTTATCGAGAGCGCCAAGACCGAGGCCATTGAAAACATTCTGGAAGCCTGCGCCTACAAGCAGCAGAACCCGAACCTGAAGGTCATCGTTACCGGCTGCCTTGCCGAGCGCTACCGCAGCCAGATCGAGGAAGAGATCCCGGAGGTGGACGCCGTTGTGGGCTGCGCTTCCAACAAGGCCATTGACACCATCGTGGAGCGGCTGTTCCACGGCGAGGATCATCTGGAAAGCTACGGTGCCAAAAAGGACTTCCCGCTGGGCGGCAAGCGCGTCATCGGCACGCCCGCCCACTATGCGTACTTAAAGATCGCCGAGGGCTGCAACAACCGCTGCCACTACTGCGCCATCCCGGGCATCCGCGGCCCGCTGCACAGCCGCGATATGGCCGACTGCGTTGCCGAGGCTCGCTGGCTGGCCGGTGAGGGCGTGAAGGAGCTTATTGTGGTGGCGCAGGACCCTACCGCCTACGGCGAGGACTGGGGCAAGCCCGGCAGCATCTGTGAGCTGCTGGACAAGCTGAACAAGGTGCCGGGGCTGGAATGGATCCGCATCATGTACGCCTACCCGGAGCGCATCACCGATGAATTCATCGCCGCCATGAAGCGCAACGAGAAGGTGGTGCCCTACCTCGACCTGCCCATCCAGCACTGCAACGATACCATCCTCAAGAACATGAACCGCCGCTCCACCCGTGCGGAGCTGCTGGAGGTCATCGGCAAGCTGCGCCGCGAGATCCCCGGCATTACCCTGCGCACCACCCTCATCGCGGGCTTCCCCGGCGAGACCGAGGAGCAGTTCGAGGATCTGTGCAACTTCGTCAAGGAAGTGCAGTTCGACCGTCTGGGCTGCTTTGCCTACTCCGCCGAGGAGAACACTGTGGCAGCCAAGATGGACGGTCAGATCGAGCAGGAAGTCAAGGACAAGCGCGCCGAGCTGGTAATGCAGATCCAGACCGGCATCATGGCGCAGAAGCAGGCCGAAAAGGTGGGCCAGACCGTACACGTTCTGTGTGACGGCATCGACGAGGAAAACGGTCTGTACCTTTGCCGCACCACCGGCGATGCGCCGGAAGTGGACGGCTGCGTCTGCGTTTCCAGCGAGGAACCGCTGTACCCCGGCCAGTTCTATGATGTGCTGGTAGAGGACAGCGACCTTTACGATTTGTATGGTACAGTCGTAAAATAACGAATTGGAGGATAAAACCTATGAATCTGCCCAATAAACTTACCCTGACCCGCATCATTCTGGTGCCGGTGTTCATGATCTTTGTGTCCCTGACCAGTCGGGACAGCATCGTGGACGGCAATTTTAACGCTACCTTCTACCTGCTGGCAGGCATCGTGTTTGCCGCTGCCAGCTTTACCGACTTTCTGGACGGCCATCTGGCACGCAAGTGGCACATGGTCACGGATTTCGGCAAGTTTGCCGACCCGCTGGCTGACAAGCTGCTGACCACCGTGGCCTTTATCTATATGTTGCGGGATGGTGTGTGCAGCCCCGTGGTGCTGTGCATCATCCTGGCGCGCGAATTTGCGGTGTCCGGTCTGCGCATGGTGGCCGCCGGTGCCAAGGACGGCAAGGTCATCGCCGCCAATATGTGGGGCAAGGTAAAGACCGTGCTGCAGATGCTGAGCATCATCTTCTACTTCTTCGGCACTGCCCTGAGCTACCGCGGCACGGTGGACAGTGTTTCCATCGTGGTGGTGGTCTCCATCGCCCTGTGCTGGATGGTGGCCGCTGTGACCGCCATCTCCGGCATCAAGTACCTGTGGGATAACCGCAGCTTTATCAACACTGCAAAGTAAAAATGTGGAAAACAAAAGGCCGCTGCACCTCACCGTGCAGCGGCCTTTTGCTTTGTAAGGAGAAAATGCAGCGGAAAATTCATCTGCAACGCCGCTGGGGGAAAGCTTCTGCTTGCTTTCAGCGTGCAAGGACGCTCCGCTGGGCCAGAGGCAGGGAGGGGTGTTCCGATTCCCCCCTCCCTACCTCTGGACTCCACCCACCCCGCAACGGGTCAAGGGCTGCACGCCCTTAACAATCCTAAAGAAGAAGTCGAAGCACAAAAAAGCTAGCGCTGCGCCAGTCGGCG